>OBEQ010214952.1_pt1 | contig 10808 bp, 14 predicted proteins | sample 1670901 | NCBI WGS metagenome assembly OBEQ01 (sample SAMEA104232315, study PRJEB22302) | groundwater metagenome | biome: forest; feature: aquifer; material: groundwater | place: USA | collected 2011-08-07 | depth 5.4 m | reverse complement strand
CCGCCTCTCACATAAACATAATCAGCTCCAGCGCTGCTAAAAGGATCTGTCGGAACAAAACTGATGATATTGGGTGAGGCCGTCGACAAAGCCGTCTCAAGAGCCGCCGAACCGGTTGCCGGATACGCGTTACTATTATGGATATAAAAACTCTCAATGGCCGTCTGAAGTGTGCGCAAATCTCCCTTGGCCTGGGCGATCTGGGCTTCTTGCTGAATACCTCGAAAGCGCGGAAGTGAAATTCCAATAAGAATGGAAATCACCATAATAACAATGAGCAATTCAAGAATTGTAAACCCTTTACGGATCATCACCTTTTCACCCCCTTATTTTTAAAATGATTTTTATTATAACTCGTCTTTATCACTTTGATCACCTTTATTTAAAAATTTTACGCGGCCAATCACTTGTCAACATTCTTCCTTTTAATGCCTGAGAGTTTTCACCATGTCAAACATCGGCAAGAGCATTGAGGCCATGATAAAACCGACCATGCTGCCCATGATGATAAGAAAAATCGGCTCAATTAAGGTGGTCAATTTCTTGATGGAATATTCCACGGCTGTGTCATAAAAATCCGCCGCTTTATTCAACATTTTTCCCAATTGCCCCGTTTCCTCACCGGAAATAATCATCTGAACAACATCCGGCGGGAATTCTTGGCTGACTTTTAAAGTTTGAGAAATTTTACCGCCTTCTTGAACGCTGTCGTGGACATTTTGAACGAGACGGACAAAAACGTCATTGCCAACGACCTCTTTTAAAATCTGCAGCCCTTGTAACAGCGGAACTCCGCTGTCGACCAAGGTCGCTAACGTCCGGCAAAAACGAGAAACAATCACTTTACGGACCAAAACTCCAATGACAGGAATTTTTAAAATCAACTGATCAACATTGTGTTTTCCATTTTCGGTCTGTCGGTAGTATTTAAAACAAACGATTAAACCTAAAATCACCAAAGGAATAAGATACCAAAAATGTTTTATTCCTAGTCCCACAGAATAAATAATCTGTGTCGGAAGCGGCAGAGCTATTCCCGCCTTTTCAAAAATTTCGACAAATTGTGGCACGACAAATGTCACAATAAAAACAATGACCCCAATTCCCGCCATCAATAAAATACTGGGATAAAAACACGCGGTCAAGATCTTCTGCCGCAGATCTTCCCGCTGTTCCGCGTAACGCGCGAAACGGTTTAAGACCGTCGGCAAATGGCCGCTCGTTTCTCCGGCTTTAACCATACTGACAAAAAGTTTTGGAAACACCGTATTGTGCTGGGCTAAACTCTCGGAAAATGTGGCTCCTCCCTCAATGGAACGCTCAACTTGTCCAACAATTTGCTTTAATTTTTTATTCTCCAACTGCTCGCCAATCGCACGCAGGCTCGTTAAAATCATGAGGCCCGAATCAATCATATTGGCCAATTGAAGATTAAACATGATCATATCTTCAATCCGAATACGCTCAAATTTTTTTCCAAAATCATCAAGGACAAAAGAAGGACGCGTCAGTAAAATCTGTGTTGGCAAATAGCCCATCCGACGGAGTTTTTGGGCGAGCTGTTCTTGAGACTCCGCCTCCATCGTGCCTTTGACGGCTTGACCGGCTTCATCACGGGCTTTGTAGGTAAATGTGGACATGCGGTTTATTCTTCCTGCGTCACTCTGACGACTTCTTCTTCAGAAGTCAGTCCGGCCTTCGCTTTACTCAAGCCATCGTCCCGCAAGGTGACCATTCCTGTTTTCCGCGTGGCCTTGCGGATCGCATCGACAGGAGCTTTCGCGGTAATCAATTGCCGAATCTCTTCATTATTCATCATAAATTCATAAATCCCCATTCGTCCTTTGTATCCCGTATCTAAACAATGCCGGCATCCCTTTCCTTGACAATCTTTACAAATCAGACGGACCAAACGTTGAGCAATGACTCCCACAACCGACGACGATATTAAAAACGGCTCAATGCCCATGTCAATAAGCCGTACGATGGCCCCAGCGGCATCATTGGTATGAAGGGTCGCGAAAACCAAATGGCCCGTCAAGGCGGCTTGAATCGCGATCTCAGCCGTTTCCAAATCTCGAATTTCACCGACCATGATGATATCGGGATCTTGCCGAAGAATCGAACGAAGTCCTGACGCAAATGTTAAATCCACTTTAGGATCAACTTGAATCTGGCGCACACCTTCCAGATGATATTCCACGGGATCTTCGATCGTGATAATATTTTTTTCAGACGTGTTGAGAATATTTAAAGACGCATAAAGGGTCGTAGTCTTACCGCTTCCCGTCGGACCGGTAACAAGAATAATCCCATGAGGTCGATGCAATAATGTTTGGTAACTGGCCAACATGTCTTTAGAAAATCCCAGCTCCTCAAGACTTAAAATAGCGTGGCTGGTATCTAATAAACGCAAGACGACATTTTCTCCATGGATCGTCGGGATGGTGGACACACGGATATCGATTCCCTTATTTTCCATCTTTACATGGAACCGGCCATCCTGAGGTTTGCGGCGTTCAGCGATGTTTAAGTTCGCCAAAATTTTAATGCGGGAAATAATCGCGGATTGGAAATGTTTGGCCGGGGCTTTTTGTTCGTGCAAAATCCCGTCGACACGAAAACGAATCCGCAATTTATCTTCTTCGGGTTCAATGTGAATGTCGGAGGCCCTCTCATGCACGGCCTGCATCACCATCATATTGACAAGCTTGATAATGGGCGGCTCCTCGACGATTCCCTTTAAACGCTTCAGCTCAATATCACCGTCGTCTTTGATGCCCAATTTCTTTTCGTCGAGACTGGCAATCACGTCTTCTAAATTTCCTTTAATGGAATAATGTTCTTCCAGCGCTCTTTTGATCTCCGTCTCGGTCGCGACCGCGGGCTCAATCGTCAATCCCGTCTTCATCCGCACCTCATCAAGGGCAAAAATGTTCATCGGATCGACCATCGCGCAGGTCAAGGATTTCCCGATTTTAAGAATCGGCATCATTTGGTATTTACGGGCTAACGATTCTGGAAAGAGTTCAATCATCTTGGGATCAATTAAATAATTGCTCAACTCAATACGAGGGATATTCAACTGCTGAGAAAGAAAATTGACCATGTCTTCTTCGGCAATGACGCCTTGCTTGATCAAGATTTTGTATAACGGCTGGGAGGTACTGCGTTCCTCGAGACGGGCCTTCTCTAATTGTTCTGTTGTGATGACCCCTTGCTCAAGGAGGCGTTCCCCTAATGATTTTTTATCTCGTGGTGTGGTCATAAAATTATTTCAAAACGCGGGCAACGCGCGAAAGAAAATCTTGATCATCAAAAGGTTTGATAATAAAATCTTCTACTCCCTCTAATCGAAAAAGATCCCGCATGCCTTCATAAGCGGTTAAGACAATCACCGGAACCGATTTGGTTTTTTCATCCCCTCGTAAACGTAACAATGTCGTGTAACCGTCCATATTCGCCATCTTCACATCTAAAAGAATAAGATCCGGGCCTTCTCTCCTGGCGATCTGAAGTCCTTCAACCCCGTCGTTGGCCGTTATGACACTATAACCCTGATTCTCCAGCCGATGTTTCACAAGCTCCAAAAAATCTGCCTGATCATCCATCACAAGAATCTTCTTTTTCATTTCATTAATTCCTTGATCTTTCCTAACAACTCCTCCGGGTCAAAAGGTTTTGTAATATAGGCGTCGGCACCTAACTCCTCGCCTAAAGACATGTCTTCTTCTTGGGCTCGCGCCGTCAACAAAATGATGGGAATCTTAGCGTAGCGGGCATCTCTCTTTAATAATCCACAGACCTTATAGCCGTCCATTTTGGGCATCATCAAATCCAAGATGATCAAATTAGGCTTTTCTTTTTTAGCCATTTCCAATCCTTCCTGACCATCGTGGGCCTGAAGGACTTTGTAATCATTGGCCTCAAGCCTAAGAGTAATCATATCGACGAGTTCTGGTTCATCATCCACAACAAGGATACGTTTTGTCATGATATCATCTCCTTCTAAAAATGCCCTCCCCCTTGTGGGGAGGGTATGGGAGGGGGGATTCTAAATGTTCAATAATTTTCTCTATCACCCCTTCAAGATTACCAAGCACTTCATTATTCCAAAATCTTAAAATTTTAAACCCTTGATCTATAAGCCATTGATCTCTTATTTTATCTCTTCTATTTTCTGCATGTTGTCCACCATCAACTTCAATAATCAATTTCTTTTCATAACACACAAAATCTACAATATATCGACCAATGATAACTTGTCGGCGGAATTTTATCCCTAAATTCCAACGACGAAGTTCATGCCAAAGATGTTTTTCAGCTTCCGTGGGATCATTCCTCAATTCTCTGGCTGTTGATGTTAGTTCTTTTTCAATAACCCCTCCCCTAACCCCTCCCACAAGGGGAGGGGAATTCCTTTTTACAATCTCCTTACGTTTCTACGACTCTCTGAATGTCTTCTAATGAGATAGGTTTTTTAAAAAACAAGTCAATATTAAGAGCATCTGTAAATTCTTTATTAATCCCATCATAACCGGAGATCATGATCTTCTGCGCCTGAGGATTTTTAACATCAATAAATTTCACAAGTTCGATCCCCGAAATCTCGGGCATATTACAATCAAAAAAAATGTAGTCATAGCTGTTGTACTCTAAAAGGTCTTTGGCTTTCTTGCCATCGTAGGCGACATCCACATGATGTCCTCGACGGGTAAAAAAACGATGAAAGGTGTCGCAGCAATCTTTTTCATCATCAACGACTAAAATTTTCTTTATATTCTGCATTGTGCATTGAAAATGCAATTGAAAATGCAATTGAAAATGCGATTGAAAAATTTTAACTCTGGTCATCCCGCAGAAGTTTGATGAGATCATTTTCTCTGCGGGCTTCATCAGGATAAGTCACCTTTGAAATTCTCACTTTGATTTTGTTCTTTAAAGCCTCTTGGGTCAAATACTTATTGAATTCTTTTTGCAGTTTGATTTTAAGACCTTGTGCTTTTTCTTGATCGCAGCCTTTGAAGACAATCAGCATCTCTCCATTATCATAAAAAAGAAGGCTCCTTGAATCACAGCCTTCCTCTTGACAGATTCTTTTAAAATTTTCAAAGATCGATCTTATTTTCAGATCAGGAAATGTTCCTTGAATCTCTTTCCAATTCACAATCGACACAAAAACAAGAGACATCTTTTTCCCATATGTTAACATTTCTTTACTGTTGTCACGAACATATTCTAAAAAAATCTCTTCGGTGGGATATTTCGGAAGTGTAAAAATAAAACGGCTCCCAAGGCCGGCTTGGCTTTCAGCCCAAATTTTTCCGCCATGCTTTTGCACAATCGCCCGTGTAATCGTCAATCCAATGCCCGTCCCTTTTTCACCCGCTCCTGCCTCGCGCTTGAATTGCTGGAATTTATTAAACACTTTTGGTAAATCGTCTTTCGCGATGCCAATCCCCGTATCAGAAATCATAAACTCAACACAATCAGGCCGTTGTTCGACGAGAATTTCAGTATATCCTTTGTCCGTGAACCGAAGAGCATTATGAAGTAACTGCTTAAAAACCTGCAGAATTTTGTCCCGATCAATAAAAATATTGATATTGTGCTCGGGTCGTTTGATTGTTAAAGTTAAGCCCTTTTTTAAAAACACATCTTTAAACGATTCCTCCACGTGCCCCATCAGCTCATGGAGATTGACCATTTCTTTCAATAATTGAATTTTCCCCTCTTCCAGCTTGGCGACATCCAGCAATCCTTGAATAATCCCCGCCAGTCGATTGACGTTATTCTGCGCGGTCATAAGGATTTTGCGCTGGCTCTCATTGATGTCCCCGGGAATTTTATCCAAAATCAAACTGATCCCTTCTTTTGTAATGGACAGCGGTGTCCGGAGCTCATGAGAAATTGTCGAAATAAACTCTGACTTCAATTTATCAACCTCTCCCAGCTGGCCATGGCTCTTTTCCAATTCTTTCTCGAGAGATTGAAGGGTTTGTTTCAATTCTTTAATTGTCTTTTCTAGTTCTTTCGGCGTTGTCATAGTCTTTTGGATCCATCCCCATTCATGTGAGCAGTCTCCTCGAGGGAACAGCCCAAATATTGGGTTCAGCTATTTTCTTAATGGCGGAGCCTTGATAAATGATCAAGCCTCCCCGCCAATTTTTCCCTAAATGTCTGGCAAAATCCTTCAAAGGTTTAGCGTCGGATAGGACGACATCGTCCCGCGACTTCGTGACCATGGCGATCGTGCCTTTCTGCGTCTCAAGAATTAAATCGATCTCTAATCCAGAACGTGTTCGATAAAAAAATACCTCTTCTCTTTTTTGAGTGGTGCGCATCCACTTTAAAATTTCTCCAATGACCATCGTATGATAAATAAATCCGCCGTATTCGCCGCGATAACCGCTCAAATGCCGCAATAATCCCGCGTCGAACCAATATAACTTCGGCGTTTTAACAACAGAACTCGTAATTTTTTTAGTGTACGGCAAAAGAAACATCACCTGATAAGAAAGCTTCAGATATTCCGTATACCGACGGGCGGTATCAACGCTGATCGCGGCGTCACGGGCTAATTCTGAATAATTGAGAAGCTGTCCCGATTGTAACGAGGCCAGCCGTTTAAATTTATGAAAAACGTCATAATCCTCGAGCCTCACGAGATTAACCAAATCACGATCGAGGTAAGTGTATTCATAATCTTTAAGCCACTTGCGCCGGTCATCATCGCTTAAGGTCAAAAGCGCCGGCATCCCTCCCCAGCGTAAAAGATACTGCTCACCATCCTGAATTCTTTGATCTTCTTCCGGCGTTAACTGACGGGACGCGCTTTTAAAAATCTCATTAAAATCACGCGGGGAAAATAACTGTTCTAACAAAGATTGGCTGGCTCCTGAATTGAGAAGTTCCATCATAAACAATGGCCACATCTCAAAAATCGAGAACGTTTCGGTAAAAGATTCTTTGATTTTCTTTAAGAGCCAAATTTGGCTGGATCCAAGAACCAGCTGGAAAGTTGTGTCACATTTTATTTTTTCAAAAACGGAAAGGTCTCGCTGGGCTTCGTCAATCACGGCGTTACCCATCTCTTTTACCCAGGAAGCTGAACCGATTTTATGGATCATCTCACGATCTTGAGGGATATGAAGATTGACATACCTAAGCTCAGGATATCGAGCCTTCGCTAAGGTCGTTTTACCTGTTTCCCGGGCACCAGCCAATAAAAAAAATCCTTTTTGGCTGATTTCCGGTAAATAGCGATGTAAAATCCTATTTTTCAGCTCTATTTCATTCATCATCATTAAATATACAGTATAAATTACGATAAAGCAAGGTGACTAAAAATCTCAATTTTGATTTGATTTTCACCTGAATTGGCTTAATGTTTGGGGGAATTTATAATTCTTGAAGAGTTACGTTAATGCGGCTAGCACTTTGCAAAAAATGTGGTGCCCCCTGGGAGAATCGAACTCCCATCACAAGCTCCGGAGGCTTGTGCTTTATCCGTTAAGCTAAGGGGACTTCAGAATAATCTTGCCGTAGGCTCCGGCGCTCGTCACTTTACGGTGGGCTTCAGCGGCTTTGATCAAGGGATATTCCTGTCCAACGATGGGCGATAATTCTTGTTTCTCAAAACCTTTGTGAAGCGATTTTTGAATCTCCATCTTTTCTTGAGGTGTTAAATGAAACAAACTTAATCCCATCACTTGAGCGTCCTGCTGCATCAGCCTTCGGGGGTTAATTTCAACGGGTCCGCGGCATCCGATGACAATAATCCGCCCTTTCAGTCCAATCAATCCAATATCATGACCTAAATTGACATCCGCCAACATTTCCAAAATAATATCGACCCTTTTATCACCGGTCAATTCCTCAATCTTTTCTCGATACTGAGGATCGTAATGATCAAAAACGTGATCAGCCCCTTGAGCCTTAACGAGCTTCAACCCTTTTTGAGATCCCGCCGTCGCCAACACGGTGAGTCCCGCGGCCTTGGCCAATTGAACAGCAGCGATTCCAACCGCTCCGCTGGCGCCATGAACCAAAACCGATTCACCTCGTCGGGCTTTGGCCTTATTAAATAAACTGAAATACGCTGTCGTGTAAGGCACATAAATCCCGGCGCCTTGCTCAAAACTTAATTTATTTGATAAAGGAAAAACTTGAGTCTCCGTGCACAACGCTTGTTGGGCATAAGTTCCCGTCACTGAATCCGCCAGATAAACCCGGTCGCCCACTTTAACTTTTTTAACCTTTTTTCCAATCGCCTTAACCAGGCCAGCGGCGTCAAAGCCCGGAGTGAAAGGCAATGAAGGTTTATTTCCATAACTGCCTGAACGGATGTAAACATCGACAGGGTTAACACCGGACGCTTTAATCTCGACGAGAATCTGGTAAGGTTTGGGATTTAAATCAGGGACATCCTCGCATGTCATGACGTCCGGATCTCCAAATTGATGAACACGGATCGCTTTCATAATTTCTTTAAGCTCCCTGTGCGTTGAGCAGGCAGTCGAGCAGGCAAGAGGAATATTTGAGGAATTTCTAAAATGGTCTTAGGAATATTGGTAAAATCGGCGGGTAGGGCCATAAGAGTGTCCCTATTTTTGTTTTTGATATCTCTTCTGAGAATCTTTAATGACGGCAAGGGCGGCACTGACATCCCGCCAGCCTTCGATCCCTGTTTTTTTATTCTCGAGATCTTTGTAGATTTTAAAAAAATGGGCAATTTCTTTTAAAAGATGCGGAGAGACTTTTTTCAGGTCTTTAATATGATTCCATAAAGGATCGTTCACGGGAACACAAAGGATTTTCTCATCCGGGCCTTTTTCATCCCACATTTTAAAAAGACCAATGGGGCGGACCTCAATCACACAACCCGGGAAGGTTGGTTCGGACACTAACACCAAAGCGTCGAGAGGATCACCATCGTGGGCGAGAGTTTCCTGGAAAAAGCCGTAATCGCTGGGGTAGTGCACGGCGGAGAAAAGCATCCGGTCAAATTTAATGGCCTTTTTGACGGGATCGTACTCATATTTATTGCGGCTCCCTTTAGGAATCTCAATAACCACGCTGTAATGGGCATTATTCTTGTTCATCGGGAATTATTATACCGATTTTTGTTAAAATACCTAAAGAAATTTTAAAATCTATTATCAGAGAAGTTGTATTTTTGATTGTGATTCAAATGGCGGTTGAACAGTTTGCTTTAACGAGAAAATACGTTTTGGGTCTCAGCGACCACGCCTTCCCCTCCATCTGAGATTCTAAAAATTTTCCAGCAAGACTAATTGCTTTTTAAAAATAAATCTGCTATGCTTCAAATGGAAAGATTAATTTGAAGAAAGCTGATTGAGATGCAAAAATCTGCGAAAAAAATAATCAATGGATTTATCCTCATAACGTTTGTGGTTGCCATTTTTTGTTCTCTTGGCATTTGTTCAGGAATGATGAAAATGGCAAATGCGGATGAGCCCAATTCAATGATGCAGCAAAACTCTGGTTTCAATGGGCAGGAGAATCCTTGTTCTCCTTTAACCCAATCAAACAAAGCGAATAACTGCAACTGCTGTAAATGTCTTGACACAGCGGCTTTGTTACAATCAGATCATAAGAGTCAAGTTCTTGCTTCTACTTTTGACTTCTCAAAAGCTTTTCTTTATCTTGCGACATTGGTCACTCAAGTATCACGTGCTTCCCATTTGAGAATTTTTGATAACTCGCCGCCCCAAATAGCTCTCAATTCCACTCCTATTTATATCCTCAATCGAGTCCTTCGTCTTTAAAGTCTTCTAAAAAATAAAGTATTTTTTTCTATTCCTGTCTCATTAGAAATGAAAAAAACTAATTGATCTTTCAGAAGTTTTGAAAGAAGGAGGACTCAAATGAAAAAGAATATAATTATTATAATGATGACATTATTTCTATCCAGCATTCTCGCTTCCGTAAGTTTTGCGGCAAGCTTTGTGAAGTTTATGGGAGTGAGTCAGATGGTGATCGAAGGCACGATTGTCTCGATTGATAATACAAAAAATCTCTTTGTGATTAAAGATCATGATGATGGTACGACGTATGCTTTAAACGCCTATGCGTCTAACATCAATTCTTTAGCTCAAGGAGATCATGCCAAAGTCACGGTGCCTCATCCTGGTAATTTAGTTTCTCAAATTACCAAATAAGGACGTTACCGATAGCGGCAGATCAACTAAGGTCTGCCGCTGTCATAACATCAAACAGTCATCAGTTTGAAGTATGAGTATCGACAAAAATATTGACATGTGGTTAATCATGTGACATATATTGAATATGCTTATGAATCGATCCCTTTCTAAAATTGCAGTTTTCAGTCTTATCCTGACTTTTTCTTCGGCATCGATCCTTTGCTGTCATTCCAAAGCTGAAGCGAGTTCATTGTCTTCTCTTATAAAAGCACAACAGGCCTTACCGCCTTGCCATACGCATAAAGCGAAGACATCGACACCTGTTAAAAACAATTGTGACTGTTGCGTCACAAAGCAATCACAAGCTGATTCGCCCATCAGTCTTTCATCAAACGTTCCGCAGGTCATGCTGGGCTATCTATCCTCGAATTTTTCATTGACTCAAGTCTGTATTAAAAACAAATTTAACCTCGCTTACCTCGACGGTCCACCCGGACCCATTGCTGAGATTCCTCTTTATCTTCAATCCCATAATTTTCGCATTTAATTCTTTGGTTTAAATCATTGCCGTCTTATAATTCATAAGGCTTGTCTCGTTCTTTTTAAAAACCAAGGAGTTAATTATGAAAAGTCAAAAAAAAT
>OBEQ010648971.1_pt1 | contig 10809 bp, 8 predicted proteins | sample 1670901 | NCBI WGS metagenome assembly OBEQ01 (sample SAMEA104232315, study PRJEB22302) | groundwater metagenome | biome: forest; feature: aquifer; material: groundwater | place: USA | collected 2011-08-07 | depth 5.4 m | reverse complement strand
TTCACTATTTGAAAAAGCCGAGTAGTCATCGTTTCTTCTGTGCACTCTTGATACTCCGACCCCGCTGCCCATCATAAATTCCATAAATCTTTCTCGCTCTTCTTGAGAGGGGAGGATGAGAGTATAAAGCCAGAACGAACTTTTTTGTTCCCAGGAAGTTTCCGGATGAGAAAAATAATTTGAATTAATGTTTTTTGAATAATAATCTGCGTTGTCTCGATGCTTCTTAAGAATTATATCTATATGATTCATTTGAGATATTCCAATTGTTGCCGAAACGTCATTCATATGAAACTTATATCCCCACTCCGGAATGTCTACCGAAATCCTTGAATCTCCCGAAACTTTTGCCTCCCGATCTATTCCATACCAGCGAAGCAGTTTCCCTCTTTTATAATCGTTTTTATTAAGAGTTGTTAGTGCGCCTCCGTCAACTGTTGTTATGTGTTTTATTGCCTGGAAAGAAAAACATGTAAAATCGGCAATGCTTCCTACTTTCCTCTCTTTGTAGGTAGATCCAAATCCGTGAGCCGCATCTTCAATTAATTTTATGTTATGTTTTTTTGCCATAGCCATCAAATTATCCAGATCACAAATAGTACCACCCCAGTCAACGCAAACAATAGCTTTTGTTTTATTTGTGATTTTTCTTTCAACGGATGCTGGGTCGATCAATCCGTTTTTTGGAAATACATCAGCCCAAACTATTCTTGCTCCCTGAGCAAGAATTGGTTCATTTGTAGCAGAACATGTCATTGGTGTTGAAATTACTTCATCTCCCGGTCCGACATTTGATAGACGAAGAGCCAATTGAATAGCCGAGGTACCAGAGTTTAAAGTCAAAACCAAATCATTGCCGAGGAACTTTGATAATAATTTTTCAAACTCTTCGACTTTTGTTCCTTGACCTATGTATCCCGAATGCAAAACCTCCAAAAGAGGTTTGTCGACATCCTTTGGCATATGAACTTTAAAAAGAGGAATTATATTCATGAATATGAACCAGCCAGCAATCCATTATATATTTTTTCGAGCTTTCGTGCATATTTAGTTGCATCATAGAAGGTGATTGCGTTTCGCCTGGCTTTTTTTGACAAGCCTTCTCTAAACTTCCTATTTTCGATTAACATTTCGAGATTTTTTGGAAAATTTTTTTCATTTGAAACTAGGCCAGACTGCCCTACAACTTCTTTTATGGATCCTCTGTCCAGGGCAACAATTGGGAGGCCACAGGCCATCGCTTCTATGAGAACCATGCCATACTGCTCAGACCAAGTCTTTGAGCCTATGGGATAGTGAACAAAGATATCGCATAAATTATAAACTTTCGGCATGTCGTCATATGAAACTTTTCCAAGCAACCTAACATTTTCCAACTTTTCATTTTCTATCTTTTTTCCTATTTCTTCCTCAAGATCTCCCTGCCCGCTAATTATTAGCTCAATCTTTGGATATTTTTTTTGCATTTTTTGGAATATATCAAGGATTTCAAGTATACCTTTATCGGCAATCAACCTTCCCACAAAAATAATTTTAATATTCCTGTCTTTTTTTATATTTGCAAAAGAAGTTATTTTTTGCGGCTTGAAGAAGTCCACGTCAATACCCGGTTTCATCACGATAATTTTTTCTTTTGGGCATCCTTCCTCAATTAGTACCTTTCTGGCTGTATTGGTAACCGGAAGAAAGAGATCAACGTTTTTGAAGGAGTTTAACTTAAATTCTTTTCTTCCTCGTATCCCCTCATTATTGTGGGGAATATTTTCCCAAACTGTTGATACCACTTTTAAGACATATCCTTTTTCTTTTGCTTTTATGCATTGCTGAGTATAGCTGTAGTAGGTTTCTGCTGTGTGTGCTATATCAAAACCCTTAAGCTCCTCTTCAAGACCAAAAAGAACATGCGCATCTTTAAAGAGTCTGTTTAAGATTGCCATGAGAATTTTGGATATTTTGCCAAGATTCAGATCTACGGGGGAGGGGAGTCTTTTTATTTTCAGTCCCGAGTTTTCTTTTAATTTCCAAACAGGAATGAGTCCCGTGAATAAGATTACATCATGTTTTTTGGTAAGAGGTATGAAATTTGGAAATTCCCCCGGTGCCGCAAAATCTCCTCGAACTAAAGCTATTTTCATAGAAATATTAGCAAATTATACAATAGTTTGTTGCAATTTGCCGTAGTTCTTGGGTAAACTTGATTTAAATCTATGAAAATATCTGCTGTAATCCTAACTAAAAATGAGGAAAAAAATATTTTGAAATCTGTGCAAAGCGTCTTATTTCTGGACGAAATAATAGTAGTTGATGATTTTTCCTCGGATTCGACACTCTCTTTGATAAGGGAAAACTTCAAAGAAGCAAAAATAAAGATATTTGAGCGCTTATTAGAAGATGATTTCTCAAAACAACGCAATTTTGCTTTGGAGAAAGCGGAAAATGATTTTGTTTTGTTTTTGGATGCGGATGAGGTTGTCTCAGATGAACTGGCAGAAGAGATTAAATTGACGGGGCCGGAATTTGATGGATATTTTATAAAAAGGGAGGACTTTATGTGGGGTAAAAAGTTAAAGCATGGGGAAACAGGAAACATTTTTCTTTTAAGACTTGCAAACAAGAGTCAAGGTGGGTGGGAGGGACCTGTCCACGAAACATGGAACATCAAAGGAAAAACAAGAAAGCTTAGAAACCCAATTTTCCACTTTCCTCACCAAAGCATTTCAGAATTTCTTAAAGAAGTAAATAGATATACCGATCTTCGAGCCAAAGAACTATACGACAAGGGAGTGAAATCAAGTTTTCTTGCAATAATTTTTTATACAAAAGGAAAGTTTATTGTTAACTATTTTTTAAAGAAAGGATTTATGGATGGAATACCGGGCCTACTTGTTGCCCTTTTTATGAGCTTCCATTCCTTTCTTGTTCGAGGTAAGCTTTGGCTTTTGTGGCAGAAGAGATGATTTCCTTTACCTAGCAAACAACAAAAAAATCACTATAAGAAAATTATTAAGTAGAAACAAGCCTAAAACAATCCATTTATCAAACCTTCTAATTCTCTTCTGATCCAGAAAACAAGCGATTCCAAAAGCAAAAAAAGGCAGAGAGGAGATAAGCATTCTGGCCGAATAGGATGCTCCTTCCCACCAGTAATACCACGATGCGATTAGATAGATTTCAGAGAAGATTATTATAAGCGAGCAAATAGCAATATAGAAGTTCTTTTTTAGAAGCTTAAAGAGCCCGTACAAACTTATAAGGATCGAAGGAGTCCATATAATCCCACTGCCTTTATTGAAAAAAACTCCAAGTATGTGTGGGTGGAAAAAATCAAAGGTTTGCACCCGGAAATAGGGATTTAAAAACCAAGTTCCGTAATATATATGCCAAAGAAGCATCTGGGGAATAAAAAGAATCAGTCCGGTGAGAACCGTAGTAATCGAATAGGCAAGGTATTTTGGGTTCCTCAGAATATCTATAAGTGGGAATATGAAGAAAAGATAATCCTGAGATCGTATTAAAGCTAGGGCTCCAATTGTCAGCCCCAATAAGAAAGAGTTTTTAAGAGTTCTTTTCTTTATGAATAGATACAGAAAGAGTGAAGAAAAGAAAAAGGAAGCACTGTGTGAATTGATAACGTCCACCGCACCATAAAAAAGTAGATTTGTTGCCCCAAAAATAGCTAAGGAAGAAAGAAGGCTAACCCTTTCACTAAAAAAATTTGATAAAGATTTTTTAAGATAATAGATTCCAATTGTGACAAGAAATATGTTCCATACACCAATAAAAATATCATAAACTGGCCCATATCCAGTAGCCTTACCAAAAGGAATGAGAAATAAATTTGCAAAAGTAAAAGGAATTGCCCAAATTATGGCCGGCCCTATGGGATAAACGTTTGCAGGGCCTTTTAGGTTATGAAATGAACCTATTTGAAAATGATCAAAAGACTTTACGAAACTTAAACTGTGGTCTAGAAGAAAAGTGGGAAGATAAGAATAGTATGATCTTCCATCCCCATAAACAGCAGTTTTGGTGTAGACAAGATGAGCTAGAAAGATTAAAACAGAAAAAGAAAATAACGATAAAAATATCTTACGATCCGAGATCATACTGACATTCTAATATGCTAAAATCAATTAGTAAATAAGATGAGTAAGACAACCATTCAAAAGATTGGGATTTTTGCGTTTTTAATATGGAGTGCGATTCTAATAATTTATTATCTTTCATATCTTCTTTGTAGAGGCGGAATATGCAAGCCTTATTAAAAAGACCTTTTTTTAAACACTGGTTTGCTGCTGTAGTATTTATTTTAGCCGGTATATATATAACATTCCCCCTGATTCTTCATTTAACTAATTTTGTATCCGGAAAAGGAGACGAGCTTCTGCTGACATGGATTCTCAATTGGAATATACATTCTTTTTTTAATAGCCCTCTGTCGATTTTCAATGCTAATATTTTTTATCCTTATTCAAATACTTTGGCTTTTTCAGATACTCTTTTCACTTCAAGCTTTTTGGCAATAATTCCCCTAAAATCCTTGGTAGAACCTCTGGTTGCTTTTAACTTCACCTTGATTTTCTCTTTGATACTCCTTGGGATTAGCGTTTATCTGCTAACATATCATTTAACCAAAAATTTTCTGGCATCTGTGATCTCGGGTTTACTAGTAATTTTTTCTCCACCTATTTTGAATGAGACTCCTCACCTTCAGGTAATTGCAATTTATTTTGTACCACTATCTATTTTATTTTTTCTGAAATTTCTTGAAGAGAATAAGACCAAGTATTTTGCAATTACCATGGGACTACTTGTTTTACAAACATATAACAGTTTTCTTCCCGGTTACTTTATCGTTTTTTCACTAATAACTATATACATTTTCTATTTATTTGAAAAGAGAAAAGAAGCAATAGGACTTATAACAAAAAAGAATTTGTTAGCAGTTTTTTTGTCACTTATTATAATTGCTCCCATTGGTCTTCCCTATTTCAAGATATCCAAGGAGTTTCACTACGTGAGAGATATAAGAGATACAATACACTTCGCTTTGCAGCCGGAGGATTTACTATATCCGCATCCGCTAACAAGGCTTAATCCGGTTCTTATGAAGCTTTTTCCACAAACGGATCCGGATGGTGAGCTTAAACCCGGATTTTTGGGACTCACCTTCACGATCTTAACAATATTTTCATTGGTTTATTTTTTGAAAAGATATAAAAGGACTTTGTTTTTAAACCAATCTTTTGTTTTTATAGCAATTTTGTCTTTCATATTATCACTGGGTCCATTTCTTCATTTTGGTAGACACACCATCCATCATCCTTTTCCAGTACCTCTCCCGTATTTGCTTTTTTATTATTTTGTTCCCGGATTTAACGGAATGAGAAATTCAGGAAGGTGGGAGATACTTTTTATAATTATTGCTGCAGTTCTTGCAGGAATTTTCCTGTCTAACATTTTAAGCCGGAAAACTTTGAAACAAAACCTTCCTCTTCTGATAATTATATTTGCAATCATTTCAGAATTTAATTTTCCGATGAAATTTGTTGAGGTTCCTGGAATCAAAAATTTTCCTAAGGAATATTATTTTCTACGCGAAAATTATACTCAGGCAAGTACGATACATATGCCTATTTATAATTGGGACATGCCTCCTTATGGTAATGAGGAAATGGCGCGGGAATATTATTCTACTCTTAACTATAATAAGATGGTCAATGGATTTAGCGGATTTTCCCCTCTTGAGTGGGAGGCGATGGTAAGAAATATGATAGTCAATTTCCCAAGTCAAGAGACGATAGATAAACTTAAAATCATGAGGGTTGATTTGGTTATTGTTCACAAAAATGAATACGAAAGAATGAAGAAAGATAATTACAACGTGAGGGGAAAGTCGTTAAAGTCAGGAAATAAAGTGCTTTCTGAAATATCGCAATACAAGGAGTTAAAGCTAATAAAATCAATTGGAGATACGTACATTTATAAATTGAACTGAAATGTTTGAACTCGCTCTAGTTATCGGTATTTATTCATATTTAATTTTAACTCTCGGTCTTTTGTATCTTCTCTCTCCGGTTAATATTTTTATCTTCTCTGTTTTATTTTTTGTTGCTATATATTTCCTTTACGGAAACAGACTTTCTTTCAGAGTTCCAAAATTTAAACTGTCAAGATTTGAAAAAGTTTTGCTTACCATATTCTTATCGCAGGTTTTCATTAATTTAATTGGAGCTTTAGGCCCGGAGCTTTCATTCGATGCGCTGTGGTACCATCTCACATTCCCCAAGATCTACCTTCAAAATCATGGAATTTTTTATGTTCCCGGAGGTTTGCTTTATTACAGCGGGATTCCAAAGCTTACGGAACTAATTTATACATCACTCCTTGCTTTTGGAAGTGAAATTTTACCAAAATTAGCTCATTTCGCTTTTGCATTGCTTATTTGCCTAGTTCTTCTTAAAATTTCAAGAAAGTTTCTTAATAAAACGTTTTCTCTTCTCGTTGTGCTTCTTTTTTATTCAAATCTTGTTGTAGCATGGGAATCTACCACAGCGTATGTTGACCTTGCCAGAGGGTTTTTTGAAGTTATGGCTCTTTGGGGATTCTTAAATTTTGAGGAAACCAAAAAAAATAAAGATTTAATATTATCTTCCGTAATGCTTGGCTTAGCCATCGCTTCTAAGCTCATGTCTTTATTAACAATACCCATATTCGTGGGTTTAATTTTTCTACAAAAAGGAGAAATCAGGAAAAAGATAAAAAAATCCGCTTTCTTCTCATTAATTTCTATTTTTATTGCACTACCTTGGTTTGTTTTTTCTTTAATCCATACGGGAAATCCCATTTATCCTCTAATTACAAATTACGAAACTGGACAAAATATTGGCTTACTAAATCCACTAAATTTTATTAAGTCTATATTTCTCGTATTTACTCACTCACCGGATCCTCTTTCACCTTTTTATATAATCGTTTTACCCTTTGTTATCCTCTTTGCAAGGAGAATTTATAATTCAAGGTTTAGGGCTGTTTTTGTTTACAGCGTTCTTGCCCTGATTGCCTGGTACTTCACTCCTCATCCTCAAACGGGCGGCGGAAGGTATATAATCCCATTCTTACCTGCGTTTTCGCTCCTGTCCATATACGCCCTCTCTTTAATAGAATATAAAAAACTTAAGATGTATTTGATTGTATTGCTTGTCTTTTTATCATCGGTCTCGGTTCTTTATAGAGGTGTGGCCAATTTTCGATATGTCCCTGTTGTTTTGGGTGTTCAGAAAAAAGCAGATTTTTTGTCAAAACATTTAAATTTTTCATTTGGAGATTTTTATGATACGGATAACTACTTTAAAACCCATTTAATGAAAAGTGATAGAGTTCTTCTTTACGGATTCCACAATCTTTACTATGTAAACTTTAATTTCATAGATTCTTCCTGGGTTAAAAAAGGAGATGAATTTAATTATATAGCAACTCAAGAAGCAGTCCTTCCGGATAGATTTTCTTTTTGGAATTTAGTCTACTATAATCCTAAAACACACGTTAAGCTTTATTCTATAGGAGGTAAAACTTGGATTTATTAAAAATCTTACTAATATTTACAATACTTACAGTTCCAACTGGTGAGATTTTGCGAGTTAACCCAATAAGGGATTTGGGAATTAATCTTATTGATATTTCCTTAACGCTTACTGCTGCTTACGGTCTTCTTTATTTAGTAAAAAGTAAGCTTTTGAATTTAAAGTACGAAAAGTATCTTTTCGTATTCTTGTCTGTGGGAATTCTTTCGCTTTTGTTTAATACTCGGAGCTACAGCTCAGACCAGATTTCTATTTCATTACTTTATCCTATTAGATTTTTATTTCTGGTTTTACTTATCCCAATTATTAGGATTCAAAATGAAAACTTCAAAAAGCTTATCAAAAATTTATTATTGTTAGATGGATTAATGATAATAGGGATTGGGCTTATCCAATTCTTCTTTTACCCCGGCCTTCGGAATTTATATTATCTTGGCTGGGACGAACATTTGTTCAGGCTTTTCTCGACTTTTCTTGATCCGAATTTTACAGGCGTTTTTCTGGTACTTTTCATAATTTTCCTTATTTGGCAATCCTACCCGTTTTTTAGAAAAAGATCAAAAGAGACTTTGTTTTACACTGTCACAATTATCCTAAGTGCAGTATCCTTAGTCCTTACTTATTCCCGACAAGCTCTAATTTCCTTCTCGGTAGTTTCACTTTTGTTTGTAGCGATTAACAAGAAGAAGATGTATATCTGGGTCTTGTTATCTCTTCTTCTCTTGATTGTTGCTTTTCAGCTAACCACGGTAAGAAGCGAGGGGACAAATCTTTTCCGCACAGCATCAATTATGTCTAGAATTGGTTCTTCCTCGTCGGCAGTAAATATCATAAGAGAGCATCCATTGTTTGGAGTAGGATTTAATTCATACAGATATGTTTTGGAAAGTAAAAGCTCGCAAAAGCAAAAAAATAATTATCCAAGTCACACCAGCGCTCCGGATAACAGCTTTCTGTTCGTTTTAGCAACAACGGGAATTGTTGGATTTATATTTTACACAACGTTTTGGTATAAGCTTATTTCGAAGCGCTTCAAAGTGCTAAAATTGCCTGAAAACCAAATAATTTTGGGATGTGTTTTAGCTTTGTTTATTGGAAGCTTTTTTGTGAACGCTTTATTTTACACTCCAATTATGGTTTGGTTTTTTACTCTTCTTGGAGTTACGGAGAATAGTTAATCTTGATTGATTTTTCCGCCTTATTTCCTGCTTTATCTGTTGCGACTACTTTTATCTGATTGTCGCCATTTTTAAGACTTAAGTTGTATGAGTAATTTCCAGACGAATCAACAATTGCCCAAAAATCGTTAACTGTTACTTTTACGTCAAGATCTGTTTTACCTGTTACATTTAGGGGCGAATTTTTTACTGTAGAGCCGTCGGATACATCAACTGAAAGCGATGGGGGAGTATTTTTATATAAAATTGTTATTGATCCGGAAAAATCACTTTCCCTGTTTCCGTCTATTGCCTGTGCTTTTATTATGTTCTCTCCCTCCGATAGTGAAAGTGTAGATTCAAAGGCCCCGTCATCTTTTATGCTAAGTTTTTTAGATAAAGAACCATTAAGGTAAATTGCAATAACTTTTCCTGTCGTGGAAAATCCTGTTAATTTAATTTGGGCGCTGTTAGTTGCATCCTGCATATTATCAAGCGTCGGAGAAGTTAGGAAGGAATCGTTAGTTTTGCTTGAGGGGCCGGAAGATTTGGAAGCAATTTTGCTTGATAAAAAACCAAGGTCGGCAATAAAGGGAATTCCAAATTTTACGAAAAGGAACACTACTGCAGCTAGTCCAAGCAGACTAAGAATCAAATTCTTTTGGCTTTGTCTTTCTATATGCTTATTAAGCCTTGATCTTTTCGACATAATTTAAATTGTTGAGCCGAAGGTGAGGGTCGAACTCACGACTTGCTCTTTACGAAAGAGCTACTCTACCACTGAGTTACTTCGGCATTCCAAGGTAATTTTAGGAGATTTGGAGTCAAAGGGCAAGTGAAAGGGAAATTATATTTTTTTCCTATACTTTTCGGCGATTTTGAGCTCTAATAAGGCTTTTCTTTGTTCTGCTTCAGCCATACGCAGATCGTGCTCGTTGAGATTTTCCCTCATTAACTTTTCAGCTCTTTCCCTGGCTTCTTTTGCAATACTGACTTGAATATCTTGTGGGCTTATGGCGTGTTCGGCAAGTAGGGTTAGGTTTTCTCCGTTTATTTCCAAAACTCCGCCAGTTATTGCTATCAGGGTTTCTTTTCCGCCCTTTCTATAAACCAACTCTCCTGATCCAAGCTGCGCAATTAGATCTTCATGCTCGGGTAAAACGGTAATCTCTCCGCTTTTTGTCGGGATCGTCACGGAATCTACCTCTTCGGATAAAACGACCTTTTCGGGAGTTACTATTTCAAGCCTTAGTTTCATTTAAGAGTTTTGGCTTTTGCCACAGCCTCTGAGATGTCTCCTACCATAAAGAATGCCTGTTCAGGGAGGTTATCGTGTTTGCCTTCCAAAATCTCTTTAAAACCTGCCACGGTGTCCTTAACGGGTATATATTTTCCAGGCTGACCAGTAAATACTTCAGCCACAAACATAGGCTGAGAAAGAAATCTCTGAATTTTTCTCGCTCTGGTTACCGTGACCTTGTCCTCAGTAGATAGTTCATCCATGCCTAGTATTGCGATAATATCCTGAAGGTCTCGGTATCTCTGAAGCACCCTCTGAACCTCGCGAGCAACGCTGTAATGCTCTTCTCCTACGACTCCCGGATCGAGAATTCTTGAGGTGGAGGAAAGGGGATCTACTGCGGGATAAATTCCCTGGTCGGCAATTGCGCGTTCAAGAGAAATTGTTGCGTCCAGATGAGCAAAAATTGTTACAGGAGCAGGATCAGTATAGTCGTCTGCTGGAACATAGACTGCCTGGACAGAAGTGATCGATCCTTCTTTTGTTGAAGTAATTCTTTCCTGAAGTCCTCCCATTTCTGTTGCTAATGTAGGCTGATATCCTACGGCAGAGGGCATTCTTCCCAGAAGAGCGGAGACTTCCGATCCTGCCTGAGCGAATCGGAATACGTTGTCGATGAAGAGAAGTACGTCTTCTTTTTTGACATCTCTAAAATATTCGGCCATTGTAACTGCAGTAAGAGCAACTCTAAGCCTGTTTGTTGGAGGCTCGTTCATCTGTCCGAAGACCATTACAGTCTTATCCAGTACTTTTGCTTCTTTCATTTCTT
>OBEQ012760966.1_pt1 | contig 10810 bp, 7 predicted proteins | sample 1670901 | NCBI WGS metagenome assembly OBEQ01 (sample SAMEA104232315, study PRJEB22302) | groundwater metagenome | biome: forest; feature: aquifer; material: groundwater | place: USA | collected 2011-08-07 | depth 5.4 m | reverse complement strand
GGACATTATACTGCAAATTCAGACCACTCAAAGCAAATGGTAAGTCGTCCCGTCTGCTTGACAAAAATTAATAGTATGCTAAACTCTCGGCAGAAAGCCTAGCACTAGCGAGCGGCTTTTTATTTTTGGTGTAACTTTTGAAATTGGCGAACTTTTTCGTTGTTTCGCTCCAGGGCTCCTTCGCAGTATTGCTCATACAGCTCAGTCGCGCTTCGCTCACGCCTCAAATTTCATCCAATTTCAAAAGTTGCACTAAACAGCCCTTCGAGAATATAAATCTCTAAGCAATTAAGGCTTTCACTAGCTCGAATGGCTTTGTTTCGAGGAAATCCTGGAGTCCGCCTTGTGCGTCCCCTGGGGTTCTCCTTGGAAATTGAGTTTAACTTTTCTCTCGCGAAAAGTATTGCTTAGAGATTTATATGCTCGACTTTTTTCTCTACTTGTTCATACTAACTTTCACTTCAGAGAGAGGCAACAAAAAAATACATTCCAAAGCAGATTTTTATAAAAAGCAAAAAGTTTTTGACACAGAAAAAAATCAGAACGCTCTACGCGCTCTGATTTTTTTCTGCCGGCCCCCCTTTTTTTGTTTTATGATTTGATTCGGCCTCTGCTTCATCAATTTTTTCCTGCACATCTTCCTCATCAATGTCGATAACCCGTTCAAGTTCTTGGAGTGACGTCACTCCTTTCAGAACTTTTACGATACCTGCCTGCTGCATCGATAAAATTCTCTGTGATTTTGCCGCGGCCCGTATTTCCCGTTCACTCGGGTTTTCATTTACCACTTTCTCAATTTTTTCATCCATGCGAATGGCCTCAAAAATAGCCACTCGTCCTTTGTAGCCGGTAAAGTTACATTTTTCACAGCTTTTTGCTTCCCATACGGAGGGTCGAAGCAAATCTTTGTATTCTGGATCATCAATTGTCTTGAAAATACGTTCCACGAGCTGTTTGGGGGAGCCCACGAGTGGAATTTCTTTTTTGCATGATTCGCAGAGTCGGCGCACCAAACGCTGGGCCATGGCAATAGTGATTGAAGAAGAAAGTACTTTAGCGTTAACACCGAAATCAATCATGCGGGGGAAAGTGCCGGCGGCATTGTTGGTATGGAGAGTTGAAAAAACAAGGTGACCAGTGAGCGCAGCGTTGACGGCAATGCCGGCTGTTTCTGGATCTCGAATTTCGCCGACCATAATAACATCCGGGTCTTGCCGCAGAGAAGATTTCAGACCCTCTTCAAAGGTATAGCCTTTTTCAGCATTAGTTTGGGTTTGGACAATGCCCGGCAGGTGGTATTCAATCGGATTTTCTATAGTGATGATTTTGACCTGCGGGTTGTGAATTTTTTTCATGAAGGCATAGAGTGTCGTGGTCTTGCCGGAGCCTGTCGGTCCAGTATTCAAAATCATGCCGTTTGGCTTTTCAATCTCTCTCTCGAGGATTTTCAAAAGTTTCGGTTCCATACCGAGTTCTTCTATGGATACGGCAATCGATTTCGGATTAAGGAGACGCAAGACAATTGATTCGGCATATGCCCCGGGCAAAATTGAGGTTCTCACTTCAATGTCCTGTTCGTTCAGTTTTACTGAAAACCGTCCATCTTGCGACGCCGCTTTAATATTTAATTTCAAACTCGAGAGCAATTTGATGCGCGAAAGCACCAGCAAAAAAGTATCAAGATCAAAATCAAGGACATCGTTTAAGACACCGTCGAGCCGATAACGGAGACGAGCATAACCTTCTTCCGGCTCAATGTGGATATCGGAAGCATCGAGAGATAAGGCACCGGCAATAACAATTTCAACAACACGCGAAATACGGTAGCTTTTTTTCTGTGCCAGTGTTTCCTCGATATTTTTTTTGATATCAGGCATGGCGTGGAGCGTTTTAACCATATTCGTGATCTGTTCATTTGAAATATCAAGAGCCCCCGCTTTTGTTTCGAACGCGAATGAAAGTTCTTTGTATTTATCCCACGCTTTAGTAAGACTTGCCTCTGATGCCAGGTGAACGCTCACCGTATATCCTCTTTCCCCAAGTTCTTTAATTACTGTTTGGGTGTCGGCAAGGTCTGGATTGAGGACGGCCACGCCAACTTTTTTGCCAACCAATACAAATGGGGCAATTTTTGCCGACCGGGCGCGCGTTTCAAGAATAAGCCGCAAGGCGTCGGTATCTATGGGTGAGGAAGCGAGATTCACATAACTCATAGCGCGCCGAGAGGCTGCCATTTTTACGTATTCTTCTTCTTCTTTTTTGTGAAGCTCCTCGATTTTAAGGCGCTGTTTGTCTTCGTCGAAGTGAATCATAAACTCAATTGTACCCTAGTTTTGCGGCCATACAAAAGTCTGGGAAGACGTTTTCTTAATTGACAAATTGTGATAAGTCTGCTATTATCATCACCGTAAACAGACAAACTTAAACCGAAAGGACTTGTGAAAGCTCTTTACATCTTTTGTTCGACGTTCATCCTCACGACTGTCGCAGTCGAAGCCAAGAAAAAAACCATTGTCACCAATACAAACACAGTGAATGCTCCGAAGCCTGATCGGGTGGTGGCAGGAGTTCCTATCTTTGTTGCTCCGCCGGTTACCAACACCGTCGAGGTTAAGAAAGAGGGATATATCTTCCGAACCATCGTACCGACGGAGAGTGCTGAAGCTTTACAGAGGCAAGCGGACGATGCATTTCCGGTGAGGGAAGTGCATTATATTGTACAGCGTCCTGTTCCCACTCATCCTTTGGAGTGGCAGTCGCCAAGCCGCGATCCGGACTTTCCGAAAGACCGGCCGTATAGTAAGGAAGAGTACGAGGCTGTAGGGCGCGCCTCGCAAGTCCCAGAGTATGGAACCTCATATGATTACGGGCCAGGCGGATACACGTTTGGGTATCCGCGATATTATGGATATTCATATTATGATTATGACCCATATTATCGGCCGTTTCGTTATCATGCTCACTTCGGTGGGTATGTCGACTCTGGGTATGGATATCATTATCCAGTGCGCCATGAGAGGGAAGTTTGCTATGAACCACGCACGTACGTTTCTCGACCACCGCCGATAGCGCCGAGATCGGAAGTTGCGTCTCGTCCACCTCCACTCTCACCAGTGACGACTGTTCCTTCTCGCCCCCCCCCGCAAGCTCCTGTTTCTAGACCGCCTCCCGCCGCACCGGTCTCAAGGCCTCCGCCTCAAGCACCAAGGAGATAGTGGAAGTAGTACAACGCACTCAATCGTGAGATTGGGTGCGTTTTTCTTTTGGTTTTGCTAGCATAAAGTAATGAAGACGGAATCCCATTCACTTGCCGAAACCGAAGTAGTAGCAAAAAAGTTTCTTGAAGACCTGAAGCCCGGCAAAACAGCGACAGTTGTTGGCCTTTCTGGTAATTTAGGTTCTGGCAAAACGGCATTTGTAAAAGCTGTCGCAAAAATTCTTGGCGTCGCCGAACCAGTTTTGAGCCCCACCTTCGTTCTCATGAAGCTCTATACCCTAAACCCTTCTCCTTACAGGAGCAGTACACCTTTCGCTCCGATGGACATCGGAGCTCAAGGTCTTTCGGAACTCCCCGCCTGCGCCGAAACAGCTTCGGCGGGCAGGCAAGTGTTCGTTCCTCAACCCTATACCCTTCTTATCCACATCGATGCCTATCGCCTCGAAAGTGGAGAAGAATTAGCCAAGTTGCGCATCGCCGAAATTTTCAATGATCCTCACAATTTAGTTTTTATCGAATGGCCGGAAAATGTCAAAAGTGTTTTGCCTAAAAACATTCACATCATCCACTTTGAATTTATTGATGAAAAAACTAGAATAATTAAATTTTCCTAATCTCGTTTGGTTTCCATATCAAAACGGCTTTTTTATATTTAAAACTGGTATACAATTGTCTCATGGCAAAAAAGGTAAGCAATTCTAAAACTGAAGGTGGCCTACTAAAGACTAAGAAGTTGGTTTTACTTGATGCGCATGCAATTTTGCATCGTGCGTATCACGCTTTACCGGATTTTTCGTCATCGAAGGGCGAGCCGACGGGGGCGCTCTATGGCTTGGCAGCGATGATTATCCGCATTGCGGCTGATTTGAAACCTGATTATTTAATCGGAGCGTTTGATTTGCCGGGGCCGACATTCAGACGTGAGGCGTACGAGCAGTATAAAGGAACGAGGAAAAAAACTGACGATGAGCTCATTGCTCAAATAAAAAGATCGCGCGATGTATTTAAAGCTTTTAATATTCCAGCCTACGATAAGCCTGGTTTTGAGGCTGACGATATCTTAGGAACCATTGTTGAAAAGCTGAAAGACCGCCCCGACATCGATATCATGATTGCGTCAGGCGATATGGATACGCTCCAACTGGTGAACGATAAAAAGGTTCGAGTTTATACTTTGAAAAAAGGCATTACCGACACTATTGTCTACGACGAGGAAGCGGTGCTCGAGCGATTTGGTTTCGGCCCGGAACTTCTGCCGGATTATAAAGGTTTGCGTGGCGATCCGTCCGATAATATTATCGGCATTGCTGGTATTGGCGAAAAAACAGCAACGACACTCATCACCAATTTCGGTTCAATTGAAAATATCTATAAAAAACTAAAGAGTGATAAAAAAGCTTTTGAAAAAGCTGGTATTAAAGAGCGAATTGTGAAGTTGCTCGAGGAAGGGGAGGAGGAGGCCGAATTTAGCAAAATGCTTGCAACCATCAGGCGTGACGCGCCGATTGATTTTGTTCTGCCTGAAGCCGAATGGAAAACGAGCGTTGATGTTGAAGCTATTATGTCGCTTTTCAATGAATTGGATTTCAGGACATTAGGAGCCCGGGTTAAAGAATTATTCCGAAAAGAAACTGGCACCTTGCTGGACGTCAGCGAGGGCCAAAAACCAGCCCAGGATATCCCCCCGAAGGAATTAAAAGAAATTTCTACTGCTTTGTGGCTTATCAATTCGAATCTAACGGCGCCCACCCTTGAAGATATTTTTAATTTCGCTAAAACAGAAAAGTGGGAGGAAGCCCGAAATGTGATACTCGGTGAAATTGAAAAGAGGGGATTGCACCGTGTTTTCAAAGAAATTGAATTGCCGCTTATGCCGGTTATCGAAAAGATGGAAGAGCGTGGTGTAAAAATTGATACGAGGGAGCTCGATCGTCTCTCCCAAAAATATCATGCCGAGCTTTTGATATTGCAAAATAAAATTTGGGAGCATGCTGGCGGCGAATTTAATATTAATTCTCCGAAACAGTTGGGAGAAGTGCTTTTTGATACTTTAAAATTGACGGCAAAAAATTTGAAAAAAACGGAGGGCGGGGCGAAATCAACCCGTGAATCCGAATTGGTGAAAATGAGGGAATTGCATCCGATCATTGATCTCATTCTTTCCTATCGCGAGCTATCGAAGCTTCTCACTACTTATATAGATACTATCCCAAAACAATTGGACGAGCAGTCTCGTCTTCATACCACTTTTCTTCAAGCGGGTTCCACCACCGGCCGAATGGCTTCCACCGACCCCAATTTGCAGAATATTCCAAACAAAACCGATCTTGGCCGGGCTATTAGAAAAGCCTTTATAGCCGAGAAAGGCTACTCTTTGGTTGCGTTCGATTATTCGCAGATTGAATTGCGCATCGCCGCTTTTCTTTCCGGTGATGAAAAATTAATTGAAATTTTTAAAAGTGGCCAAGATGTGCACACGTCTGTGGCGGCAGAAGTTTTTGGCGTGCCTAAAGAAAAAGTTGATAAAGAAATGAGACGCAAAGCCAAGGTGATAAACTTCGGCATTATTTACGGCATGGGTATTAATGCTCTGCGCGCCAATTTGGGGACCGATCGCGCCGAAGCCCAAAAATTTTATAATGACTATTTTGCTAATTTTAAAACCCTTGCCGAATATCTCGATAAAGTGAAAGCCGATACGGAACGAAAAGGATATACCGAAACTTTTTTCGGCCGCCGCCGTTATTTCGAGGGCATTAAATCAAAGATTCCGTACATTCGCGCCTCGGCGGAGCGTATGGCAATTAATGCGCCAATTCAAGGAACCGGCGCCGACATCACAAAACTTGCTATGGTTCACGCTGATGCTTGGACTGTAAAAAGCGGTCTCGGAGAAAAAGTATACCCCTTGCTTCAAGTTCATGATGAGTTGGTCTACGAAATTAAAGATGAGGAAGTAGATTCGGTTTTTCCTAAAATCAAAAAAATTATGGAAAATGTTCTGCCGCTCGACGACACTAAGGGAGTGCCGATTGTGGTCGATGCTTCTGTTGGCAAAAACTGGGGGGATATGGAGAATAAATTCCGCTCGTCCAATTAGCGTGGCGAGCTTCTGAGATTTTAGGCGAGCTGAATTTATTTTGAAAACCCCTCGGTTTTCAACGTTCGAGGACTCACTGCTTTCCGCCACGGAGAAACTCCCGTTTCTCCGACCCTCTTCCCTTTCTTCACATTCGCCCACGCAAAAAGACTTGCGAGGGCTTCTGCGGAAGAAAAAAAGTTATACACCGATATAGAACTCTTAACATTGACATAATCCTATAAGTGCTACAATGAAACTAGAGTAGGAATGGGGCTTTGGCTCTATTTACAGCTATTCGACAATTAAAACTTCTTACAACGGGGGTATTATGCGTAAGCACATAAGTGCTGTCTTGAAGGCAGTGTTCTTTGGGGCAGTGGCATTTTCCCCACTCAGGGGGTTTGCCCGCGAGCCGATTCACATTCCAGAAGGGACTTTTCACCATTTGGTCGCAGCTTCTGAAGCTGAGGCCTTCCTTTTTAAGGTTGATGTACCGGAAGCTTTGCTCAAATTGTCTTTCGCTATTAGCGGCGGGTGGGGCGAGGCGGATCTTGTGGTTTATGGGCCGTACCAAGCGGTTTCTCTTAATACCGGCGAAGAAATCGAAGGCAATGAAGAAATCAAGGAATATAGCACACCGCCAAAAGGCGAGTATTCAGTTCTCATTGTTCCTCGACCGTCATTTGCCGATGTGACATTGACGATCGTTTTTACATCGTCGAAGGTGAGAACTGCTTCAGAGTATCTTGACCAAGGTTTCAATCCGCCCTCTATCGACGGTTCAATTGGGGCGATCGCTCTTCAGGAAGACGGCAGAATTGTTATTGGAGGGGTATTTACGAAAATTGCCGAGACTGCCCGGTTTGGACTTGCTCGCCTTGAATCAGACGGATCATTAGATTTTTCTTTTGATCCTGGAGAAGGAGTGAGGGCTGTTATGGGAGGTGAATCGATTGACGCCTTGCTTGTTGAACCAGATGGCAAAGTTATCGTTGGGGGGAGCTTCTCCACTATTGGGGGAGTTACCCAAAGCGGCCTCGCTCGGCTCAAAAGTCGAGGTGGTGTGGATCAAACCTTTAAGGTTGGTTTAGGAGTAAGGAAAAGCAACGATACTTTGAATCCTAATGGGCGGGTGAGAGCGCTTGTACGTCAAGGAGACGGTAAGGTGCTCTTCGGCGGCAGTTTCACTCGTTTTGACCGCGACACTCTGCTTTATGGCATTGGCCGTCTTAATAGCGACGGGTCACTTGACGCAAGTTTTGACGCTGGTTCTGGGGCTCTCTTCGAAGACGTTTTTGCTTTGGCAATTGATGCTCAAGGGAAAATTCTAGTCGGTGGCGATTTCAAAACTTTCCAAGGGGTCCCTCGTACAGCCCTTGCTCGGCTTGAAAGTGACGGCAGTCTTGATATCGGTTTTAATGCAAGCATTGAAGGTCAAGGGTTTGTGTGTGTCAACAAAATCACCATACTTCCTGACGGTAAAATACTTCTCGTCGGCAGTTTCCGATCGGTTGATGGATTCACCACTCATTCTGCGGCTCGGCTCGAGAATGGCGGCAAGGTCGATCGCTCCTTTGTGGTCACGGCGCTTGCTGGTGGTTCTTGGATCAATGATTGTATAATCCAAAACAACAGTAGTGTTTGGGTCACTGGCGATTTTCTAAGTCCCATTGGCTCCTTGGCTTCTAATCTTATGAAGCTTGGAGATAGGGGAGCGGCGGATGTGGGTTTTGACCCCGGTTCCGGCTTGCTCTTAGAGGAGGTCGGGGTGCTTAAACAAGGCATCGGTAAAGCCGTAGCAGGAAAAGACGATGCATTGTTTGTGGCGGGATCCTTTTCGTTTTTTAACGGGGTGCCGCGTTCGAATATTGTCCGTCTGTTTCGGCAAGGCACATTGCTCCCTCAAGCTAAAGAAGTGAAACTCGCAATTACACCTCTCGGCTCCATCTTTGAGCTTTCTTTTAAGAGTGAGGCAGGGTGGAACTATGTGTTAGAGCAGTGTTCTTATTTGTCAGGCCCTTGGAAGGCTCTAGAAGAGCGAAAGGGCACAGGAGAAAGTCTCTCGTTCTTTGTTGACAATGTATTGAAACCATCCGAATTCTATCGAATTGGGATTCGGTAATCTCACTCATCACGCCTGTGGTCCATTAACTGGCCACAGGTTTTTTCTTGCCTACTAAACTACAAGCTAACAAGCTTTCTCTAAATACGTTATACTTTTTCTATGCTTTATTTTCTATACGGCGAAGATCAGGAAAGGGCGCGGGCGAAAACCCAAGAATTGATTGATTCTCTCAGGTCTAAGAAGCCGGATGCTTCTTTTGTGAAGCTCGAGGCCGAAAGCTTTTCGGCTTCTCGGCTTGAGGAGGCCATTGGCGGACAAGGATTATTTGAAAACAAATATATTATTTTTATTGATTCTGTTTTTGTGAGTAAAGAGACGAAAGAAGTTTTTATAAGCGCCTTACAAGAAATTGCCGCCTCTGAAAACATTTTTATTGCTCTTGAGGGCAAGGTTGATAAAGCGACACTTACCAAAATCGAAAAGAAATCGGCTAAAGTGCAGGAATTTTCATTTGCTAAAACTGCAGTAAAAAAGAAACCAGATTTTAATATTTTTTCGCTGACTGACGCCTTTGGCAGTCGTGATAAAAAAAGTTTGTGGGTGCTCTATCAAAAAGCTCTTCAGCATGACAGTGCCCCCGAAGAAATCCACGGTATTTTGTTTTGGCAATTGAAATCGATGCTCGTCTCGTTTGAAAGTTCAAGCGCTAAAGAAGCTGGTCTTGCCCCGTTTGTCTTTATGAAAGCGAAAAGTTTTTTGAAAAACTTTTCGCCGGATGAATTGAAAAATCTTTCTAAAAAACTAGTGGCTCTTTATTCCGATGCTCGGCGTGGGGCAGTGGAGTTTGAAATTGGACTCGAGAAATTTATCTTGGAGATATAAAAAACCCCCGCGCGCGGCGCGCGGGGGCGATATATCAATCGTCGTTCAGTGGGCGTAAATAACTCCTCGAACGATGGTATGAGTGACGCGGCCGGGGAAGGTGAATCCTTCCCACGGCGACCAGCCACACCTAGTTTTGAGCATATTTCTCGAAATGGTAGTCGGACATTTCGGATCAATCACGGTCAGTGACCCAATCCGGCCTTCTTCAATAGCCCCGTATCCTTTACCAGTCTTTCCTCCTTTGGGGAGAAATTCATTAAGCCATACTGCAGGATTTCGAGAGGCAATGTTGGCTATGGTCAATGGACTGAATTTTTTTTCAACCATGAGCCATGTCAGGAAAGAGGCGTGAGTGTCGAGCGTAGGAATGCCAGACATCGCTTTTCCACCCGCTTCGAGCTTGGTAATTAATCTGCCGTTTTGCTCGATCAGTGCTTTTTCAAGCGCGGTATGAGGGGCGTGATCTCCTGCAAGTACGTCGATTGTCTCTGTGCGAGATCCTTCAAGAGTCGCTTCTCTGTCTTCTGGAGTGCGAAGCGGAGGGTTCATCTGCCACAGTGTTCGGTTTTCATCGGTAATGATAGTTTGGTCGGCAAAAATATGATGCGGTGTGGCTTCTGCAAAGATTCTCGTGCCGCGCATTCTTGCTTTCTCGATCAAAGCCAGCCCTTCTCGTGTTGAGCAGTGCACAATTTTCAGCCGACCGAATTTATGTTTTTCATGCTGGCTAATGGCAAACTGTATGCCCTGCACTTCTGACTCTGTCGGCCTCCGTCTTTCATGTGTCGGCTCGTTTATGCATTGAGCCAAGATCTCGTTATCATCGCAGTGCAGACTGACATCTTCTCCTCCGTAGAAACGGAGAGTTTCATCGGCTTGTTTGCGAGATGTGAACTTAAGGTCGTTTACTGATTCAGCTAAGAAAGCTTTAAACGGAACTCTTTCTTCGAACAATCTAAACGGCCTTGAGCCTGGAGTGATTGCTCCGTACGGAATAATTGGTATCGGCGATTTCTGTGCTAAGTCCAAAACCCCCGCATACATGTCAACTGTTGTGGGAGGAATTGGTAAATTAGGCATAGAAGCTACTGCCACCACTCCACCGTTGATAGCTGCAAGACCGAGCGTGAGATAGTTTTCTTTGTGATTTTGTTTTGCGGTAGTGTCCTCGCGGCCGTGGACATGAATGTCGATGAAGCCGGGAAAAATTAAAAGGTTGTCATCGAGTACCAAATCTGCGGTTGTGACATAGCCTCTAATTTCAACAATGAGACCGAGACGTAGATCAATAACAACTACTGCTTTGCTGATACCAGAAGGAAATACGAAGTTTCCGGCAATGGAGATTTTGCTCATAATTTAGTTGTGGGGTTCGAATTTGTTCTTTCGACATAGTAATAGTTACTGTAAAAAAGGCAAGAAATGACCTCCTCCCCGGGCTCCGCAAAGCCTACGCCCGGGGTTTCCTTTTCCGGCATGAGGATTCTAGCTGAATAATCGAGGCTGGTGCGGTCTATCTTTCTTGTCTTGCCAATCTATGTATTTCCGTATCTGAGTCTCG
>OBEQ012823164.1_pt1 | contig 10811 bp, 7 predicted proteins | sample 1670901 | NCBI WGS metagenome assembly OBEQ01 (sample SAMEA104232315, study PRJEB22302) | groundwater metagenome | biome: forest; feature: aquifer; material: groundwater | place: USA | collected 2011-08-07 | depth 5.4 m | reverse complement strand
GCCTCGTTTGTAAAATATTTTTTGAGATATACTTTATTAGGGTATGACTAATATATCTCATGTTAAGAAATATGAACAGGTAAATCGAGTTCAGTTTAGGCTGAATTTTTTTTGCTTGTTTCTCCTCTCTCTAATATTAATAATTGCTATATGCAATAACACATATGCTGTAGATGAAAATAGCTCTAAAAATTTAGAAAAATCATCAATAAATAATACAGGTTCTAAGGGAAGTCTAAAAGAAGACCCTCCACTTGAAATTTCAGAAAAATACTACAAGAAGGAAGCAATTCTCAAATTCAATGGTGCTGTAAAGAAATGGGAAGAAAAAAATATTTCAGGAGCTATTAGTCTTTGGGAAGAAGCAGTAAAAATTGATCCGACATTGTGGGTAGCTTATGTTGGCTTGGGTCAAGCATATGATGCACAAAAAGAATACTCAAATGCCCTAAAGTGCTATGAGGAATATTTAAGACTTTCACCAAAGCTGGCAGAGGACAGAAAAAGTGTGGCTGAAAATGTAAAATATCTTTCACACCTTTTAAGATTTGGAGAAGAAGCAGTAAAGAATGATAACTACCTGGACATAGTAAAAACAAAACACCAGGGTAAGGAACTTTATACAAGATTTGATTTAAGCAAACCATTAAAAATCTATTTTTATCCGGCTCTTGGTGTTCCAAATTATCGTTCTGATTTTCAGACTGCTTTTCTAGAAGGAGCAATGATTTGGCAGGAAATTTTACCGGAATTAAGGTTTGAAGTAATTAAAACTTCAACACTTTCAATTTTAAGGGAAGAAGACAGGGATAAGGCAGAAAAAGAACTAATAGATGGATCTCAAATTAAAGTTATTTTTCCTTCAAGGTTTAAAGTCAAGGGTGATCCTTCTAATCCAATAGCTAATGAAATAGATGCTCAAAGCTTTCCTATAATTAGGGATAAGAAAAACTTTCGTGTTCTTGGAGTAATTATGGTAAGTCCATACGTTTATTTTCAATCACAAATTGCAATTCCTCTTGAGCCACTTTCTAAGCTTGAAAAAAAGAAACAAATTGAAAAATTAAAAATTATTGGTGCTCGTGAGACAGGTCATGCTCTTGGAATATGGGGATTTAGCCCGAACCCTGATGATCTTATGTTTGAAGGAGAAGTTACTGAACTGAAACTTTCAGACAGAGATAAAAATACAATAAAAAAACTTTATGAGCTTAATCCTGAAAAAGGCGAGGTTCTTACGAATTTGTAACTAACACTTTCTAATAGTGTCATTGGATATTGTCATACCCGCGAAAGCGGGTATCCAGAGGTAAATTGCTAGCTACCAATGTCTGGATTCCCATTTTCATGGGAATGACATTATAAGATTGCTTCATCGATGTGATAAGTTTGCACCAAGAGATTGAGTTTGAAAGCAGATATTATATGCTCAATGCTCTTCCTGATTCTATATTTAATTCTCTTAAATAATTAATTAACACATCATCAGAGTTTATATCATCAAGAGAAATATGGGTCATTAAGTTCCAGTTTACTGGTAAGACCATACCTGGGCGATTTATTCTATGAACTTTAGCAAGATCAAGTCCTTCTTGTCTAACCGCAAGAACATCAAAAATAGAAGGTATGTTAAAAATGGCTGGTCCAAAAGAGTCTTTTTCAAGAGCAGTAGCTACTAGGCCTATAGAAGCATTTGCTTCAGGATCCATATTTAATCCAATGCTTCTTAAAAACTCTGCTCTTTCATTTCTAGTATTTGCGAATTCTTCTTTTAACTGAACCATTGCATTTATTTCTGCTTCAGTTCCTGTTAATCCTTTTCTCCATCTTAGCCTTCCATTTGATGAAGTTTCTGGATCAAATAACCTATCTTTTATTTGATCTGAACTAACTCCAGCATTAACACATAAATTTAAAAACATGCCTTCATCTATAGTCCCTGCCTCGGTTTCCCACCATGCAGGAAGCAAAGTGCAGTCATGTGTACTGGTTGTAGATATGCCAAGCCATCTTGGTTCTGTAAATTCACTACCTTTTTTAGTCCATCTTTGTACGTCTATATCAGGTACGCCACTATTTAAAAGGGTCTCGCGCATATATTTAGGTGGTGAACCAAGTCCTTCAGAGGTATACAGCATGCGGGATTCAGGATCTTCAATTTGTGTTCTGATTAACATTGCTCCATGACTTTGCCATCTTCTTTCACTTTCTTCATCATCAATAGTTCCTGGTGGTACAAACCAGCCATTTCTATTGTGAGTTGCATCTAGCCTATTAACACAAAGACGAAACTGTCCTATTTCATGATCTTTTCTTTCAATGTTATAGAAATTAGAAGCATATCTTCTTTTTTGTCTTACATAAGCAAAATCATCTTTTTCCATATTTTCCCAAACTGGCACTGGATTTCCCCAGCGCTGTCCGTCAGCAAAGTACATATCAGGGAGTGCACCAGCTTGAAGATTTAGATCAAAATAATCACTGCCTTCATTCCTTCTTTCTCTGTTTGTTCCTACCCAGACGTCTGCACTGTCTCTTGATGGCAAGAAAGGTAAGTCTCCCATAATTAAGACTCCCTTTTTATTTGCATACTCTTTCAGACCTTTTGCCTGTGTAAATAATTGCCACTGCAGCCACCTATGAAATTCAAGTTTGTCTGCATTTAATATTGAAAATTCTCTTAATGCATTTTCATCTCTATATTTGAACTTATTTTCCCAGTCCTGCCAACTTTTTCCACCATTGACTTCTTTTAAAGCTCTATATAGAACATAATCGTTGAGCCAGTACTTAGCAGACTGTCCTTTAAATTCCTGAAAGCTGAATTCATTGTTCCAATCCCTGCTTTTAAACATTTTGTAAGCAAGGTCTAGTTTTGAATGTATTACTTTGTAATTTGTTCTATTTGCGCCGTCTGGACCTACTTCTATAGGAAATTGAAACTTTGATTGATTTATTTCACTGTCAAAATTGTAATTAAGACCTTTTACATTCTTAAGTGAAAGATAAAGAGCATCTAGTGCAAACCCGCTTTCAGCAGCATAAGGGGCAAAATTAAATCCAGTACAATTCATAGGGAGTGATTGAAAGATTGCATTATTTGTTTCATGGCAAAAATCAATCATTTTTTCTAGGTCTTTGTAATCTGCAACAGCAATAGAATTTTTGCTATAGAGTGAAAAAGCAGGGGATGCAATGCCACCTTTTTTTTCTGTACCTATTCTTGCCCAATCAGCTCTTGCAATTGATGAAAGTAAATGTGCTCTGTCTACCATAAGATATTCTCCTTGAATTAGGCTAATTCTAAGTTGATTTACTTATAAATGTCTATGAGTGAAATAATCACTATGCAAGTATTAAACAAATTTTAATTTTTTAATCAGTAAGTCCTATATAAAATGTTCTTATAAATACTTACTTATCTAAGCTGCTGTTCCTACCATTGGACTTGATTCCTTTAATTGTAATGCTTTGGTTGCTTCAGCAATCATTATTGCAAAAACGCCATGTGCCATTTGAAGTGGTGAGTTTGTGTTCGGAAGCCAGGTTTCACCATGTTCATCTTTCCTTTTCCAACGTGCTTCAGGCAATACACCTACAGGGATTTTAACTGTAATTCTTTCATGTGGACTTACAAATTGTTCAATTTCATAATCATGTTTTGTTATTTGAGAAAGAGTTCTTTTTAGATGTTTATCTGCTAGAAGAAAGCTTTCTATATCTCTTCCCTCAGACTTTAAATATTTTTTGTAGTAATGAGTAGCAAGTATTGGATCAAAAAGAGTCCACTGAGCAGCTTTATGCTCAGAATGAATTATTGACCACTTCCCCTGACCATTTGGGTTTAAAGCATAATTCTCGCCCATAAAAGCATCAATTTGATCACCCATTCTTCTTATTCCGTATTCGCCCATGTTTTCATATACTCTTTGGAGTATTGCATTTTCCTGTGCTTCATTTAATTCAGGATTAAACAAGAGTAAAAATGCAAGTGCGCTGTCAGATGGAATATCATTAGTTTCAATAGCAGGTCTTCCATCAGATGGAACCCTTTCATTTATTACAGCTTCACCATTTTCTATTCCTTTATCAATGATTTGTCTTAGATTAACACTATGGCTTATTTTAATAATTTTTTCAGGATCCCAATTTCTATTGTCAAAATATTTTTTTGCTTCCTTAAGTGCAGCAAGACACATCCCTACACTTGAAGCTCTTTTATTAGCTGGTCTTGATTCCCATGGACCTACATCTGTTTCGTCCCAGTACTCAATTTCATTCAGGAAATGAAGTGCTACTGAAAAAAGAGAGTCTTCAGCATTTTCAGAATTTTGTTCTGTAAGTGTTTTATCAAGTTCCTTTAAGTCAATTATCCCTTGATTTGCAGCAAAAAAATACGCATATAGATAAGCACCAATACTATCAAGCTGATGATGTCCCCAATCTGAATATTCTCCAAGACCCCCATTTCCATTTATGGAGTGTTTGGCTCTTGGTAATCCGGAAACATCTTTTACAAATTTTTCCTTTGCTCGTCTTCTGTTTTCGCCTGGATCAGAACTTAGAAAAAAGAAAGAAGTAAAATGTCCTCTATGAAAAGGATCGTTATCATATTTTGCCATTTCTGTAAGTTCTCTTTTTACTCTTTGAACAAGTTCTGAGCGATCTCCTGAAGTTTCTATTTCAATTGAAGAAGCCAGCATAAATGCAATCATCATAATTGCATTATCTCTTCTCCATGAACCGTCTCTATATTCACTAGCTGCATTTGGAGAAGCTGGTATTGCTCCATTTTCATATAAAGTTATATGAATAGTGCTTTCTACAGTTTCTAATATTCTTTCAAGCTCTGAACTTGATATTGTATCTGATTTAGTTATATATCCTTCTAGCCAATGTCCTTCAGTTAGTTCTCTGGCTATTGGTATTTTATCTGGTGTGATTATTTTTGCAGGAACTAGGCTATTTGCTCGTCCAGGATTTGTTGATGAAAAGCTAGGTGCAGATCTTGTTGTGGAAGTACCAGCTAAATTTCTTCCGGTAACCACATTTCTTGCTGTTCTAAGCAAGGGGATATTTCTTCTGCCTGTTGCTTCTACTGCCATAGACCTTCTTTGCTCTATGTTGTTAAGCTCTTTAGACTTAATAAGCTTCTTAAATTCAGAACAATTGAGGTTAATTCTAAAATTTCTTTATAGTTTTGTCCAGGGTTATTTTCATATAGTAATGCTTTTAGAGGATATTTGAGATATATAATTGCTGGAAATGAAATATATTTAATCTATTAGTCACTTTTTAGTTAAACAGCTCTTTTAGCACCAGATGTTTGAGAGGATGAGTTATACTCAGCACTCCATTTATTATTTTGTTCTTTTGCTTGATTATAAACCCAAATCATGTCAGGAGAAAGCCTGTTAAGAAAATCATGCTCAATCTCTGTATGTTGATTAAATTCCTCAGCTATTTTTATTGCACTATTTGCACAGATAAAATTTGTAAATGGCTCAATTCTTCCTACGTATTCATGGAACCATCCGCAGCTTGTAAACATATACTTCATAAATTTTTGCATTTCAAGTAATTTATAAGCTTTGTCAACATCTGTATTTGGTGTCTTATGAAGCTCGAAGAATTCATAGAAAGATCTTGAATTGGAAACTACAAAGCCATAATCTAGAGCAGCTTTTTTAGGATCTTTAAACTGTTTTTGTGCATTCTCTAAATAAACAAGTTTTAGCCTTTCATTTAAATCATCAAGAGCATTTCTAAGCTGTACTCTCCAGTAAGGATGCCATTGAGTAATTCCATAGTTAGAGTATTTTGCTTCAATCCATTTATGTCCTTGATGCTCTTTTTCTTCTCTTACAGTTTGTCCCCACCTGTTTAGCTCTACATCACAACTCCACGAAGAATTATTAATTATTTGAACTTCCATTTGTGGGGGATGCTTTTCAAGAAAAAGTCCATAGTTAATGAACTCTGCATTTTGCCAGTTTTGTTTTTGAGTATCAATTAAGTTTATTGCGCCGACAAGTAAATCTGCTTTTCCTTTTTGGTGATGCCCAAATGTTTCTCCATCTACCCCAAAATGTTTAAAATCACCTTTTACTCTAAGCCATCTGTGCAGGAAATTTTCGCTGCTATCATATATCCATTTTGAGTGCTCATTTGGATATCCAATATTACTTGAGAATTCACTGTCATAAAAAAATACACTTATATTTTTGTCTCTGAATTTTTCATTTTGAAAATTAACTTTATATGCAATAGAAGGATCAATATTTTTTCCTTCCCATCCTGGATCCTGCCATCTTTCATTGCTTCCTATTTTTTTGAATTGTTTTGCTTGTTTTGGGGCAAGAATAACATATTTGATGCTTTCATTTGCAAGCAGTGCAAGCGTTTCTTCATCTACTGCTGTTTCTGGTAGCCAGATACCCTCTGGGCGTTTTTTATAATGCATTTCATATTCTGCAAGTGACCAGCGAATATGTGCAACTTTATCGTCTTTTTTTGCAAGTGGTAATATTGCATGATTTGGAGATGCTTGGGCAATTGCATTTGTATGTCCTTTAAATCTATCAGTGCTTATTTTTTCGCTATCAATAATTTTTCTATAGACGTCAGGAGCCTGTATCCATAAGTCTTTTAGGAGGGAAGGGCTTGTATTAAATACTAACCTTTGAAAAACACCACCCTTTGCAAGTACTCTATAACATTCAGGTGTTATTTGCTGTATGTTCCAATCCTCGGCAGGTTTTCCATTAGTATGAGGGATTAATCTTCTTGGTTCAACTTGATTACTAAACCTTCTTCTTAGAGGAATAAAAGTAACATCATGAGCATCTCTAGGTGGCTGATGAAGATTTAGAGTTGCACTTAATCGAATACTCATAAACTCCTTCGTTTATTGCATTATTCAAATATAACTAAAGCTGAATTAAAGTATTTTATATAAAGGTTATGTAAATGTCCAGAAAGTTTTACGTTTTTGTTAGAATCTTGGATTCTTTAACCAACCATTTTAAATATTTATTTGAACCTTCTTCAATAGAAAGCCCGATTACTTCAGGAACTGTATAACTGTGCATTGATTTAATTTTGTCTTTCAGCGGCTCAAAATTTCCCCTAACTGTTTTAATTACACAAAGAGCCTCAGTATCTCTGCAAATTTCTCCCTGCCATCTGTAAATAGACCTGACTTTATTAACAATATTTACACAGGCTGCAAGACCTTCTTTTACCAATTCAGCAGAAATTTTTTCTGCTTCTGTAATATCAGGAGCAGTCATTAAAACAATAATTGGATCTTTGTCTTCTGGCATATCTTTCTAAAAATACTAACACATTTGTTGTGTTTTCTCATTAGAGAGCTACCAAGTTCTGTGTTTAACAGCTTTATTATATAAAGAAACTATTTCTTCAAACAGCTCTTTTGTTTCTTCTGGCACACCCTCTTCAAAAACCAACTTTACTGGTCTTCTTAAAGCGTTATGCAAATAGTCTAAGACCTTTGTTGCAGCTACTGTAAGGGTTCCACTTATAAAATCCTGAGGTTCTAAATTGTGTTCTGCAAATTCTTCGAATTCAAAAGCAACAATATTCACTTCATTTGCTTTATCTGAACTGTTACTGACTTTAAGAACTAAGTTACCTTTAGGAAGAGTTGCCTGAAAATAATTCACCATAACTCTATTAAAAAGAGCTTGCTCATTAGAAGGAACTTCTGGGTCACAAAAATAAAATCTTGCAATACCATCTTTTTTGCCCAGCTCTTTTATAAATTTTGGAACAAATTCATCCGGCGGAGCGGTAATTTCTTTTTGTGGAGTTGACAAATCTTTATCTAAAGCAAAATCATAAAAACTTGCTTTTAAATGGTGTCTATTGCCAGAAGTATTTGGGGCAGGTGATATTTTAAGAAAAAAAATCTTTTGAGCCATTTGAGCAGTTCTAAATTTTGACTATTAATGATTAAGTTTATCACAGCTTTTAAGCTGTGCAGAAATTCTAAGCAGGCTTTGCAAGATCTTGGGTCTCTTTCTCAATAGTATCTCTAGGAATAGCTTTTCTTATTCTTTCAAATTCTTTTTTTTGTAGCTCATTGCCTAAATCTAAAAGCTCTTTATAAGTAATGGTTGTAAGATTTTCATGTCTGTTTACAGTAATAGGCAGATTAAAAATTAAAACACTTATATCAGGCGGCACTCTGAATAATTTCATTGCTTCAAGAATATCTTTATTTTCACTTTGGTTTTTTACATAAACAATAACCTTTTTTGTTTCATCTTTAGATAATTCTATTAATGAGTATGCAATTGCAAGTCTTTTTTGCTGTATTGAATAGCCTGGTTCACCTTTTACAATTCTTTTTCCTGGTAAAGTAACAACTTCAATATCTTTTCCTTTTCTTTTTTCTGCAAGCAATTCACCCAACTTATTTTCTAGTTGAGGATTGTACCTGTTAGCTATAATGAAACCTTCTTTATCAATTAACTTATTTCCTCTAAACTTAGCACTTATTCTGTCAATAGCTGCAAGATTATGTTTGTAATTTTCATCAAACGGCAGATAAACACTTATGTCTGCATATCCCTTGTCTCTTAGCTTTTGAATTTCTGGTAGCATTAAGTCATAAAAAAGATCTGAATGTCTAACTATGGGTATTGGTTCATTGATTGGGGTTGTATCTTCCATTTGTGAACTGCCTAGAAAAGCAACAATTGTTGCAGAAGCTGCTGCTATTCCTCCTAAGACTATTTTTGAAAGAAGATTTGATTCTTTTTTTGGAGCAAATTCCATTGCTTTGTTAACTGGAAGGGGAGGGTATAAATAAGATGGTAATAAATATTTTCTGGCATCATGTAATTTGCCATTTGGAGTAGTCCAGCAACCGTCAGTTCCTATTCTCATTTTGTTAATATCCTTGCAGATTCTAAACCGTCAGCAATTTAATCACAAAGGATAAGCTTAAATCAATTATTACACTAATAAGAATGCTTATAATACGCTAAAAAATGCATTAAATTGTTTTTTTTGATATAAAAGATTGAGTATGACTGAGATTTCAAAAGCTTATAACCCAAAAGAAGTTGAAGAAAAGTGGCTTAAAATCTGGCTTGATGAAAAACTTTTTAGATCTGAAATTGATTTGAGCAAAGAAAGCTTTTCAATTGCTCTTCCTCCGCCAAATGTAACCGGAAGTCTTCACATGGGACTTGCATTTGGAAACACTATTCAGGATGTTCTCATTAGATATAACAAAATGAAGGGCAAAAATGTTCTTTGGCAAGGAGGTACTGACCATGCTGGAATTGGTACTGAGGTTGTTGTAGAAAAAGAACTTTCAAAAACTGAAAAGAAAAGAAAAAGAGATCTTACCAGGGAAGACTTTCTGCAAAGAGTTTGGAAATGGAAAGAAAAACATGGTAATGAAATTACTAACCAAATGAAAAAACTAGGCTGTATGCTTGACTATGACAGACTTGCTTTTACAATGGATGCAAATTATTCAAAAGCAGTTAAAAAAGTTTTTGTAGAGCTATATAAGAAAAAGCTCATTTACAGAGGCAGAAGAATAGTTAATTGGTGCCCTAAATGTTTAACAAGTTTAAGTGACCTTGAAGTTGAAAGTGAACAAATAAAAGGAAAGCTTTTTCATGTTTTATATCCTTTTGATTTAAAAGATTTATCAAAAGGTGGTTTAACAGTTGCTACAACAAGACCAGAAACAATGTATGGAGACATTGCTGTTTGTGTAAATCCAAATGATGGTAGATATAAAAAGCTTATTGGAAAAAAAGTTTCTCTTCCTTTTATAAATAAAGAAATCCCTATTATTGGAGATGAAATAATAGAGCTTGATTTTGGTACAGGATGTCTGAAAGTAACCCCTGCACATGATTCTGTAGATTATGAAATCTTTGAAAGAAATAGAAATCTTGGTGAATATCCTGAAATAATGTCACCAAATGGAAAAATCGTTGATGAAAAAAACATTGGAATACCTCCTGATATTGTTGGACAAGAACGCTTTAAAGCAAGAGAGCTTACTGTACAAAAACTTGAAGAGCTTGGACTGTTAAAACAAATCGTTGAATATGATCAGTCAATTGAAAAACATGACAGGTGCGGCACAGTGATAGAGCCTTATCTTTCATGGCAATGGTATGTGAAGATGAATGATGAAAAACATTCTCTGTCAAAACCTGCAATTAAAGCTGTTGAAGATGGAAAAATAAAGTTTACTCCAGAAAGATATGCTGAGCATTATAAAAACTGGTTGAAAAATATAAAAGACTGGTGTATAAGCAGGCAAATTTGGTGGGGACATCAGATTCCTGTCTGGTATAAAAAAGATTCAGATGAAATTTATGTAGGTGAAGAACCGCCAAAAGATTTAGAAAGCTATACCCAGGATCCTGATGTATTGGATACATGGTTTAGCTCTGCATTATGGCCTTTTGTAACACTTGGATGGCCTGAAAAAACAGAGCATTTAAAATCTTTTTACCCCACATCTGTTCTTGCAACTGCTCGTGAAATTATAAATCTCTGGGTTTCTAGAATGGTTTTTATGGGACTTGAGTTTGTTGGTAATATTCCATTTCATGAAGTGCTTATTCATCCTGTAATTCAGACCCCTGATGGAAAAAGAATGTCTAAGTCAAAAGGAAATGCAATTGAGCCGCTTGAAATGATAGAAAAATATGGAGCAGATGCAAATAGGTTCTGGTATTTTGGGCTTGGAGTACCCGGTAATCAGGATATAAGATTTCCTGGAAGAAAAGATAAAGAAGGAAAATGGGAAT
>OBEQ010146210.1_pt1 | contig 10811 bp, 8 predicted proteins | sample 1670901 | NCBI WGS metagenome assembly OBEQ01 (sample SAMEA104232315, study PRJEB22302) | groundwater metagenome | biome: forest; feature: aquifer; material: groundwater | place: USA | collected 2011-08-07 | depth 5.4 m | reverse complement strand
ATAACTTATACCAATGTGAAGTTGGTTAAAAATAGTTTAGGCAGAGGTGCTCTCAACGCCTTAAAAACCGGCTTTAAAAAAGCTCAAGGTCTGGCGGTCTGCGTAATGATGGCGGATTTAACAGATGATCCTAAAGTTTTAAATTTAATGATGACAAAATTTAATAAGGGCTTTGATGTAGTAGCCGCTTCAAGGTATATGAAGGACGGCCATCAAATTGGAGGCCCGCTTTTTAAACAAGTTCTTTCAAGAATTGCAGGTATTAGTCTTTATTATATAGTTGGTTTACCTACTCATGACGCCACAAATTCCTTCCGCCTTTATTCAAAGAAATTTTTAAACAAAACTAAAATCGAATCAGACGGAGGCTTTGAGCTAGCTATAGAACTAACAGTTAAAGCTTACTTCAACGGTTTCAAAATTACAGAGGTACCTACAACTTGGACATATCTTGCTAAAGAGTCACGTTTTTATCTTAGAAAATGGCTGCCTAAATACCTTAAATGGTACTTTTGGGCTATTAAGCATAAATTAAACGTATAATGGTCAAGTATTTTGTCGTGCTATTTTTTAATTAAGCAATCCAATAATTTCTCAAAAATAAATAGCTTGCAAAAAGAAGCAAAGAAAATGAAATTAAGCACCAAAGGGAAAAAAGCTTAGCCAGCAGCGTTTTCGAAAGGTAAATATAAATCGGAAAGATAACTAAGAGATTGGGTATTTTATTACTAAAACATTTACAAATTACAATAACCTTAAAGCTAGGCTAATTGTCATAATTCTTGTTATCGCCTGGCTTGCTTCATCTATAGTTACTGTAGCTTTTACAAGAAAATCACATTGGATCCCAGGAGAGCAATCTCTATCTAGAGCTGCTCATTCCAAATCAATAAGTTTATATCCAAAGATTGACTCAGGTACGATTATTTTAGTAAGTTCAAGTGCTGAACGTGCAAAGCAGTCGCTTATGGACCAGAATGCTTTTGAAGTGATTTACCAAAACAGTGAAATTAAAACAGCTTATTTAAGCAAAATTTCATGGAAAGTAGGATTTGCAAAACCGATTTATCTAATAAAGTTAGAATAGATATTGCATATTTATGACCAAAATAATCCCATATCTGATCATATTCGCTATCTGTTTTCTTGTCTCTATGCCCCTTTTAAAACCGGGTTTTTATACGGTCCACGATGACCAACAAATCGCAAGACTTTTTCTTTTTGATCAAGGATTGAAATCCGGTCAATTTCCGGTAAGATGGGTAGATGAACTCGGTTTTGGGTTTGGTTATCCGCTTTTTGTTTTTTATCCGCCACTTGTATACATGATTGGAGAAATTTTCCACCTAGTTAGTTTTGGTTTTATAGACAGTATCAAGCTTGTGTTCTTCACAGGTGTGTTTTTATCTGGTATTGCTATGTATATTCTCGTGAAAGATCTTTGGGGAAAGCTATCCGGGTTAGTTAGCGCGATTTTTTACGTACTTGTTCCTTACAGGGCACTTGATGTTTACGTTAGGGGAGCTATGGCAGAATCATTCTCTTTCGTTTGGCTGCCCTTGATTCTTTGGTCTTTCTACAAGATGTTCGAAACGCAGAAAATATTTTATATATACATCTCGGGTGTTTTTTTAGCTCTTTTGATGATCACACACAATTTAATATTTTTGCCTTACATGTTGATTTTACTCTTTTACTTATTATTTTTAACTTGTGCATCAAATGACAAAAGAAAGTTTATTAGAGACTGTATATTATCAGTTGTGTGCTCTCTTGGTCTTTCCGCTTTTTTCTGGATGCCAGCAATCCTAGAGAAAAAGTTTACTCTGGTGGACAACTTACTTCTAACCGATTTGGCTAATTACCGTGTTCATTTCGTTTATTTGCAGCAGCTATGGAACTGGACATGGGGGTATGGCGGGTCAGCCCCAGGTCTGGCAGATGGCATATCTTTTAAAATCGGTAAGATCCATATTTTAGCATCTATAGCAGCTCTACTTTTTAGTATTTTGATTTTATTAAAAAACAAGAAATTGTCAAAACTCTCAACTCTCTTTTTCGCCCTTTTCATTTTTAGTGCCTTTATGACAACGGCTTATTCTCAAGTAATCTGGTCAAGGATTCCTCAGCTTGCGTACCTTCAATTCCCTTGGCGCTTTCTAACTTTTACTGCACTTTTCTCCTCTATACTTGCTGCGTTTGTTATTCGCTTTTTAAGGTTTTCAATCTTTAAACTAATTGCAGCGGCTATCTTAGTAGCCCTTCTTTTGGTTGGTAACCTTAAACTATTCAAACCTCAGGATTACAGGTTGTCCCTAACAGATTCTGAGGCCACATCTAAAAATATAATATACTGGGATGTATCATCATCCTCTTTCGAATACATCCCAAAGGGTATCCAGGTACAAACAGATGAATTCGGTAAAAGGATTCCGCCAATTGATAAGTCGCAAATTCCTACTTCAAAAATAGAAAACAATCCTGATTTGCAAATTTCAAGTTTAGTTATCAAGCCGACAAAAATCGAATTTATTGCAAATGTTTTAAAACCAACGAATATTCTATTTAACATGTTCAATTTTCCCGGCTGGCAAGCCTATATAGACGGAGAAAAAACCCAAATATCCGATAACAACAGACTTAGATTGATAACGATAAGTGCCCCGCAAGGTACACACCAGATATTGATTAAATTTGTCAACACCCCGATTACCAGTTTAGCAAATGCACTTAGTATTTTGACTTTGTTAACCACAGCCCTTTTACTTTTAAAACAAAGAATTCAAATAAAATTTGTTGATTTTTAACTATTTGCCAGTTTATCCTTAACAAATACTGTGACTTTGCATTTATTTATTACCCCATGCGTTTTTTTCTTTTCAGCAATAATAGCCTTTTACATCCCGGGGGATCTGCTGGTTAGCAGACTGCATATTGAGCCGCTTCAAAGAGTGCTCACAGCTATATCTTTGGGCATAGTTCTTTGGGCACTTCAGGGATTTGTATTTGGTTTCTTAGGTGTCCGATTTTTAACATATATATATTTAATATTTTTTTTAACTGCATGGATAAATCTTAATAAACAGAAAAAAATTTACCTTAAAAATGTAAAAATTGACAAAACTCTTCTATCAATAATAATTGTGGGGAGCCTCTCACAATTATCTGCAGTTTGGTTTATAGGTTACAAAACAGCAAAAGGCTTATTATTCTGTTGTCGCGGAATTCCAGATGCAATTTACCATTTGGCGCTAACAAATAGTTTGATCCAATCTATCCCTCCCCAGGAGCCTGGCATGTCTGGTGCGATTGTTAGCAATTACCATTATCTATCGAATCTAGTAGTTGCAGATTTAGTTAGAGTATTTCGCCTGCCACTTTTTGAGACTCAGTTTCAATACGCAAATATCACTCTTGTGTTTCTGCTTGGGTTATCGATAATTGTCATTTCAAAAATGCTAAAGCTAAAAGCACCTTTTGCTCGTTTTTTGGCGCTTTTTGTCTTTTTTAACAGCAGTGCTCTCTACGTCTTAACATTCTTAAGAGGTAGAGGATTTAATTTTGATATAGAAATTCTGGATGATGCCACAAAGCTTTTAGCTGGTCCTCCTCGGGCTTTCTCAATCGTTCTCTTGTTTTCATCCTTGCCACTCTTTTTGATTTGGATTAAAACGAAAAAAATATATCCGGGAATTTTGCTTTCATTGATATTAGGAAGCCTTATCGGATTTAAAGTTTATACGGGAATTTTTGCGGTAGCCGGTTTAGTATTTCTCTTATTTTACTTTATTATTAAAAAACGCCCACAAATGGTTATCCCAATCATTACCGCGTTTATAGTCATGGCCCTTTTTTATTTGCCAGTAAACAAATTGGGTGGCAGTTTTCACTTTAACGGTTTTTGGAGAATCGAAAACTTCATCCTTACAAAAGATCTTGCAATCGCAAGACTTGAGTATATAAGGCTCAATTTTTTAAACCATAAAAATTATTTGGCTGTTGCTGTTCTTGAAGCAATATTCCTTTTTAGTTATATTATTTTCCAATTTGGGTCAACTGCTTTAGCTTTTTTGCAAAATAAAAAATCCTTATCTATCCTTCCGAAAGAACTAAACATTTTCTTGATATCGGGCCTTCTATTTTCTTTAATTGCGGGTCTTTTTTTCATTCAAAATCCCGGTGGTGCGAACTCAATCCAATTTGTCATCACTTTTTTTATAATTTCATCAATTTACGCAGCGCTTGCTTGTCACTATTGGTTGCAAAAAATCCCCAAAGTATATGCAATAGTCGCTTCATTAATAATTACTGTTCTCACTATTTCTTTTTCCGTGCATGAGGTTGTGTATAATATTTTTTACATCAAAAATTCCGGCGGCTTTTTCGTAAATAATGACGAGATTAACAGCCTCCAGCACATAAACAATATTTCGGACCATAATAGTCTATTTCTAATCGATCCTGCGAAACTAGATGATGAAACAATTCTTTATCTTACACTACTGACTAAAAAGAAGCTGTACTTGGCTGCTACGGGGCTTTTACATGACCATGGCGTTAATACAATAGACAGAGAAAATTTTGTCAGAAACATTTTTAACGTCAGCGATCAAGAATTTATCAATAGTGCTCTTAAGAACAATGATATTAGATTTATATATCTTTCAAATTCGGATATAAAAGGTTTAGAAAAATACAAGATCGAATATTCGTCACAAGACAAAAAAATACTGGATGTTAACTAAAAATGGAGTATAAAGAGATAAAAAATAAAACAATAAAAAGCATAATCGCTTTAACTATAAGAACGGTAATTATTCAAGTATTTTCCACATTATCTTTTTTTATCTTAGGTATCTTTCTTTCACCGTCCACGATAGGTGTATATGGAATAACACTTTCCATTATAAGAATATTTACGCTATTTACTGACGTAGGCTTAGGTGCGGCCTTAATCCAAAAAAAGGAAGATATTGAAGAAGCTGATCTGAAAACAGTTTTTACGGTTCAGGAAATGTTAGTAATCATAACAGTGGTAATAGGATTATTAGCAACACCTATTGTGAGGCAATTGACAAAACTTAACAGCGACGGCATTTTTCTTTATCAGGTATTAATTTTTACCATTTTTATTTCTTCTTTAAAAGTAATCCCTTCATTACTTCTTGAGCGCAAACTTCATTTCGACAAACAAATAATCCCGCAAATAGTTGAATCTCTTGTATTTAATATTATGGTAATCATACTGGCAATTCGAGGCCTCCAGGTAGCCGCTTTTTCATGGTCATTTCTAGTTTCAGCGCTTGCCGGACTACCTATTTATTACATAATCTCTCCATGGAAAATTAGTTTTAAATTCGATTTCGGTCGTGCAAAAAAATTATTTATATATGGTATCCAATATCAAGGGAAGAGTTTTTTGGCGGTGGTGAAAGACGATCTATGGGTTATATTTCTATCGCGTCTCGTAGGTACTGGCGGTATCGGGTATTGGACATGGGCCCAAAAATGGGCATACGGCCCGTACAGACTAGTTGTCGATAGTGTTACAAGAGTGACTTTTCCTGCCTACTCAAGGGTCCAGCACGACACAAAAGCACTTGCATCAGGCTTAGACAGAACCTTGTTTGTTACAAGCACCGTGCTTTTTCCAGCGTTAGCATTGTTGGCGTCGCTTTCATCAGGTTTAGTAGAAATAATTCCTAAGTATAGCAAGTGGGAACCCGCCTTATTATCTCTATATTTTCTTTGTGCTCAGGCTGCAATCGCTTCAGTTTCAAACATACTAATCAACGTTCTCGACGCCACAGGAAAGGTTAAAACAACGCTAATAATAATGATCGCGTGGATTATCCTAACATGGGGAATTTCCATAGCACTTGTCACAAAAATCGGCTTTAGCGGTATTGCTCTTTCTCAACTGATTGTTGCAACATCAGTAATTTTTATAATTTATTTAACCAAAAAAATCGTAGATTTCGATTTTATTCACAATATTCTTGCGCCCGCTTTTTCCTCAGGTGTTTTAGTGCTCGTTGTGTTTGTCTCAAATAATCTTATGCCTAAAAATCTTCTGTTTCTTCTCCTGTCCGGCTTTTTAGGATTAATTGCATACATGCTTGTAATTTTTTTGATTAGTAGGGAAAGACTATTAAACAATTTAAATATTATCGTCGAGGCTTATAAGAGAAACGACACTTCTAGTGGGTAATTTTACTCTATCGTTTCCTTTTCGATTTTGTTGCCCACCTCAATTTTATCGACAACATCCATGCCGCTAATTACATGTCCAAATATCGTGTAGTTTTTGGGCAAATTTGGCGCATCCGCTAGAACTATAAAGAATTGGCTCCCATTTGTATTTGGCCCTGCATTAGCCATAGCAACCGTCCCGCGTAAATAATTAGCGGTAACTTGCTCATCCGAAAAACTGTACCCTGGCCCCCCGGTGCCATCCCCTTTAGGGTCACCGCCTTGCACCACAAATCCTTTTTCTACCCGATGGAATGTTAATCCGTTATAAAAACCTTTGTTAACTAGATATATAAAGTTAGAGGAAGCTATTGGCGAGTCCGGCGAAAGCTCGATAATGATATCACCCTTGCTAGTTGATACAATTGTCTTTTTGCCGGCAATCTCTTCCTTTCTTAAGATCGGAAACGGGCTCTTTTGGGCTGAACTAGATGATTCATTTGTAATTATATCCACAGATGGCGATGCAACCGGTATCGGTGATGGAATAATTGTATCATTTTGATTCTTCTTTGCTGCCGCAAATGCAAACACTGCAATAATAATAATAATTAATACACCAACGGCTAAAGCTAAATTTTTCACCCGATTTAAACCAATATAAATAAATGATCTTTTACTGTCAATGCCGGTCTGGGCAAAATTTTAGCTATCACTGATATATAATATTTAGGTGGCTATCAAGAAGATTATCTGGGGTCACTGGCAATTTATATTGATTCTGACCCTCGCTGCGGTCTTAAGATTTTGGCGAATTGAGGATTTGACTACATTTGGAGGCGATCAAGGGTATGATTTCTTAGTTGTCAAAAAAATTCTTAGCGGGAATCTTTCTCTCTTGGGGCCCAAGATTGGTCCATATAATAATCTCGGAAATCTATATTTGGGGCCGGCTTATTATTATTTGCTTGCACCATTTTTATTCATATTTAAACTGGATCCCATAGGGCCGGCAGTCTTATCGGTATTGCTATCAATTGGTGCAATTTTTGTAATCTACCAAATATGCATCAAATTCTTTAATAAAGAAACAGGTATTATTGCCAGTGTTCTTTACTCCTCCAACTCTTTTTTAATTGACCAATCACGTGCCCCATCAAATCCCCATCTTACCCCCCTTTTTTCAAGTGTGGCTACTTATTCAATGTTGACGATAATTATCAAAAATTCTAAATCGATTATCTGGCCAATTATTGCCGGAGTTTGCTTAGGATTAATATTCCAACTGCATTATTTAGCCTTGTCATTGTTAATCGTTAGCTTACTGATACTCATCCTAACTAAAAGAATCAAAAGCACGTTCTATGTAATTGCCTCTTTCTTAGTAACAGTTTCCCCGCAAATTTTATTTGAGCTAAGGCATCAATTTTTTATCACCAACCAAATCATTAAACAGTTTAAATACGGCCAGGCAATTTCAGGTAAAGATATATTTATAGGCAGCTTTTTAAGCTCTATTAAAAATCTTTACACAACGCTATTGTTTTCAAATATAACATTGATATTTATAGCACTAATCTTTATCCTAGTTAGCATTCAATTTTTAATTAAAAAAAATAATAGCGTGGCGCTTCTTTTTTTAACACTGCCCATAGTTGTAAATGTTATTTTTGCATCACTATATTCGTCTGGCCAACCCCTTCACTACTTTTCAACGATATATCCGAATCTTGTTATTTTGACAGGGGTTGTTTTTGTTAGTATCTATCAAAAATACAAGACTAATGCTTTCGCAGCTGCCACATTGTTAATAGTGATAGGGGCTTATTTAGCAGCTAACGTTTCAAACTTAGAGTTAGATAGAAAAGAGGGATACACTATGCCCAAGGGCTGGAACCTAACGGGCATAAAAAAAGCCTCACAGATTGTCTCCAGCGATACGAACTCTTTTGATAAATTTAACATTGCCGCAACTTTAGACGGTGATACCAGAGCAATGCCATACCGCTATTTGGTAGAAGTCTATGGCAAACAACCCCTTGGCGTTGAACAATATCCGCAGTCTCGTAGTATTTATCTAATCTCAAGAGACGACCCCGAACAAATTTATCAATACTCAGTGTGGGGAATTGCCAGCTTTCGGCCATTTAAAATAGACAGTAGATGGCCGATTCAAAACGGCATTACTTTGTATAAATTGACGAAAGAGTAACTAGGACCAATGAAAATAGCGGTCATTATTTTAAATTACAACGGTATCGATGATACTATCGACTGTCTCAAATCCATAAGGACTTTGGAAAAAGATGGAAACAATTTGGAAATTATAGTGGTTGACAATAATTCTTCAGACGGATCGCAAGAAGTTCTGTCTAAATTAAAAGACATCCATTTAATAAAAAACTCCAGCAACCTTGGTTACTCAGGGGGTAATAATGTTGGAATTAAGTATGTTCTCAAAAAAAACTCAGATTTTATTTTAATTTTAAACAACGATACGGTGGTAGATAAGCGTCTTCTTATGAATTTAGTAGAAGCTGCAAAATCAGCAGATATTATTTCGCCTAAGATTTATTTTAGCAAGGGTTACGAATTCCGCAAGAGTTGGTATCGAGGCTATGATTTAGGTAAAGTTATTTGGTACGCAGGTGGGAATATCGATTGGGTAAATATTATTGGTAAACATATTGGTGTCGATGAGGTAGATAAAAACCAATATGATAAACCCCGTGAAACTGATTTTGCAACCGGAGCCTGCATGTTTGTAAAAAGTGAAGTTTTAAAAAAAATTGGTCTTTTTGACGAAAAATATTTTTTGTATTTGGAAGACATGGATTTTTGCACAAGAGCTCAAAAAGCTGGGTTTAAAATTATTTATGAACCGAGAGCGATAATCTTTCATAAAAATGCCCAAAGTGTCCAAGGTTCAGGATCAGAATTGCAAGACTATTTCATTACCCGCAATCGATTGCTTTTTGCACTCAAGTTTGCCAGACTTAGAACGAAATTGGCTGTATTTAAACAAGTTGCTACGCAATTAAACAATCCGATTAAAAGAAGAGCGTTTCTGGATTTTATAACGGGCAGATTTGGAAAAGGTACATATATTTGAATGCAAATTTCAGCGTTAATCTTAACCAAAAATGAAGAAGAAGTAATCGAGGATTGCCTAAAGTCGCTTAAGTTTGCGGACGAAATCGTTGTTCTTGATCAATATTCTGCTGATGATACTGAAAAAATCGCAAAACGTTACACAAAAAATATTTTAAAAACTAAATATATATCGTTTGACAAGAACCGCAATATTTTAGCTGAAGCTGCCGAAGGGGAGTGGCTTCTTTATTTAGACAGTGATGAAAGTCTGACAAAAGACGGAGTTGAGGAAATAAAAAAATCAATTAAAGAAGATAAGTTTTCGGCATTTTATTTTCCTAGAAAAAATTATGTTTTAGGAAAACACCTAAAACACGGCGGATGGTCGCCAGATTATTCTCCTAGATTATTCAAAGCAGCAGATTTTATTAAATGGACGGGTCAAATTCATGAGAGCCCAAAATTCAAAGGAGATGCTTGCTACTTAAAAGAACCAATAATACATCGAACTGCTAGGAATCTTAATTTAATGCTGAAAAAAACCATCACTTGGGCAAAAATCGAAGCAGACTTGGCTTTTGAATCCGGTCACCCAAAGGTTACCGAACTGAAGATTTTGAAAGCTGTGACTGCTGATTTTTTTTACAGATATTTTGTGAGGCTCGGTTTTTTAGACGGTGTAATTGGTTTGGTAGAATCGATTTATCAGGGGTTGCATAAGGCAATTATGCTTACTTATCTGTGGGAAATGCAAAGTGATTCTAAGAAAAAAATAAAAGGTGCACAAGATGTATAAATATTTTTTGCCTTATGATGTGTTTGAGAGACATAAGAAAGTTGGCAGCTATATCAAAAAAAACGATTCAGTCGTTGATATTGGCGGAGAGCTAAATCACTTATCACAATTTTGTGCACCAAAAAAAATTATCGTTGCAAATCTGAAGTCTGGCGATGTAATAATCTCGAAGGGTAAATTGCCTTTCAAAAAGGCCTCTTTCGATTCAGTTTGCTCTATAGATGTTATTGAACATATGCCGAGACCTCAAAGGTCTAGCTTTATTAAAAAGTTGATGAATATTGCTTCAAAACAGGTGATTTTGTCCTTCCCTGTAGGAACAAGTCAACATGTCATTTATGAAAAGAAAATCCAAAAACTCTTAGAGAATAATGGTTTAAACATAAATTATCTAAATGAACATATACGTTATGGACTGCCGACATTAGACGACATAAAAAATTTAGCTCGGGATTATGACAGTAAAGTTATATATGCAGGGGATTTGAAAGTAAGTAGACTTCTTATCAACATTTACTTGTTTGATCCAAAGATTAAGATTATTCGAAAAGTAGTTTACCATTTGAAGAAACTTTTTAATTTGATAACTAATGAACTTTTTTACGCAATTCTTGCGGATAGAGTTTATTCTGAATCAATTAATAGGGCGTACGTGATTATAAGAAAGAAATGAGAATAGGTTTCTACAGTCCATATCTTGATACGTATGGAGGCGGAGAAAGGTACATTT
>OBEQ012009591.1_pt1 | contig 10812 bp, 9 predicted proteins | sample 1670901 | NCBI WGS metagenome assembly OBEQ01 (sample SAMEA104232315, study PRJEB22302) | groundwater metagenome | biome: forest; feature: aquifer; material: groundwater | place: USA | collected 2011-08-07 | depth 5.4 m | reverse complement strand
TTTTGGTAGATCTCTTCAGCCGTATATGGCCGCACAATACCGGCAAAGCGTGGCTGGTCAAAGTAGTCTTGGATAGATTTTACGGCACAGGTGTCACAGGTCTCGCAGTGAGCATGTTCAGTCACGGCTTGCCTCCTTTCTGATGACGTAGCCGTAGGCGGGTATGGTCAGAAACTCGGGGCAGGATTGTCCGAGAATCAGTTCGCGGAATAATCCAGCGGCGGTACAGTACTGACTACCTTCAAGTCGCAATTCTCCGTTGTGTCTAGTGAGACTAGTAAACTCATCAACGAGAAGCTGGTCGACTAGGTGCATATCGACGATACGGCCATCATCGAGGTTGACTCCATGGTGGAGCCACTGCCAAACCTGCACGCGGGAGATTTCGGCCGTAGCTGCATCTTCCATCAGGTTGTTGATAGGCACACAACCGTTACCGCGCAACCAGGATTCTAGATATTGAATACCAACGCGCAGGTTGGTGCGAAGGCCCTGTTCGGTGATACTGCCTTGCGGAATTTTAAGAAGATTGAGCTTATATGCTGCCATCTCAATTTCGGGACTTGCGAGATGGGGGAAAGTCAGGATCTGGTTAGGCTGAGGCATGTGTGTATCAAAAACTTTTCGAGCGATTTCAACGAGTCCAGGGTGTGCAACCCAAGTGCCATCGTGACCATTCTTGACTTCACGAAGTTTATCGGCTCGTACTTTATCTAAGGCTTTTTTATTGGCGAGATCGTCGTTCTTGATAGGGATTTGCGCTGCCATACCTCCCATAGCATGAGCACCGCGATGGTGGCAGGTCGCTACCAGTAGCCGGGAATATGCACCTAAGAAAGGAGCATCCATGCCGAGCTCGCTTCGGTTGGGCATGAGGTAAGCCGGGTTGTGGCCGAGTGTTTTGATGAAGCTGAAAATGTAGTCCCAGCGGCCGCAGTTCAATCCGACTGAATGATTACGAAGTTCATAAAGAATTTCGTCCATTTCAAATACAGCCGGAAGCGTCTCGATCAGTACGGTAGCTTTGATTGAGCCTCGAGGAATGCGCAAAACATCTTGCGAGAATTCAAAAATATCATTCCAGAGCCGGGCTTCAAGATGACTCTCGAGTTTTGGAAAGTAGAAATATGGACCGGTGCCACGCGCCAACAGGTGCTCGGCATTATGATAGAAAAATAGACCAAAATCAACCAGAGAAGCAGGGGCGGGTTTGCCATCAATCAAGACATGCTCTTCGTATAAATGCCAACCGCGTGGACGAACCATGAGAACAGCTCGTTTCTCGTTGAGTGCGTAGGGTTTTTTACTCGGATCCTTCGGGTCTTTATAGCGAAGACCGCCACGGACCGCTTCAAAAAGATTTTGCTGGCCGGTCATACTGTTATACCAGGTCGGGGTTTGCGAATCCTCAAAGTCTGACATGTATACGTTGGCGCCCGAGTTAAAAGCATTGATAACCATTTTGGTATCAGCTGAAGGCCCGGTGATTTCCACACGACGATCTTTGAGATCTTCTGGAATAGGTGCGATGAGCCAATCGGTGTAACGAATATTTTCAGTACTGGTTAGAAATTGAGGGATCTCGCCTTCGAGGAATCGTTGCTTGCGCTCTTGGCGTAGTTTGAGGAGTGCTCGATGACTACTACCAAATTCCCGTACAAGCTGAGCCACAAATTGCCAGGCGTCCAACATTGGCATCGCAATAAGACGATCATTTGTTGGAACCGGTCGGGTCAACTGAATGCTTTGCACGAGGATCCTATTGTTAAAATTCTAAGGGGTAGTATAGCATGGACACTTCGATTTTCAAGCCAGAATAATTGGTGTATCCTAGGGGATAGCCTATGAATAATCATCCCACCGTTATTATTACGGGCAGCAGTGGACTTGTTGGGTCAGCTCTCGTTTCTTATTTTGCCCAACAGGGGTTTCACGTGCGGGCCCTTCAACGTGTCGTACCGCATTCTGGCGACCCTCGAGTCAGCTATTATCCATTTGATCTAGCTGATGTTCGAGATCGGGGCTTCGAGGGAGCCGATTATATTATTCATTGCGCCTATCAGCCGGTGGTGAGTTTGTGGGAGCGACTCTCGGGGACGTCCACTGACGTCGAAGGGACCAAAAAAATTATTTCCTTGGCAAGAAAATACGATTCTAAAATGATATTCCTCTCCACACTTTCAGCACACGCCGATGCCAAATCATACTATGCGCGACAGAAGTTGTTAGCTGAAAAACTTTTCGATGCGCAGAAAGATCTAATTCTAAAATTGGGGATTGTAATCGGACGTGGCGGGGGACTTTTTGGAAGAATTGCAAAAAGTTTAAAAAACCATAAAATAGTACCTTTAATTGGCGCAGGCCATCAACAAACACAAATCATCGCGCTTGATGACTTGTGTCGAATTGTCGCAACCGGTATGCAGAGAAATATTACGGGGGTATTCAAAATCTCTCATCCGACGGCTATTACCACCAAAGAGCTCTATCAAAAAATTGCACGAAGCGTCGATGCCCATCCCTTCTTTGTGCCGGTGCCTTGGGGATTTGCGTATGTATGTGCGAGATTTGCCGAGCACATAGGGGCACGTCTACCGTTCACCGCAGAAAATATTTTAGGGCTTAGGGATTTGAGAGTCTTTAACACGATAGGCGATTTGAAGGTATTCGGAATACGCCTAAAAGATTGCCAGGAGTCACTTGATTGGTATGCACGATAATCATTCCTACAAAGAAGAGGGGAGGATCCCAGCCTTATCGGTGGTAGTTTTGTGTTACAAAAGCGGCGAAACTATCATCCCGTTTTTGGAACAAATGGAGCAGGAGTTTCGGGATAAGAGTATGGATGACTATGAATTAGTTTTGGTTGCTAATTATACCCCAGGAGCTCATGATAGCACGCCTCAAGTTGTTAGGAGGTTAGCCGAAAAAAATCCGTATGTGGTAACGGTGACGCTAGAGAAGCGAGGCATGATGGGCTGGGATATGAGATCGGGTTTACAGGCGGCGCGCGGACAAGCCATCGCGCTCATTGATGGTGACGGGCAAATGCCGTCGCGGGATATCGTTCGAATCTACCAAGTGCTTAAGAGCGGTGAATTCGATTTGGTAAAAACATTTCGGAAGACCCGTATGGATGGGGCGCTCCGGAGATTCATTTCGATTTGGTATAACCTGATTTTTCATCTACTATTTCCTGGAGCATCTTTTCGAGATGTGAATGCTAAGCCGAAGGTAATGACTCGCGATGCGTACAGGAAAATGAGTCTTTCATGCGATGACTGGTTTATTGACGCTGAAATTATGCTTGAATCGATGCGCCTCGATTTGAATGTGGCTGAAGTACCGACCATATTTTATAAAAACGAGTGGCGGGGGAGTCTCGTTAAAAGTTGGACAGCGCTTGAGTTTCTGGTAAATCTTATAAAATATCGTGTAATTTACTGGTTTAAATAAACTATGCAAGCCTCATCAATTCGGAAGATGGTGCGAGACCATTGGATGGGTTTTGTATTTGCCCTGGTTATTGCGGTGTTTATGGCTGGGCCGGAAATATATATGCGCTTGTCACTCGGTGATGCATTCAAAGGAATCTATATGCACGGCAGTGATTCGGAGTTGATGTATTTGGCTAGGATGCAACAAACCTACAACGGCATATCAGCTTGGGATAATCCATTTCTCTATGAATACCAGGGCCAGCTTCCGATTTCGTACGCTCTATTTTCTGAACCTGTTCTTGCATATCCGGGTAAGTGGCTCGGCATTCCTGTTCAGGAATTAAACATCATCTATAAATTTTTATTTTCAGCCGGTATTTTTCTGCTGATTTATTTCTTCGCCTTCCGTCTCATGGAGGATCCATGGTGGGCAACTGCTACGGTCGTTGGGATTATGGCCGGATATCGATTAGTTACGGTGCCGGGAATCATAGGTTTTATTCACTGGAGACCGGTCTATGATCAATTTTCTGTGTATTCTCGTCCACTTACCTCGCAGGTCAGTTGGGTTATTTTCTGGGGATTTCTTCATGTGCTTCTCTCGGGAATTAAAAACGGCAAGGGGAAGTATTTTATTTGGAATGGGGTTCTTTTTGGTTTGGCATTTTATGTCTACCCATATAACTGGACTTTTTTAGGAGTATTTTCAGGGATCATTGTCCTAGGAGCTTTCTTTTTTGGTCAAAGAAAACTTGCCGGGCAAGTGCTTATTACGTTATGCATCGGCGCTAGCATAGCTATCCCGTATGCTCTTAATGCATATGCGGTTACCCACAATCAATATTTTGACTCTTTTAGCGTGATGACAGAGTTGGGTATGTCTAGAAAGCCGGATATAAGCACCCTGGGGCTCGTCGCAGCGGTTGTATTACTGTTAAGTCTCAAGAGGAAAAGGTACGACGAGAATGGCGCACTGCTTCTGGCTCTTCTTGCAGTCACATTTATTGTCACTAATCAGCAAGTAATCACTGGTCATGTTCTTCAGGTCGGACATTATCACCTTTTCTTTAATGTGCCGGTATATATTCTTATTTTTTTCTTTGTAGCCAGGCGGGAAGCTTTGTTTTTACGACCATGGTCGGTGAAGTTAGGCCTGACAGTGATGATTGGAGCATCGCTGATGAATGCATATCTTATGCAAAGCTCTTCGTTTTCTTTGCAAGCTGGGCTAGCTTCACAAAGACAGAAGTACGCAGAAGTGCTTGGCTGGTTTAACGGCCATACTCCACGCGGAAGTGTTATATTAGCTAATGAAAATATTTCTTCCCTGATCCCGGCATATACGCATAGCTACGCGTATTGGAATAGTTACGCCCTATTCTACCTAATACCCCCGGAACGTTTAGAAGGATCATTGTTTTTACGCATGAAACTGAGCGGTGTGGCTCCAGCGATACTTGGCGGAGAGTCCTTCTTCCATACCGATCCAAATGAAAGACAGCTTGGCATAGCGGCAAGAGTAAACATTGGAGATGTGCTTTCTGGAGTTGTGCGTAACGTATACCGGGAAGGTGCGCTGAGGCGCTATGCGGAATTTTATGGGCAAGGTTGGAGTGATAATATAAAAAAGTTTAGACTAGATTATGTAGTATATGATCCTGAGGTAGACCCTCAATGGGATTTAAAAGACATTACATTTATGAAGCCAGTTAAAATGTTTGGCGACGTAGTTATTTATGAAAACACCCTCCGCTAGAATAGAAACATTAGACTGGTTGCGCGGATTAGCGGCCTTATCAATAGTGATCTACCATTTAAATGGATGGTTGTTTTCCTGGCCTGACGCAGCGAGTTTTTGGGGAAGGCTTGGAATTTATGGAGTTTCAATATTTTTTATTCTTTCGGGTTTAAGTATGGCAATCGTATATAGCAAATACATAGATAGCTTAAAAAAATCGATTTATTTTTTTGTAAGGAGAATCTTCAGAATTTGGCCGCTGATGTGGGTCTTTACTGCCTTGGTTGTATTGCCGGGTATTTTGCATGGCGGGAGAATCGGTTGGTTCGGAATCCTTGCGAATATCACTACAATCTTTGGTTTTATAAAGCCAGATGGGGGTATTGATACTATTGTGTGGTCAATCGGCAATGAAATGGTATTTTATGCGCTGACCCCGTTGATTATCATTGCTTTTAATAAAAAAATGCTATTTGGCAATATGATTGTTGGAGCGACTTTCGTTATGACCTGTTTGTTTGCTTTTTTCTTCTTGACGAGTGCAATGCCGCTGACTAATATCCAGTGGAATGTCTATATTTTGCCGCTTAATAACTTATTTCTTTATGTTGCCGGGATTGCAATGTACTACTACTTAAAAGATATACGTGTTAATCAGACCGCAAACAGTATCTTATTTTTTGCTTCGCTTGGGTGCATGATTTTTTACCCGGCTTCAGGAGATCTTATTAATATTGTCACTGGGATAAATCGGCTATTTTTTGTCGTATCGTCAATATTGCTGGTTACCTCTTTTTACAAGTTCGAATTACATGACACAATTCCGCGATTTGTTAAAAACGGCTTAGAACAGCTTGGAGTCGCAACATACGGAGTGTATCTGCTTCACCCGATGGTGTGGGTGTATATAGTGCCAGGCTTACGATACATAGGGCTCACTAATTCTTATGTTTTGTTTGGCATGGTTGTGATGCTGACCATTATCCTCGCGCTGCTTTCATATAATCTATTTGAGAAAAGACTCATTTCCGTGGGAAAAAAACTAACGAGTTCTCGCAAGGTTGATACCGTAGCTTTGTAGCTGTGTATATTAATATGAAACACCCCATTCCCCATATCGCCATTCTTTTCAGCCTCGTTGTTATAGCGGCTGTGTTGCCGTTCTGGGTGGTCATTCATTCGGCCGGTAATGCTTGGCAGGGAGTTGTCCCGCCTGGATACGTATATGACAGTGAATTTTATACAGTCCGGATGGTTAAAGGGACACAAGTTTTTCCCTTTGGGAATAATCCGTTTATTATGGAGCGGTCAAAGGAATTTAATCCGGCGCTTTCTATCGCTGACTATCTTGCCGCTATTCCTCTTAAGTTCGGAATGCCGCTTTTAGCTACACTGGTATTCAATACGATATTTTGGAATCTTATATTCGCTGTTTTTCTCTGCCTGTTCTTGAAAAACTTGGGGATCGCTGAACGTTGGGTATTATATCTTTTTCCATTCATATATATATCCGTGTACGGCATGCTCATTCGACCGGTAGTTTTGCAGATAGTATTGCCATTTTTTATCTTTCTCCTTTTTGGATTGACCAGGTGGCTCAAAAATCAGACACGGGGGAATACGCTGGTCTTGGCGGCAGGTATTGCTGGGACTTTATACATCTATCCCTACACATGGCAGATATCACTATTGATGGTAGGGCTGTATTTTATCTGGTCCTTAATGCGGCATCAATGGGCGAGGGCGTGGTCTATGGCTCGGGCAGTGCTAATAGCCTTCCTGCTTGCTTCGCCCGCCCTATGGTATTTGTATAAAATTACTAGCAACCCTTCGTTTCCTCAATTTCTCATTGACATCGGTTCCATAAAAACCCACATGCCATCCATGGTGTCATTTCAACTGGCTCGTTGGGTGGTGCTCAATATTGTATTGTGGCAGCTTATTACTCGATGGGTGCCCAAACTACGTGAGGATATGCATTTTAGTCGCACCAAAATGTACGCGATCCTTCATGGGTTGGCCATCTTCATATTGGCGATGAGTCCCTTAATAACCGGAAGAGATGGGGCCATCGGTGATCATCTAGGGCGCGAGCTATTTTTTTGGTTGACTATATCTATGAGTGCTATGGTGTATTTCCTATCCTCAAGGGGGGATTTCAGCCAGTTGCGTGGATATAAAAGGGCGTTGATCCTGTTGCTTGTGATGGCAAATATTGTACCAGTTTTTAAGCAGGATAAGCGCTCTATACTACAGCCGTTCCAGGCCAGCGCAAACGAAGTTATCGTGGTGCAAGATTATGCTAAACCACTAGCTTGGCTTGAGAAATACGATAAAAATCCTAGCGTAGTTTGGGCCAGTCCCAGCATAGGAGGTTTTGTGCCCATATTATCAAAGAATTTCATACTGGAAGTATCAGATCTGCCCTACCAGTATTGGAATTCAAAATCGGAGATACAGGAACGGTATTTAATTTCCAAGTACTTTTATGATGTAACACCGGCATCTCTGGACAGAGATGCCATAGTGCCATTGGGGCACCGTTACGTTCGACAGTTTGATGATTTGCAATGGAAAGCTGATGTTTGCAAAATGCTTAATCCAATTATGTTGGGCGGATGTGTGCCCAGATCCTTAGGCATGACTTCATCAGAGTTGTTAGTCCAAAAAAACAAAGAGATTGCTGAACTGGTTATTAAAAATGAAAAAGAGATACGACCTCATATCGCTGAATTGCTTAAAAAATATCAAGTTACATATGCGATAAAAGACACTCGTGATGATTCGGATTTTCACGTTGAGAAATTCAAAAATACACAGGAGATATATAACGACGGCAGATTCGTTATATATAGGTTTTTCTAAGCATTGACCGAATGCGTAGACTTCGTTAGGATAGGCCAGTTACTCTTGAGGCACCTTAACATGTCTGAAAGCAAGACGAATAAGGCCGCATTAAAAACGGCACGCGAGCTCGAAAAGTTAAAAATAGATACACCGGAAAAATATATAGATCAACTGCATAAGGTCATACTTGGCACCCGGGTGACATTCGCCTATGATCATGGGGATATTGACCAGGGCATCGACTATGCTATCGGACTTCTTAAACGCAATGTATTGGTCGGGAAGGGCCGTCTTATGATTATTGGTAACGGTGGTTCTGCAGCCATGGCTATGCATATGTTGATGGATTATGCGAATGTCGCAGGTGTGATAACTGTAGACTTCATGAATCCCGCGCTCCTGACGTGTATGGCCAATGACTATGGATATGAGAATGTGTTTGCTAAGCCGATTGAAATATTTGCCAATCGAGGAGATGTGCTTTTTGCTATATCTTCCAGCGGACAGTCCAAAAATATTCTCAAGGCCTGTGATGCTGCTATGGATGCAGGGTGTGCTGTGATTACTTTTTCAGGAATGCGTTTAGATAATCCGCTACGTCAAAAAGGAAGTTGCAACTTCTACGTTCCCTCAACGCATTATGGATTTGTTGAGTTGGCGCATGAGACACTACTTAACGCCATTCTGGATCTCTTGGTGAAAGGAGAAGACAATGTCGATTGAAATTAAAAATCCCAAGGGTGAAGTAATTCTCGTGTACCCGGCGGAAACACTTGTTGGTGCTGACTTGAGAGAGAAAGATTTGAAGCATGCGGTTCTAGCCAAGATGGATTGTTCCGGTGCGAACTTTGAAGGCGCAGACCTTGAGTTTGCTCACTGTCGAGGAACGACCTTTAATGGGGCAAATTTTAAGAATGCCTACATGGTGTATGGACAATTTCATGAGGCGCAATTCGTGGAAGCCGATTTTGAGGGCGTAAATATTGAACGGGCTAAATTTTATGATGCCAATCTGTTCAATGTAAAAAATTGGCACAAACGAGAGCGAGATTTTCAGGCCAAATTTCTGGGAGCCATATTGCCGGATGGCAGAAAAGTAGATGCGGAATGATCATCTACAATAGGGAAACTGATGAAAAGCTCCTGGAAATTCCGGGAGATTCGCTGACGGGAAGAGATTTACGTGAATTTAATCTTGGTTATGCCGACTTGAGCGATTTGGATTTAAGTGGCTGTAATTTTGCGGGTGCTGACTTAGAGGGAGCTCAATTTAGTAAATCCATCATGACTGAGGCTATCCTGACCGGTTGTAATTTGGCCCAAGCTATTTTCACTCGCATTGAAGCCCCTAAAGCGAAGTTCAATAAAGCGAGGCTCAACGTCACTGCCTTCTCCTACGCACACCTAGAAGAGGCTGACTTCTCTGAAATACTGGTGGGCGGTGTGGTGAATTTTCGTTGGATCATAGCTCCGCATTCTAAATTCAAAAATATTGAAAATCTGAGCGGCGCAAACTTTTTTGAAGCAAATCTGACCGATGCAGATCTCGAAGGTTCCGACTTTCTCCAAGTGGATGAAAGTGATCGTACTGGTACTATCTTAACTGGTACGCAGTTTGCTCATTTGATGCAATAAAATATCCCCCAAGTTCGGGGGATTTTAAATTATCCTCTATAGTCAGCTTTTACGTTATCCAAAGGGCTGGTCTTGAATATCCTAGGGAAAAATGTTTTGAGCGCCGTAGGAACTTTCCAGAGGAATGAGCCATCTTTTAGACTTCCAACGAGCTGTCGCTTGATATACGCAGGATTACCGTAGAATTCTCGGTAAAACTTTCGATACCATTGCATCAGAACTTCGGGAGTCAGATCGGGGTTAGGGTGGCGATACACACCGGCTGCTTTGTGGATGTTGTAATGGTCCCATCGTTCGGAGGTAATGTATCCTTTTCTTTTCCATCTGGCGTATGCCTGTGTGTCTGGAAAGGGGGTGTAGACAGTAACCTTGGCGTACGTAGGCATCAGGATTTTAGCGAACTCGATTGTTTTTTGCATTGACTGCAAGGTCTCTTTTTCGGCACCGAAAATAAAGAAGCCTACTACTTCAATACCAGCTTCTCTGAAGAGGTGCATGACATCCAAGCTTTTCTGGAGGGGGAGTGATTTTCTCATTGAGTCCAGGGTGTCCTGGTCGCCGCTTTCAAAGCCGGCTCCGGTCTGATAGAGCCCGACTTTTTTGAATAGTTCCAAAAAGTTTTTTGTACAGCGGTCGGCTCGGACGCCATTGCCGAGGTTAATATCAAAATGTAAACCGGCACTCAACATCTTCTCCGCGATAATTTCGCCCCTCCTGACGTTGGTCAAAAACTGGTCATCAGTAATTCGCAACTCTTTGATGCCGTACTGCTTGTAATATTGGAGTTCTTCAACAACGCGGTCGGGGCTCATGATTCGATAGTCATCTTCAGCTGAACAGAAATCGCAGGCGAAAGGACAGCCACGACTGGTTTCAAACTGAATGAAGGGATGCTGTTTAACAATGATTCTGGGGTTATGATAATTCAGGATGTTATAAAGATCCAAGTCTTGGAATGGCAGATCATTGAGTTGTTTGCCGGACATCAAAGGCCTAGGCATGCTGGTCTGGACCATCGGATCCACAGAAACCACCGCATTTTGCTGGACGAAATACGCCTCTTCTCCGGCGGCTAGGCGTTTCAGGATTTCGTTGACGGTAACTGTCATCCAACGGTTATCATCTCCTCGATAGGCAATGCCACGGATATCT
>OBEQ012906517.1_pt1 | contig 10815 bp, 13 predicted proteins | sample 1670901 | NCBI WGS metagenome assembly OBEQ01 (sample SAMEA104232315, study PRJEB22302) | groundwater metagenome | biome: forest; feature: aquifer; material: groundwater | place: USA | collected 2011-08-07 | depth 5.4 m | reverse complement strand
GTTCTACACGCGATAATTTATTAAAAAGGTAACGATTGAGTTATGGAATACCACATCACACTGCCAAGCAAGCCGCGCATCGTCTCTGAGGAAGGTGTACAGGGCATTTATGAAATAGACTCGCTCTACCCGGGGTATGGTCATACCCTCGGTAATTCTCTGCGCCGTATCATACTCTCTTCACTCCCCGGCGCCGCTGTTACGCAGGTCAAAATTGATGGCGTATCGCATGAATTCGCTACGCTCGAAGGTATGCGCGAAACCGTTATGGAAATGCTCCTTAACCTGAAGCGCGTGCATTTCGTCCTCCACGGTGACGAGCCTCAGACCATTAGCCTAAAGGCGAGCGGCACGAAGGAAGTTACGGCGAAGGAGTTCAAGCTCCCGAGCCAGGTAGAAATTTCAAACCCTGAGCAGCACATTGCTGACCTTTCGGGCAAGGGTGCACTCGACGTTGAGGCCACCATCGAGCGCGGTCTAGGCTACATTCCACGTGAAGTTTTGACGAAGGAGAAAGTCGACATTGGCACTATCGCCCTTGACGCAACGTTCGCCCCCATCCGCCGCGTCAATTATGAGGTGGAGAACATGCGTGTAGGTGACCGCACGGACTTTAACCGCCTGCGCATACTCATTGAGACGAACGGGACCATTTCTCCCCGTGTTGCGCTCGAGCAGTCGATTGAAATTATGATTCACCAGCTCTCGGCCGTAATAGGATTCCAGGAGTCCTCACGCGAATCTGAAGAGGCACAGGCAGTTGGTGAGAGCTCTGGTACTTCGAAGATGAAGATTGCCGATCTTGACTTGTCTGCACGCATCACCTCCGCCCTTGAGGATGCGGGTATCAAGAGTGTTGCAGGGCTCATGCGGAAATCATCCGAAGCGCTTCTCGAACTCGATGGTATCGGCGAGAAAGCGGTCGGCGAAATACGCGAGGCGCTTGCAAACCAGGGCCTCGCGCTCAAGGACTAATAACCTTACTGGTACCCTGCTTACTATCCCTGTATGAGCCAGCGCGCAAAACCTCGCAGTTTCAATAGACCGGCTAACCAGCGCCGGGCTCTCTTGCGCTCGCTTGCCCGGTCCCTCGTGCTTGAGGAACGCATCTCGACGACGGAGGCGAAGGCGAAGGCGCTACGCCCGTTTGTAGAGCGGCTGGTGACCTACAGCAAGAAGAACACACTCGCGAGCCGCCGTCTTGCCATCTCTCGCCTGCAAGACGAAGCGGCGGTAAAGAAGCTCTTCGCTGCCATTGGCCCGCGCTATGCGGAACGCGCCGGTGGCTATACCCGCATCGTCAAGCGCGCAAAGCGCGGGGCGAACGATGCCCGGAAGCTTGCCTATATAGCGTTTGTCTAGTATTCATAGACTGTTATGCCCACGGCAAAATCACCCGCGCACTCGACGCATACCATTGATGCCACCGACCGTACCCTCGGCCGTGTGGCGAGTGAAGCTGCCCACGCCCTCCTCGGCAAGCGCTCCGCGCTCGTCGCCAAGCATCGTGCCCATCCGGTACTCGTCACCATCGAAAATGCCTCGAAGATACACCTCCCGCTCCGCCGCGTCGCCGGTAAAGTCTACACGCACTACACCGGATACCCAGGCGGCTTGCGTGAGGTGGGTATGGCTGAGATCATCGCCAAGAAGGGTGTTGAGGAAGTGGTACGCCGCACAGTAGACGGCATGATTCCGCGCAACCGTTTGCGCGTATTGCGTATGAAGAATCTCATCATTAAGGCATAAGTATGACTGCTACCTACACGCACGCCGTCGGACGCCGCAAGACCGCACTCGCCACGGTGCGCATCACTCCTGCAGATACAAATTCCCTTACGATAAATGGCAAGAGCCCGAAGGACTATTTCAAGACAGACGAGCGCGCGCGCGTTGCGCTCGAAGCTTTCGGTGTTGCCGAGAACGCTCAGAACTATGCCGTTTCGGCCCACACCGAAGGGGGTGGTATTGCTGCGCAGGCCGGTGCCGTACGTCATGCCATTGCACGCGCCATTACCAAGGCAGAGCCTGCCGCGCGAGCGGCGCTGAAGTCTGCCCACATGCTTACTCGCGACCCGCGTGCCAAAGAGCGCAACAAACCAGGCCTCAAGAAGGCCCGCAAGGCCCCGCAGTGGTCGAAGCGTTAAATAAAAGTTGTCCACATAGGGGCGGTTTGTGTTATGGTGCTGAAAGAATCTTCATGCTGTAAGGGAGGGCGCTAACTATGGCGGTATGTATGTGCGGACAAACCGAAGAGCTGCAGCCTGTGCTCATACATGACCTTTCGGGCGAGACGGAGCGGCTCGTGCGGGTGCCTTTGTGCCTTGCATGCCTGCGCCGCACGGGCATCTGGTGCGAAAAGCATGAGATTGCTAGGGTGTGCATCTGTGACGAGAGGCACTCGGTGGGCGAGGCACGCCAGTTCGTCATGCAGGTGAAGCGTGCCTGCCATCGTTGCGCTTTTGACAAGCTCCGACTCATCTCTCCGGCAGAGAAGCGTCAGTGGCTCACCCTGCTCGGGGAGATAGGAGAGGCGGCGAACCTAAAAAGATTCATCCCGCCTGAGGATGCCGGGCTCCTCGAGCCCCTGACCCCAGAAGACGTGATGATGTACGGACTTTTCTTCTGCCAAGAGCTCGCCAACTTGAGCTTGGCCGGTGTCGTCGGCGAGCTCGTCGACAGCCTGGGCCAGAGCGCTACGGAAACCCGAAATTAGGCTATTTATATAGCGTCCGCTGTACCCGCGACCTTCGGTCGCGGGTGTGCCATTTGATGATGCGCCCATTCTTGGTACCATGGCGCCAGAATCGAACGTGACAGGAGTAGCGGCTATGCCGGCTCGCAGACAGTGCTTGAGTTGCGGGGCAACGCGGGGGCTCCGGAACATTATGGTCTTTGATGATTCCGAGCTCGACGGGCTCACCTATACCAAAGACCCCTACTGCAAGACCTGCATCGAGAGCGGCGAAATGATGTGCCGGGAGCATCAGACTCTAAAAATTCTCATGCTCGAAATACTTGAAGATGAGGACGTAGAGGAGGAAGCAGAGGAAGAAATCCCAAGACTCACCACTCTTGACGCATGTCCGCGCTGCGCCCATGAGGCCACCCTCGCCATTCCGGCAGACGAGCGCGAACGCATGGCAAAACTCCTGCTTCGGCTTGGGGGGTTTGCAATAGGTGCGTTGCATACGGCCATTCACATGCCTCCTGGTGTCATCAAGAATATGGCCCCCGCAGACCGCGCCGTCTTCGGTTTGACCCTCGCAGCGCACTTCTATGACCTCTCCCCTCAGGATCTCCTCTTTCGGCTATTTGAAGAAGCGGGTTCCACGAGAGGGAAGCCACACTAAGCCCCTTCGGGGGCTTTCCCAATCAAGCATTGTGGTACTGTAGCGACAGACTCAACCCCGTACGAAAGGAGGGTCTCGTGTCAGCATGTATGGATTGCGTAAAAACGCGTGGTCCGAAACAAGTCGTGAGCTTCCCCATACACGCGTTATCGGGAGAACCGGGAACCTTGGGGACCGTCTCGCTGTGCGTCACCTGCCTCGTTCGCCGCGATCTCTTCTGTGAGACGCACCGAACGACGAAGATGTGCTTCTCAGACCTCACCAAGAAGGATGGGTGGGGCAAGACGGAGATTCTCGGTGCCTGTCCGAGCTGCGCACTCGAGCAGTTGCACCACATGGACGGGGGCAGGAAGGACTATCTCGCCGGGCGCTTCTGGCAGAAAGAGCCCGCTCTCTCTGACAGCGTGGCCGCGCACGGAACAGTCGGGCCTGACGGCACCCCTCTAGTCGGGAATGATGCCGTTGTCTTCGCTCTTTTGGTTATCGCTCTGATGTACGGACTCACGACGGACCAAATCCTCGAGAGTCCTATTCGCAGGAGGCTCCACTAGATTTGGCAAGGGCTCCACGACCGGAGTCCTTTCCCATTTTGACTACGGCGGATATTTCAGGCATATTAAGAACATGGACCCAGAAGATGACATTGAGATTGCTCCTGACGAGGAGGCGAGCGCCGAGCGCGCAGAAAACACCATAACCAAGATGCGTACAGAGCTTGCCGCCTGCCGGAAGGAAAAGCAGGAATATATGGACGGCTGGCAGAGGGCCAAGGCCGACTACGTAAATGCTTTGAAACGCTTCGAGGAAGAGAAGGGGCAGGAGCGCGCGCGCGGCATGGCACGCGCCGCCGAGGCTCTACTCCCGGCTCTTGACGCGCTTACGCGAGCAAAGGAGCACGGCGACGTACCCGTGGGATTTGCTGGCATAGCCAAGCAGCTTGAGAGCGCGTTCGCCGAGCTTGGTCTTGAGGGTGTAGGGCAGACGGGCGAGCCATTTAACCCAGCTCTCCACGAGGCTCTTGGGCAGGATGACGGAGTGGGAGGGGGAGAAGACGATACCGTGAGCGCCGTACTTGAACATGGCTGGAAAATGGGCGACATGCTCATTCGCCCGGCCAAGGTACGCATATTTCATTCACAGCCTTGATTCTCTATTCTTAATTCTTTATCCTTACCTACCTATGGCAAAAATACTTGGAATCGATCTCGGTACGACAAACTCGGCGATGGCTATCGTCGAGGGAGGTGAACCGCGCGTCCTCGAGAACGCAGAAGGCACACGGACCACGCCCTCTATCGTCGCCGTAGGGAAGAACGGCGAGCGCGTCGTCGGCACGCTTGCTAAGCGTCAATCAGTCACGAACCCCTTGAATACCATCTACCAGATAAAACGCTTCATCGGGCATTCCTTTGATGAACCGCTGGTGCAGAAGGACAAGGCCGCCGTACCCTTTGAGATGCGTAAGGCCGACAATGGCGGCATTGAGGTGAAGATGTCAGAGAAGTGGTACCGGCCAGAGGAGGTCTCCGCCATGATTCTCGGGAAGCTGAAGGCTGATGCCGAGACGAAGCTTGGCGAGAAGATCACCGAGGCCGTCATCACTGTCCCCGCCTACTTCAACGACGACCAGCGGAGTGCGACAAAGGCCGCGGGTCAGATCGCTGGGCTCGACGTGAAGCGCATCATTAATGAGCCGACGGCGGCGGCGCTTGCGTATGGATTTAATAAAAAGAAGGACGAAAAGATTGCCGTCTTTGACTTCGGCGGAGGCACCTTCGACGTCTCCATTCTCGAAGTAGGCGACGATGTTATAGAAGTGAAGAGTACGGACGGCGATGCTCACCTGGGCGGCAAAGACTTAGACCAGGCCATCATCACCTGGCTTGCCGAAGAGTTTAGGAAACAAACAGGCGTAGACGTAACCGGAGACGCCCTTGCACGCCAACGGCTCGATGAGGCAGCTGAAAAAGCAAAGATAGAGCTCTCGAGCGCCATGGAGAGCGAGGTAAACATTCCCTTCCTTACCTCTACCGACGCTGGGCCGCAACACCTTCTTATACGGATGACGCGCGCCAAGCTCGAAGAGCTTTCGAGAGAGTACGTTGAGCGGGCGATGGTCATCACGAAGCGCGCCATGGAGGCCTCGCCTTTCAAGGTTGGCGACATACACGAAGTTATTCTGGTGGGGGGTCAGACACGCATGCCGGCCATTCAGAGCGCCGTTGAAGCATTCTTCGGCAAGAAGCCGAATATGAGCGTCAACCCAGACGAGGTGGTTGCCATAGGTGCTGCTATTCAGGCAGGTATTCTCCAGGGAGATGTCAAAGATATTTTACTGGTGGATGTTATTCCTCTCTCTCTGTCTATCGAAACCATGGGTGGAGTCGCCACCAAGCTCGTCGAGCGTAACACGGCGATACCAACGAGCCGTTCGCAAACCTTCTCCACGGCAGCAGACAATCAGCCTTCTGTAGAGATAGTTGTGACGCAGGGCGAGCGCGCCATGAGTGCTGATAACAAGATGCTGGGGAAGTTTATGTTGGACGGTATTCCACCGGCTCCGCGCGGCATGCCGCAGGTAGAGGTTACGTTCGATGTAGACGCCTCCGGTATCTTGACCGTAAAAGCAAAAGAAAAGACGACCGGCAAGGAACAGAGTATTCGCATCGAGGGCTCCACCGGGCTCTCTAAAGAGGACATTGACCGCATGCAACGCGATGCTGAGACGCATGCCACTGATGACGCGAAACGGAAGGAGCTTGTAGAGGCGCGCAATATTTCTGAGCAAGTGGTGTACGCAGCAGAAAAGGCCGTCAAAGATAATGGTGAGAAGGCGGGTCCAGAAATAGTCAAAGAAGTTCAGGATGCTATTGAGGCCGCGAAGACCGCAAAAGGGAGCGAGGAGCCTGCCACCATCAAAGGCGCCACAGAGAAGCTTTCGCAGGTGATGATGAAAATTGGTGAAGCGATGATGAAAAATCAGCCCGAAGCTGGCACCCCACCGCCCTCGGATGCCGCCAGTGGTAACGACCAATCACCTCCAGATTCCGCTCCGCCCACCGACGCAGAATTTAAGGAGCAATAGACAGGAGCGGGCGAAGTGGTACAGTAGCCGTGGCATAATCCACGGCTACTGCCGTTTTAGGGAGGTGTACAGGTGGCTAGCAAATGCTTCGAGGGCCCGCACGGCGAATTAATGCGGGTTGAGGTAGGTGTCGGCAACGGTGGAATGCACATCGCAGCGTACCTGCTGGTGCCAGAGGGCGCCGGGAAGCGCAAGGCAGTTCCGCTCAAAGACGTGTACGAAATGGCCACCCCGCGGAAAGTGGGGCCAGCTGAGCTCGAGCCCGTCGCACGAGTAGCGCGTCTCTGTCCACTCTCGACCAAGTGGGGCGACGCGCAGCCTCCGACACTGGAGCAGATCTGGAACGAAACCGTAGCGCTCCGTGCTTCGCTCGAGCGAGAGCTCCGCCGACCGCAAGGGAAGCCTCTTGACGAGGCGGCCGTGCGCAGGAGTCTTGAAGCTCTGCACCATGCGCTCACGAACTATCTGGCGGCGCCTGCCCCCTGAGAGCGCGCGTAACAAGAACGAGACAAGTGTGCGGCAAGACAACGGCGCGGTACTCCGCGCCGTTCCATTTTGCATATGAAATCAACGAGCGTATACTTGGTGCGACATGGCCAAGGACTACTACAGCACGCTCGGCGTCGACAAGCGCGCAAGCCAGGACGATATAAAAAAGGCCTTTCGTAAGTTGGCGCAGAAGCACCACCCAGACAAGGGTGGTGACGAAGCCCGCTTCAAAGAAATTACCGAAGCCTATGCCATTCTTGCCGACGAGAAGCGTCGGCGCGAATACGATAACTACGGTCAGTCTTTTTCTGGCTCAGCCCATTCGACAGGCTCAGCTCAAAACCCCTTCAATGGTTTTGACTTCTCTCAATTCCAACAAGGGTTCGGCCAGGGCGGAGCAGATTTCGACTTCGGTGACATATTTGGTGATATCTTCGGAGCCAGAAACGCGCGTAATCGAGCGCCGCGCGGCCGTGATATTTCCATCGACCTTGAAATTTCATTTAAGGACGCTGTATTCGGCACCAAACGCTCCGTCCTTATCGCCAAGGTTGCTGCGTGCGACGTCTGCCAAGGCTCAGGAGCAAAGCCTGGCACCGAGCTCGATACGTGTGGCACCTGCAATGGGAGCGGCCGCATTCACGAGACCAGGCGCTCCATCCTAGGCGAATTCTCGAGCCAACGCGTCTGTGAAACTTGTGAGGGCAGCGGTAAGGTACCGAAAGTGAAGTGTAGTGAATGCAAGGGTCATGGCGTACGCCGCCGCGAAGTCGAGATACATATCACCATACCGACAGGTGTAGATAACGGCGAAATGATACGGCTCACCGGCCAAGGCGAAGCTATTAAGGCCGGCGTCGCCGGCGACCTATACGTGAAGCTGCACGTGAAGCCGCATGAAGTCTTTTATCGCCAAGGAGCGAACCTCACAATGACGCTCCCCGTAAAGCTGACCGATGCGCTACTCGGCACGGTGGTTTCTATTGAAACCCTAGAAGGGAAGACGCTTGAGGTAAAAATCCCCGCAATGAAGAAGGCTGAGGAACTCCTCCGTGTCCGCGGCAAGGGTATCCCCGTCGAAGGCTCGCGGGGCGACCTCATCATCCGGCTTGAGGTGGCTCTCCCGCACAAGCTCTCCTCCAAAGCCCGCACTGCCATCGACGATCTCAAATCCGAGGGGCTCTAAACAAGTAGGACGTGGATTGATAACTATCCGGCACCGCAGCACCGCGGGCAGCCTGTCCCGCACGCCGAATCCTGCGGGTGCACCAGTGGCGAACATTCCATCGCAGGCGCTAGGATGCGCCACACGGGACTCTTCTACTAGAAAAATAATAAGGCCCCGCATGCCTCACGGCCATGCGGGGCTTCCTACATTTACCGAAGTCAGACTTCGGTAACATGGTGTTATCACCATCCCACACTAGGTACGAGCTACGAAATACGAGCTACTATGTCCCCATGCCTGCAGTAGAAAGTTTGGGAGCCGTCACGAGTGTTGCCACCCACGGCGCCATCACGGTGTGGGCGGCGATCTCCGGCTTCCTGGTGCTCATCGTTCCGGCTCTTCTGCTTGTGGTCTTTGCTCGCTACGTCGGCAAAGGGCAGTTCGTCGCTCTCCTCCTGGCCCTCTACGCCTCCTATGCCCTCTACGCCGCTTTCCCATACGACTCTCTGCTTCCCACTGCTCCGGCTATTACCGCCCTTGCAACCCGGCTCGGTCTCTATGCTGGTCTCACGCTTGGTTTTTACATTATCTTACGTCGTGTTGTCGTCTCGGACTTCCTCTATATCGGCACCGTCGGCCTCCTCATACTTTCTTTGCTTGCGTCAGCCTTCCTGCTTGCGCTTGGCTACCATGTATTCCCGGTTTCTGATCTCTACCACTTCAATGCAGCGCTCGACCCATTCTTCGGGCCGGATAAGTTTTTCTTCTGGTGGTTCCTTGGCCCTGCCCTCGGCCTCTTCTTCTTCGCGAAATAACCGGACGTTTGCCGGTTAGTAAATAACGTGCTCTAATCAATTCATGCCTGCGTATGGAGAAAAACGTGTAATGCGTATTAGGCCCGTCCTACGGGCCTATACGAAGGCGTCCCTCCGGCACCCGTGGACGCTCTCTTTCACCTTGCTTGGGGTATGTGGTGCGCAAGCGGCAGGGCTCATCACACCTATCTATCTGCGCAATTTCATAGATCAACTCGCTGCGGGCGTACGCACAGACGCTGGCGCGCACGTGCTTTTTCTTATACTTAGCTTCTTTGCTCTCGCCGCTCTTGGCGGGTGGGTAGCGCGACGTATTCAATCTCTCTCAACGCAACGCATTGAAGTAGACGTGATGGCAGAGCTTGCAAACGACGCCTTCGGAAATCTCATGCGGCAAGAGTATGATTTCTTTATCTCTAATTTCGTTGGGACGTTAACGCGCCGCGTCACGCGGTATTCGCGCGCCTACGAACAAATCTTCGATAGTCTTGTGCAGAACTTCCTACCGACACTCCTCTTCGCCATCGGAACAGTCGTCATTCTTTACATACGGAATCCGTGGCTCGGCATTGGCCTCCTTATCTGGGTCATTACCTTCGTCGCGCTCCAGGCATGGCTTACGAGCCTCGCGCATCCTCTGCGCGTGGCCCGCGTCGCAGAAGATAGCCGCATGACAGGAGCCATTTCCGACGCTATTGGGAACCATTCCGCCGTAACTCTCTTCGCCGCAGAGCGCCACGAAGAGGAGACAGTCGGCGCCATCGTGAGAGCTTGGCGGGCTATCACGCTGCGTTCGTGGAACATAAACGAGCTCATTCAGGGCGTGCAGGACGCGCTCGCGCTGATTCTCGAAGTTGCGCTCTTGGCAGGCGCCGTCATCCTCTGGCAGCGCGGGCTCGTGACGGTGGGCGACTTCGCACTCATACAGTTCTACATTATTGGTCTCGTAGGGCAGGTATGGAATGTGGGCAACACGCTGCGCCGTGTCTATGACGCCTTTGCCGATGCCTCCGAAATGGCTGAAATATTGGAACGAACGAAGGCTATCACGGACCGTCAGGGGGCGCCGGCGCTTGCCCTTACGGATGGCGCTATCACCTTTGGAAACGTGTCATTCTCCTTCGACGCCGACCGGCCCGTCCTGCGCGACTTCGCACTTTCTATATCTGGGAGAGAAAAGGTGGCCCTCGTTGGCCCTTCGGGAGCAGGGAAGTCGACCATCACTCGTCTCATCTTGCGCCTGTATGACCCATCGGGGGGCGCTATCCGTATCGATGGCCAGGATCTGCGCGATGTAACGCAAGAGAGCCTACGACTCGCCATCTCCTACGTGCCGCAAGAGCCCATGCTCTTCCACCGTACGCTCCGAGACAATATCCGCTACGGTCGACATGATGCCTCGGACGAGCGGGTTGTCGAAGCGGCCAAGCGCGCGCATTGCCACGAATTCATCTCGGCCCTCCCGCAAGGATACGACACCATGGTAGGCGAGCGGGGCGTAAAGCTCTCGGGCGGCGAGCGCCAACGCGTCGCGATTGCGCGCGCCATCCTCAAGGACGCACCCATTCTGATACTCGACGAGGCGACATCAAGCCTCGACTCTGAGTCCGAGGCCCTTATTCAAGATGCTCTTGCGGAGTTGATGAAAGGCAAAACCGTCATTGCCATCGCACATCGGCTCTCCACCATCATGAAGATGGACAGGATTATCGTCATGGAAGAAGGGCAGGTTATTCTCACTGGTACCCATAATGAGCTCCTCGCACAAGAATCTAATTTGTATAAAAAACTTTGGGACATACAGGCCGGCGGCTTCATCCAGACCGGCGGATAAAGCCCCGGTGGATAAGGTAAAAAGGGCGGTGGTATACTCTCGGCATGAAGAAGGGCGCTCAAAAGGCAAAG
>OBEQ010284245.1_pt1 | contig 10815 bp, 7 predicted proteins | sample 1670901 | NCBI WGS metagenome assembly OBEQ01 (sample SAMEA104232315, study PRJEB22302) | groundwater metagenome | biome: forest; feature: aquifer; material: groundwater | place: USA | collected 2011-08-07 | depth 5.4 m | reverse complement strand
CCGTAGGGGCGCAGCCGCATGTCCACGCGAAACACGCTGCCGTCGGCGGTGGCATCGGCCAACAGTGCAATCGTCTTGCGGCCGACGCGTTCAAAGAACTCCTGATAGGTCAGCGCAGTCTGATTTTCACCGGCCTGTGTGGTGCCGTCTTCAAGATAGGCGAAGATCAGGTCGATATCGGACGAGACGTTCAACTCGCGGCCACCGAGTTTGCCCATGCCGATCACCAGCAGGTCGATCGGCTGGCCTTGGGCATCCTGCGGCGTGCCGTGTTTGCTGACCAGCTGATGGGTCGCCCAGCACAGCGCGGCTTGCACGGTTGTTTCAGCCAGCCAGGTCATGCTGTGGGTGACTTCGTCGAGCGGCGCATCGCCGCGCAGGTCACGTTCCATCAGGCTCAGGAATACTTCCTGTCGCAATTGACGCAGGGCTTGCGCCAACTGCGTTTCATCTGGCCCGGGTGGGTGCAGCGCCGCCAGTCGTTGTTGCAAACGAAGCAGCGACCAGGGCTGGCCGTAGTCAAGACGCTCCGCCAGATCGGGCTGTGCCGCATGACGTTGCGCAGCGTAACGTGAATAGCGAGGGGCAAGCAGTAGGGTCATGATGTCCAGGCGGGTTGCCTCAACATAACGCAAGGATGCGTTGACCGTCAATGTACTGTGTGACGGACGGCTCAACCGCTAGGGAAGCGCGATTTATTCGTCGTTCCTGCCTTGCTCTGCATAGCCAATCGACTAGGCACGATAAAGCCTGTGCCAAGTCGCTGGTTAGCAGGAACGACGGTGAACCGATTTTCCGAATAAACCCGTGTTTTCCTGACGCAGAGACGCAGAGATGCAGAGAAATTCGAGAAAGCAGAGTGCATTATCTCTGCGCACTCTGCGCACTCTGCGGCTCTGCGTTGTTGGTTGTTGTTCCAGAGCGTGCGCAGGGTGCCCCTGTGCTACATTCCAAGTGAGTCACCGAGAATTGCCGATGTTTCCCTCTATTTCCTCCATCCGCCGAATTCTGTTCCGTCTGCCAGTGGCGCTGGCGCGTGCCTTGCTGTGGCTACTGCGTGCTGCGCATCACTTCAGCCCGCGCTTGTTTCGTCACCTGCGGCGCGCACTGCGCTGGCTGGTCTGGGTGCTGCTGGCCGGCTATCTGGCGTTTGCCCTGCTATTGCTGGTGTTGCGTTATGCGGTGCTGCCGCACATCAACGATTATCAAACGCAGATTGAAGCGGCGGCCAGCCGGGCGGCGGGATTGACGGTGCAGATTGCCGCTGTCGATGCGGACTGGCGCGGCTTCCAGCCCAATTTGACGTTGCGGGGTGTGACCGTATTCGATCCACAGCAGCGGCGCGCGCTGCATTTGCCGAAGATTTCCGCCACCGTGTCCTGGCAATCGCTGTTTGTGCTGGAACTCCGGCTGGCCCAATTGCATATCGAAGGCGCGGATCTGGAAGTGCGTCGGCGTGCCGATGGACATGTCCTGGTGGCCGGCATCGACACCACCGGCACGGAGGATGGCCATGCTGCCGAATGGTTGCTGCGGCAGCAACGCGTCAGTGTGCATGGCGCGCGCGTGCGCTGGGTGGACGAGGAGCGCCGCGCCCCGGAACTGCCGCTGGAGGCACTTGATTTCGTGATGGAAAATGGTCTGCGCCACCACCGGTTTGTCCTGCAGGCGACGCCTCCGGCCGCGTTGGGCGGGCGCATGGATGTGCGGGGCGATTTCACCCACCCCTTGTTTACCGAACAGGTGGCGGATTACCGTCGTTGGGATGGTCTGCTGTATCTGGATCTGCAGATGCCCGATCTGACGGCGGCCAAGCCTTATGTCGATTATCCGATCCCGCTGTTGCGGGGCGGCGGCGCTCTGCGGGCCTGGCTCGATTTCGAGGCCTTGAAGGTTCGCCAATTCACCGCTGATCTGGCGCTCGAACAGGTCTCCACCCGATTGCGGCACGATCTTGCCGTGCTCGGGCTGGAGCGGGTACAAGGGCGTTTGCGCGCGGTGCAGGAGGGCGGGGCGGAGCTGGGCGCAGGGCTGCGCTACGGCGTCGAGCTGCAACATTTTTCGCTGCGCACGGCGGAAGGTTTGACGCTGCGCAATGTGAATTTGAGTCACCACTACAACGCAGCGCAGTCCGGCACACCGGAACGGGGCGATCTCGCGCTCAGCGAAATCGACTTGCGCACGCTGGCGCAACTGGCGGGCCATCTGCCGCTGCATGCGCGGGTGCGCCAGTGGCTCGACGCCTACGCGCCGCGCGGCAAGCTGACGCAATTGAAAGCGCGCTGGCAGGGCGATCCGCTGGCGGCGCAGGGATTCAGCTATCAGGTCAGCACTGGATTCAGCGGTGTGGGCATACGCGAACAAGCGGTCGCTGCGCCGCCTGCCGCGCTACCGGAAACCAAAACGGCGGACAAGAAAAAGCGCCCGCCAGTGTCGCGGCGCGCAGCCTCAGCTACCCTGCCTGCGCCTGTGGTGGCCGTGAGTACGAGCGGCAGCGCGCTGATGCAGATTGGCGTTCCCGGTTTTGACAATCTGTCGGGGCAGATTGAAGTGAGTCAGGCGGGCGGCACACTGGAGTTGGACAGCCGCGAAGCCAGCGTGACGTTTCCAGGCGTGTTTGAAGAACCGCGCATTCCGGTGCAGAGATTGAAGGGCAAGATCGGCTGGAAAAAAGAGGATGGACACTATCTGATCACGCTCAAGCAGATGGCGTTTTCCAATGAAGATGCTGCCGGGCAGCTGGCAGGAACGTATCGGTATGACGGTCATGGGCCCGGGGTCGCCGATCTTCAGGGCAGCCTGACACGCGGGCAAGGCGTACGGGTGGCGCGCTATCTGCCGCTCTGGCTACCCGCCACCCGGCAATGGGTGGCGCAGGCCGTCAAGGGCGGTGTCTCCAACGATGTGCAATTCGTGTTGCAGGGAAATCTGCATGATTTTCCGTTCAAGGATCCCGCCCTGGGGCAGTTTCGCGTTGGTATCAAAGTCCGCCAGGGCGCGGTGCAAGCCGGGCCGGGCTGGCCGGTGCTGGAAAATGCACAGGGCGAAGTGATTTTCGAGCGTCAGAGTCTGCGCGCCAATCTCAAGGAAGCGACAATCAGTGGGCTGCCAGTGAACGCGGGGGACATGGCGATTGCCGATCTGAGTCATCCGGTGCTGAAAGCACAGGGTAAAGCGCAGGGGCCGTTGCAAAATGTGCTGCACTTTGTCAACCAGAGTCCGGTCAGCGCGCAGATCGACCACTTCACCGACGCATTGCAGGCCACCGGCAATGTGCGCACCGAAGTGCAACTGGAACTCCCCCTGGAAGACACCGAGCGGGTCAAGGTGCGTGGGGCACTCGTGTTTTCCAACAACGACGTTACGCTGGAGGGCGCATCGGCCAGTCTGGCCTTGCAGCATCTCCAGGGGCGGATGGAATTCACCGAACGCAGCCTGAACCTGCGCAGCCTCAGCGGGACTTTTCTGGGGGGCGCTCTCAAGCTGGATGGGAATACCCGCGCTGGTGGCGATACCGTGATTCGGGTCGATGGTCAGTTGAGCGCAGCGGGATTGCAGTACCTCATGCCCGAACTCCTGGCCCGGCAATTCACCGGTGCGACGCGCTATGGCGGGGCCATCAACTTGCGTAAAGGCGTGGTGCAACTCCAGCTCGATTCCAATCTCAAGGGTCTGGGAATCAACCTGCCCACGCCCCTGCGCAAGAGTGCCGCCGACAGCTGGAATTTCCGGCTTGAAAACCGCCCATCTGCCAGTGCCGAGAGTGCCACGCAAAAACGCGGCGGCGAATGGCGCGCGGTACTGGAACGCGATGGCCAGACGCGCATCGAAACACGCATCGAAATGCGCAGCGAGCCCACCCGTCACGCCACCGATGCGCTGGTGCTGAAACGCGGCGTGGTAGCGATCAATGAAAATGCCGTGTTGCCCGATAGCGGCCTGGCCCTGCACGTCAATTTACCGGTTGTGGAGATTGATGCGTGGCGCGCCTTGCTGGGCGACACGACGGCGACAGCCGACAATACCGACGCCGACTATCTGCCTGATCAGGTGACGCTGCGCAGCGACGCGGTCACCGTCTTTGGTCGCAAAATGCAGCATGTCACGCTCGGTGCCGTACGTCATGGCAAGACCTGGCAAGCCAATCTGGATGCCGACCTGCTCTCCGGTTTTTTGACCTGGCAACCGGAAAAAAGCGGCAGCAAGCTGATGGCCCATCTGACGCGGCTGGAGATTCCGCAGAGCGTGGCGCAACCGGTGAGCAGTGTGTTGACCGATCTTCCCGACGATGTGCCGGCACTCGATCTGACCGTCGATGATTTCACCCTGACCGGCAAACGTCTGGGCCGTCTCGAACTGGCCGCCAGCAATGCCGGCGTGGCTGGCAACCCGGTCTGGCAATTACACAAGCTTCGGCTCAGCAATCTAGATGCAAGTTTCGCCGCGACCGGTAGCTGGGCGCGCGATGGCAGCGCCAGTGCTAGCAAGAAAACTCCAACCGCGCGCAAGATGGCGCTCAACTTCACTCTGGATGTGATCAATGCCGGCAAGCTGCTCGAACGTTTTGGACAGAAAGACACGGTCAGCAATGGCGAGGGCAAACTCGAAGGGGTGATCAGCTGGCGCGGCAGCCCGTTTGCGATTGACTACCCCAGCCTCAGCGGAAAAATCATGATGGGGATCGACAAGGGCCAATTCCTCAAAGCCGACCCCGGCATTGCCAAGCTGATCGGCGTGCTCAGCCTGCAAGCCTTGCCGCGCCGGATCTCGCTCGATTTTCGCGACGTCTTCAGCGACGGCTTTGGATTTGACACGGTGCGTGCCAGTATTGACGTGAACAATGGCATTGCCGCGACGCGCGATTTCAAGATGAAAGGCGTTGCGGCCACCGTCGTGATGGAAGGCGAAGTGGATCTCAGCCACGAAACCCAGCAGTTGCATTTACTGGTCTTGCCTTCCGTATCCAGCAGCGTTTCCGGGCTGGCCTTGCTGGCCAATCCGGCGATCGGTGTGGTCACTTGGCTCGCGCAAACGATACTCAAGGATCCGCTCTCCAAAATCCTGGCCTATGAATACGATGTCAGCGGCTCCTGGGCCGAACCGAATGTCGTTAAACGAGAACAGAAAGCACCCGCCGCACACGGCGCAGGCGAGGAGACCGGAAAATGAGTCAAACCCTGTTTCGCGTCGCCGCCGTGCAAATGACCTCCACCCCGGATCGCACGCACAATCTGCACACCGCCGCGCGTTTGATTGCCCAGGCCGCAGCGCAAGGCGCGCAACTGATCGCCTTGCCGGAATATTTCTGCCTGATGGGGCGGCAGGAGGAAGACAAGGTGACGCAACGCGAAGCCGATGGGCACGGCGTGGTGCAGGATTTTTTGGCGCAGACCGCGCAGCAGCATCGCGTCTGGCTGGTTGGCGGCACGTTGCCGCTGGTCGCGCCCGAGGCTGGCAAGGTGAAAAACGCCGTGCTGGTCTATAACCCGCAGGGTGAACGCATCGCCCGCTACGACAAGATTCATCTATTCAATTTCAACAAAGGTGAAGAATCCTACGACGAAGCGCGCACCATCAGCTGCGGCGGCGAGGTAGTCACTTTTGAGGCGCCCTGTGGCCGCGTCGGTCTGTCGGTCTGCTACGACCTGCGCTTTCCTGAGTTGTATCGCGCCATGGGCCCGGTGTCGCTGATCCTCGTCCCCGCCGCGTTCACTGCCACGACCGGCCGCGCGCATTGGGAAATCCTGCTGCGCGCCCGCGCCATCGAAAACCAGTGCTATGTACTGGCCCCCGCGCAAAGCGGCCACCACCCCAACGGCCGCCACACCCATGGCCACAGCATGCTGATCGACCCCTGGGGTGTGGTCACGCAGGTGCTGCCGGAAGGTGAAGGGGTGGTGGTGGGCGACATTGACCCACAACTGCTCGTCACCGTGCGCACCAACCTGCCCGCGCTGACGCATCGGGTGATTCGGTGATGGAAAGCTTAAAAGCATTTACCACAGAGAACACGGAGAACACGGAGAACACGGAGAACACGGAGAACACGGAGAACACGGAGAACACGGAGAAAAGCAAAAGCGCCCTTGTTTTCGATCGTATTCCCTCAACCAGCCCCGTCAGTCTTATGGAAACGCGGATTAATTCGGGAAACGTCATTCCCGCGAAAGCGGGAATCCATTTAAGTGGTTGATTAACATGGATTCCCGCTTTCGCGGGAATGACGCTCAGGCAATAAATCTGCGTTTCCTTATGGTTTTTCTTTTCTCCGTGTTCTCTGTGTTCTCCGTGGTAAATGCTTTTTGCCTCCCTTGTGTATGATGCAATCAATCCCCCTGGTTAATCTCTCATGAACCCTCTCGAACCTAATCTCTCCGCGCTGTCCATCGCTCGCACGACGCTGCTTGAACCCTACAATCTGGACGAAGCAAAAATTCAGCGTGTACTGCATGAGATGGGCAGCCACCAGATCGACGCGGCTGATTTTTATTTTCAATTGACCCGCAGCGAAGGCTGGAGCCTGGAAGAGGGGATCGTCAAATCCGGGAGTTTCAGTATCGACCAAGGGGTGGGCGTGCGTGCTGTGGCGGGTGAAAAAACTGCCTTTGCCTATTCCGACGACATCAGTCTCTCTGCCTTGCAGGCGGCCGCGCACTCGACGCGCAGTATTGCGCTTCAAGGGCAGAGCCGCCGGATCAAGGTCAAGGGCACGCAGCTGGCGGCGGCACATCAACTGTATGGTCAGAGCGATCCGCTACCGACGCTGGACGCGACGCAAAAAGTTGCCCTGCTGGAAAAAATCGAACGCGCCGCGCGCGCCCGCGATCCGCGTGTCAAACAGGTGATGGCCAGCCTCGCCGCCGAATACGATGTGGTGCTGGTAGCGCGCCACGATGGCGTGATGGCCGCTGATGTGCGGCCGCTGGTGCGGGTGTCGGTGTCGGTGATTGCCGAGCAACACGGCCACCGTGAACAAGGCTCCAGTGGCGGCGGTGGCCGTTACGACCTCGCTTATTTCAGCGATGAATTACTGCACCGCTATGTCAACGAAGCGGTGGACCAAGCCCTCACCAACCTCGACGCCCGTCCCGCCCCGGCGGGGCAAATGACGGTCGTGCTCGGCCCCGGCTGGCCCGGTGTATTGCTGCACGAAGCGATCGGCCATGGTCTCGAAGGTGACTTCAACCGCAAGGGTTCGTCCGCCTTCAGCGGCCGCATCGGCGAGCAGGTCGCCGCCAAGGGTGTCACTGTCGTCGATGACGGCACGCTCACCCACCGGCGCGGTTCGCTCAACATTGACGACGAAGGCAATCCCACCCAGTACAACGTGCTAATCGAAGACGGCATCCTGCGCGGCTACCTGCAAGACAGCCTCAACGCCCGCCTGATGAAAGTCCCCGTCACCGGCAACGCCCGGCGCGAATCGTATGCCCACATCCCGATGCCGCGCATGACCAACACCTATATGCTCAATGGCGACAAGGACCCGCAGGAAATCGTCGCCTCGATAGAGCGTGGTCTCTATGCCGTCAACTTCGGCGGCGGCCAGGTGGACATCACCAGCGGCAAATTCGTCTTCTCCACCAGCGAAGCCTACTGGGTCGAACACGGCAAAATCCAGTACCCCGTCAAAGGCGCCACCCTGATCGGCAACGGCCCCGACGCCCTCACCCGCGTCTCCATGATCGGCAACGACATGGCCCTCGACCGCGGCGTCGGCGTGTGCGGCAAGGAAGGCCAGAGCGTCCCGGTCGGCGTCGGTCAGCCCACGCTACGCATCGATGGCTTGACGGTGGGTGGGACGCTGTCCTGAGGCATGAAAAATGCCGCGATTCCAGCGCAGACACCACTATTTTCATGTGCCTTGACAGCATACCAAATGTACATACAATGTACTTATGATTAAATTCGAGTGGGACACCGCCAAGGCCAATTCAAACAAGAAGAAACATGGCGTTTCGTTTGAAGAGGCTCAATCCGTTTTCTACGACGAATTCGCTGTGCAGTTCTTTGATGAAGAAAACGCTGAGGCAGAAGATAGATTTTTAATGCTTGGCTTTAGCGATGAAGCGCGTCTCCTCATCGTCTGTCATTGCGAACGAAGTCAAGGCAATACCATCCGAATCATCTCGGCTAGAAAAGCTACGAAAACTGAGGGTAAATATTATCAAGGAGTGAAGCCATGAAGACTGAATATGATTTGTCAAAAATGAGCTCTCGTGCGAATCCTTATGCAGCCAAACTTAAAAAGCCTGTCACGATGCGCTTGAGTGAGGACGTGGTCGGCTATTTTAAAAAAATGGCTGAAGAGAAGGATATTCCATACCAAAGTCTTATCAACCTTTATCTGCGAGATTGCGTTGCAAGTCATAGAAAAATTGATATTTCCTGGCAAAAAGCGTCCTCTTGATCTATGGAAGCACGGGTTTATTCGTCGTTCCTGCGCAGATCCAGGAATTCATGCCACGTTGGATAAGCAAGACTATGGGCCGCAAACAATAAATCAGCAGGATGGCTCAAGAACAATTCTAACTGGGCAATGTCACGATTGCGCCACCATTCAATCAGTACGAAGAGTTTCCGAGAATTCATCAAGAGTTAGTAGTGAGATGGTCGGGGTGGAGCATTCGCCCTATGAAATTACAGTGCGGTTCGACGATGGCCGGATGGTTGTTTTTAATCGAACAACAATAGCCAACCCTGAAATCGGGCAGCGTATCAGAATGATAGACGGCGTTGTTACTCAATGAAAATCCTTGAAGAGCCAATACTTCGTCGCTTTGCAAACGTCAAAGGTAGCGGGGTGAGCTTTTACTTGGGCAGGTGCGGCAGGGAAGGCCAGAGCGTGCCGGTCGGCGTCGGTCAGCCACGCTGCGCATTGGCTGGTGGTGCTTTATCCTGAAGGACAGTGACAGGTGACAGGTGACAGGTGACAGGTGACAGGTGACAGGATCTCCACCCCCGGGCTCCAGTTGTCACCCGTCACCAATTACTTGTCACTGCCTTGGATCAGGTGCTAACATGGCCGCGCTGTTCTTGGGGAAGAGCGGCGATCCAACGGGCTGATTCAGATCACACGCCCAACCCTCCGCAGTGCAGTTCATACCAACAACAAGCATTACAAGAACTTCGTGGAGTCATCATGTCGAACATTGCTGAGCATATTGCTGCCTCGCGCGGGCTGTTGCAGGCCCTGGAGGCGATTTCCAATCGTCGTGCTTTTGTCACCCTGCTGCTGACAGTGCTGGTGACGAGTTTGTTGTTCATGGCCGTCAGCTATTTGTCGGTGCGCATTGGCATGCGGGTCGATGGGGTGGGCCTGGTGATCGGTTTCCTGGGCTTCTTGATGGTGCTGGTGCTAGGGATGATCGGCGTTTCCGCCGCCGGTTTTTTGGTGCACGATCAAATGCACGGTCAGCCGGTGCGCAGCATGGCCGATGCCTTGTGGGCGGCACTGGTGACGTTGCCGCGCGTGATCGGCATTGCGCTGCTGGTGGCACTGGTGGTCTTGCTTACTTATCTGGCGATTGTCATTGCACTGTTGATTTGCAAGATTCCCGGCCTGGGCCCGTTGCTTTACTTCTTCGTATTTCCTCTGGCGGCTCTGACGATCGGTGTGGTCTGGAGCGCACTGGCTTTCGTGATTTCGCTGGCGTGGCCGTCGGTGTGGGAAGGTCATGGCGTGATGCGTACCCTCGGTGGCCTGTGGGCGATCACACGCGAGCGGCTGCTGGCGGGGGTGATTCAATCCCTGCTGCTCAGCCTGATGGTGGGCGTGGTCGCTGCGCTGGTGTGGGGCATCGTATTTACAGGCGTGATCGGCACGGGTTTTTTGTCTGGCCTGGTGTTGTCTGATGGTAGTGAGTACGGTGGCTTTGGCGGCATGCACCACGGCTGGGGTTACGGCAGGGGATTCTGGGGTGGACAAGGCGGCGCCTACGCGACTGCTGCCGCACTCGGCGGCGGTTTGTTGATGTTGTGTGCTGCCGTGATTCCGGGGCTGGTGGTGCTGGCGGGTTATTGCATCATCTACCGCAACGTCAGCACCGGTTTGTCTGCCGATGCCTATGCCGCGCGCCTGTCCGGGGCGATGGATAGTGTCAAACAAAAAGCCGACACCACACGGCAACAGATGGATGCGCAGCGCAATGCAGCCACCGGTGCAAGCACCATCGCAACCACCCCGCCCGCAGCCATGCAATGTCCGCAGTGTCATGGCGCAGTGACTGCAAGCGACGCTTTCTGTGGCAATTGCGGGCACAAACTTGGAGGTAATCCAGCATGATGATGTGTCCAAACTGCTCGGCCGAAAACAGCCCGGGCGCAAAATTCTGCAGCAAATGCGGTACTGCGATGACAGCGGCTGCCGCGCCGCCAGCAGCTACACCGGCAGCCACGCCCGCAGCATCGGCCAGTCCCACCGCCGCTGCGGTCAGTGCTGGCAGCAGCACCAGTGCTTCCTACTGGATCATGGTCATCATGGTGGTGGCGATCCTGCTCATCGCGGTGGGCACCGCCACCGCCTGGTGGCTCAAGCACAAGCGTAGCGATGCCGCGCAAAATCCCGACACTGTCAGTACGACACCGCGCGATGCGGCTGAACCTGTTGTACCGTCAGCCAAACCGGGCGCCAAATCGAGTTCCAATCGCTCCGCCCCCGGGCAGAGCGCGCCGGCCCAGACTGCGCAGGCGCAGCCCTCTGGACGCAACAGTTGTGAAGGCGTCAGCAAACTGGTGTGGATGCAATGCAAACTCGAAGGCCCGCAAACTTTTTTCAAATGCGCGCCTGACGGAATGCACTGGAATAACGAGATT
>OBEQ012404813.1_pt1 | contig 10816 bp, 11 predicted proteins | sample 1670901 | NCBI WGS metagenome assembly OBEQ01 (sample SAMEA104232315, study PRJEB22302) | groundwater metagenome | biome: forest; feature: aquifer; material: groundwater | place: USA | collected 2011-08-07 | depth 5.4 m | reverse complement strand
CGGTGGGATTGATGATGCCCACCTGCGGCACCTAGAGCGCGCCCGCGACGCCCGCCAGCATGGCGGAAAAGGTGAACACAAACAGTTTGTAATATTGCACCTGATAACCCAGAAAACGCACCCGGCTTTCTGCATCGCGGATGGCTTCCAGAATGCGGCCCAGTTTCGAGCGCACAATCATCGCGCACAGCAGATAGCCGCCCGCCAGCGCCAGCGCGCTTAGCGCAAACAGCGCAGAACGGGTTGCATCCGCCTGCAGATCAAATCCCAGAATGTCCTTGAAATCGGTCAGGCCGTTATTGCCGCCAAAGCCCATATCGTTGCGGAAAAACGCCAGCATCAGCGCATAGGTCATGGCCTGGGTGATGATCGAAAGATACACGCCGGTCACACGGCTGCGAAACGCGAACCAGCCAAACACAAACGCCAGCGCACCCGGAACCAGCACCACCATCAGCAGCGCAAAAGCAAAACTGTCAAAGCCATACCAGGCCCAGGGCAGTTCGCTCCAGTTCAAAAACACCATGAAGTCTGGCAGATCCGGATTGCCATAGACACCGCGCGTGCCAATCTGACGCATCATATACATGCCCATGGCATAGCCGCCCAGGCCAAAAAATGCGCCATGCCCCAGGCTTAAGATGCCGCAATAGCCCCACACCAGATCAACGCTCAACGCCAGCAGCGCATAGCAGATATATTTTCCCATCAGGCTGACCAGATAGGTTGGCACATGAAAAAATGACTCCGCCGGCGCCAGCAGATTTAGCAGCGGCACAAATAACGCCGCGCCCAGCATCAGCCCCAGCAGAATTTTTCCGCCCAGCGGCAATGAAAGAATGAAACCTTGATGTGCGCGCATGATCAGTTCTCCACCGCGCGGCCCTTGAGCGCGAACATGCCGCGCGGGCGATATTGAATGAACAGGATCAGCGCGATTAGAATAAATATCTTGCCCAGCACCGCACCGGCAAATGGCTCCAGAAATTTATTCACCAGTCCCAGGCTCATGGCGCCAAAGAACGTGCCCAGTAAATTGCCGACGCCGCCAAACACCACCACCATGAAACTGTCAACGATGTAGCTCTGCCCCAGATTGGGGCTGACATTATCGATCTGGCTCAGCGCCACGCCCGCAATGCCCGCAATGCCGGAACCCAGTCCAAAGGTCAGCGCGTCAACCGTGCCGGTGCGGATACCCATGCTGTTGGCCATGGCGCGGTTTTGCGTCACCGCGCGCATGCGCAACCCAAGCGATGTCTTGCGCATCACCAGCACCAGCAGGCCCAGCACCATCAGCGAGAAAATAATAATCGCCACCCGGTTATAGGTCAGCGCCAGACCGCTATCAAATTCCATCGCGCCGCTCATCCAGCCTGGCGTGCCAACTTCCTTGTTGGTCGGGCCAAAGATCGAACGCACAGCCTGTTGCAATATCAGGCTGACGCCCCAGGTCGCCAGCAATGTTTCCAGTGGACGCCCATACAGAAACCGGATAATGCCGCGCTCAATGGCGATGCCCACCAGACCGGACACCATGAAAGCGGCGGGAATGGCGATAAACAGCGAAGCGTCAAACAGGCCGGGCCAGGAGGTGCGGATCACTTCCTGCACCATGAAAGTGGTATAGGCGCCGATCATCACCATTTCGCCATGCGCCATATTGATGATGCCCATCACGCCAAAGGTAATCGCCAGTCCGATGGCCGCCAGCAGCAATATTGACCCAAGGCTCAGCCCATGAAACAGCGCCTCGGCCATGCCCCAGAATTCCAGGCGGCTTTCGACACCCGCCAGCGCCTTTTCAGCGGCGGCGCGCACCGTCTCGTCGCTTTGCTTGAGCGCCGTATTGAGGATCGCCTTCACATCCTGATCGGTAAAGCTGCCCAGAATTTCAATGGCTTTGACGCGAACCTGCACATCGCCAGACTGATTTAGGTGAATGCCCGCAAGCGCGCGCTGCATGCGGCGCTTGACGGCCTCATCCACTTCTTTCGCCAGTGCGGTTTCCAGCAGAGGAATGCTTTCCGGCGCAGCATTTTTGAAAATATCGTCCGCCGCGCGTTTGCGCAATTTCGGATCGGGGCCAAGCAGTGTCATGCCGCCCAGCGCACCGCGCAACCGTGTGCGGATGGCGTTGGTGATGTTGGCTTTCGACATTTCTTCCGGGGCGGCGCTACCGCCAGAGGCGCCGGTCAGCGGATGTTTCAGATCAAATCCGGTCGCGGTTTCTGCGGTGATCCAAATACTGCCATCGGATTTACGCGCATACAGATTACCATTCAGCAACGCATCCAACGGCGCAAGAACCGCGGGATCGCCGGCGGCCGTCAGTGCATCGATGGCCTCGGATTGTGTGCTGCGGCTTTTATCCGCAAGCTTCTGGATAAGCCCGGGCAGGTCCGCCTGCGTTTGCGCAAAAGCATGCAGCGGTGTGAACAGCAGGCAGAGAAGAAGTGTAAAAGTTTTTAACATCCCAGAGCGCTATCCAGTTAAATCGAATTTCAAGTCCACCGCCCCCCACCCCAACCCCTCCCCACAAGGGGGAGGGGTTTTACCGCCGAATTCTGATCTTCTCCCTCCCCCTTTTGTGGGGAAGGGGTTGGGGTGGGGGCTTTGAACGACGTTACGTTAATGAAAATTATGCTAAAAGCCAGCGTCCAGAAAGAAGGGCCGGGCCCTTGCCGAGCGGCAAGAATCCGGCCCCAGTTTAGTCATGTTCAGGAAAGGAAACGATTAGTTAGCAGTGTATTTCGGTTTTTCGCAGTTGCCGCATACCCAGGGGAAGGTCCAGTCCGCCGTCAGCTTTTTGCTTTCGGGAATGAAATCAGACCAGGCATCGCCGGCAATCGGGCCGTCGGTGCGCCATACGATATCGAACTGGCCATTGGCCTGAATTTCGCCGATAAACACCGGCTTGGACAGATGATGGTTGACGTTCATGACGCTGTCAAAACCACTGGGGGCCTTGACCTTCTGGCCATACATGGCCTGGCGTACGGCATCCACATTGGTAGTGCCCGCCTGCTCCACCGCCTGCACCCACATTTTGAAGCCGATATAATGGGCTTCCATCGGGTCGTTGGTTACGCGCTTGGGGTTTTTGATGAACGCCTGCCATTGCTTGATGAACTCGGCGTTCTTTGGCGTGTCAACCGACATGAAATAATTCCATGCGGCCAGATGGCCAACCAGCGGCGCAGTATCAAGGCCGGCCAGTTCTTCTTCACCGACCGAGAAGGCGACAACGGGAATGTCTTCCGCCTTGATGCCCTGATTACCCAACTCCTTGTAGAACGGCACATTGGCGTCGCCATTGATGGTGGAAACCACCGCCGTTTTCTTGCCTTCAGACGCGAATTTCTTCACGTTGGTCACAATGGTCTGCCAGTCGGAATGGCCGAACGGCGTATATTCTTCCATGATGTCGGCATCGGCTACGCCCTTGGCATGCAGGAACGCGCGCAGAATTTTGTTGGTGGTGCGGGGATACACATAGTCGGTGCCCAGCAGGACCCAGCGCTTGGCGTTGCCGCCGTCTTTGCTCATCAGATATTCCACAGCCGGGATTGCCTGCTGGTTTGGCGCGGCGCCGGTATAGAACACATTGCGCGAGGATTCCTCGCCTTCATATTGCACCGGATAGAACAGCAAGCCGTTCAGTTCTTCAAACACCGGCAGAACGGATTTGCGCGACACAGAGGTCCAGCAGCCAAATACCACATCAACCTTTTTTACCTGAATGAGTTCGCGCGCCTTTTCCGCAAACAGCGGCCAGTTGGATGCCGGATCGACCACAACGGCCTCAAGTTTCTTGCCTAGCAGGCCGCCCTTCTTGTTCTGATCGTCGATCATCATCAGAATCGTGTCTTTCAGTGTGGTTTCGCTGATCGCCATGGTGCCGGAGAGCGAATGCAATACACCGACCTTGATCGTGTCTTCTACCGCCATTGCGGTGCTCATCAGACCGGAAACCGCCATGGCGGCCGCCAGTACTGCACCTTTTAGGTATTTTCTCATGGTAGTCCCCTCGTGATTTAGTCAAAACTGTCTACTTCGAGAGGGGAATAGCAAGGAACATGCCATTCAGGCCGGCAGGTTAATATAAGGTTAATCTTGATAAATTACGGGGTAACTATCCCAGTTAAGATGAAAAAATAGGCAGCCGCTGACTAAAGATGAAGCGGGAGGGGCCCCATTTCTTCTGTTACAAAACATGTGCATGATAGCCTGGGTTTTTTTCCGGGTTACAGTCAGATGGAATTCGTATGATACACACGCAAGACAGGGGCGCGCCTCTGCGAGACCAGGCCGTTGGGGGGCAGGCAGGTGTTACATTCTCCCAAGCGGCGGACGGGTCCATTGCGAGGGTCCGTGGGCGCTGGGTTATTTCCGAACTGGCCGCCACTGATCCTTTATTGCAGCAATGGCGGCCGTCAGGCCGGGATAAAGTGGTACTGGATCTCGCGGCGCTGGAACGGCTGGATACAGCCGGGGCCTGGATTTTATACCGGACCCGAAAGGAACTGCGCGCACAGGGCATGACCGTGGACTATGCCAATGTGCAACCGGATCATGCGGCCCTGCTGGCCAGGGTCGAGGTCAATGACAGGCCCGGTCCGGTAGAACCGCCGCAGTTCAATAGCGCGCTTAAGGTGCTGGCCGAAATCGGCATGGGTATTTCCGGCGCTTTTGTGGAAGCGCGCGCCTTGTTGGGTTTTCTGGGTTTAACCATGGCGACGCTGGGACGTGCGATAGCCAACCCGGCGCGCTTGCGCTGGACGCCGCTGATTTATCATATGGAAGCAATTGGTTTTAACGCGGTTCCCATCGTGTCGCTGATATCGTTCCTGATCGGGGTCGTGCTGGCCTATCAGGGGGCGACGCAGTTGCGCCAGTTCGGGGCGGAAATATTCACGGTCGAACTGGTGGCGATTTCAGTATTGCGCGAAATTGGCATTCTGTTGACCGCGATCATTGTTGCGGGCCGTTCCGGCAGCGCCTTTACAGCACAATTGGGTTCCATGAAGCTGAATGAAGAAATCGACGCCATGCGCACGCTGGCGCTGGACCCGATGGAAATGCTGGTGCTGCCACGAGTGCTGGCGCTGATTATTACGCTGCCGATGCTGGGGTTTATCGCCGATATAATGGGCCTGTTTGGCGGCGCGATCATGTGCTGGATTGTGCTGGATATTACACCGGGGCTGTATCTTCAGCGGCTGAACGAGTGGGTGCCATTGGCGCATTTCTGGGCGGGCATTATCAAGGCGCCGTTCTTTGCATTGATGATCGGCCTGATCGGCTGTTTTGAAGGGCTGCAGGTGGAAGGCAGCGCGGAATCTGTCGGGCGGCTGACCACCAAGGCAGTGGTGCAGTCAATTTTCATGGTAATCGTGGTGGATGCGATTTTTTCGATTTATTTTGCGGTGATAAAGTTTTGAGCCCCATGCCGCAAACCGAAGCCGTCATCTCGATCCGGGGTCTGCGCACCGGGTTTGGCGATACTATTATTCATGACGGGCTTGATCTGGATGTCTACCGGGGCGAGGTGCTGGGCATTGTAGGGGGATCCGGAACGGGCAAATCCGTGTTGCTGCGCACGATCATTGGCCTGAACCATCAGCTCGCCGGGACCATCAAGGTGTTTGATAAAGATCTTGCGGCGCTGGATTTTGCCGGCAGGCGGGCCATAGAACGCCGCTGGGGCGTGCTGTTTCAGAATGGGGCATTGTTTTCATCACTGACGGTTGCCCAGAATATAGAAGTTCCAATGCGCGAACATCTGGCGCTGCCCGAAACCCTGATGAACGAAATTGCGGCCATGAAGATCGCCATGGTTGGCCTGCCGCCGGACGCCGGGGCAAAATATCCATCCGAGCTGTCAGGCGGCATGCGCAAGCGCGCCGGTCTGGCGCGCGCCCTGGCGCTGGATCCTGAGATTGTCTTTCTGGACGAGCCTACGGCGGGGCTTGATCCCATAGGCGCTGCGGCGTTTGATGCGCTGATCCAGGAATTGCGCCAGGCGCTGGGCCTGACTGTATTTATGGTCACACATGATCTGGACAGTCTGCATGCGATCTGTGATCGCATTGCTGTCATGGCGGAAAAACATGTTATCGTAACTGGCGATATGGGGGCAATGTTGAAGTATGATCACCCTTGGGTGCGGGAATATTTTCATGGCCCCAGGGGGCGCGCAGCATTACAGGCTATAGTGTAAAAGCAGATGGAAACACGGGCAAATCATGTACTGATCGGCGCTTTCACCCTGGCGGTGATTATGGCCGCATTCGGGTTTATTCTATGGCTGGCCAAGACCGAGATCGATCAGCATTTCGCGAGTTATGATATTTTGTTCGAAGGCTCGGTTACCGGCCTTAATGTCGCGGGGGATGTGCGCTATCAGGGTGTGCGCGTCGGGCAGGTCAAAGAAATCCGCATTTATGAAAAAAATCCCAAGCTTGTCCGGGTACGGATTGAAATTGACGCCAATACGCCGGTAAATTCCGGATCACTCGCCAGCCTGGAATTTTTTGGCATTACCGGCGTGCTGTTTGTGCAGATTAACAGTGGCGATGCGAATGCGCCGCCTTTGGTAGCACAAGCCGATCAGGAAGTGCCGGTTATCGCATCTGGAAAATCAAGCCTGGAAGCATTGTTCGCAGGCGCGCCGCAATTACTGGAAAATGCAGCGGTGCTGGTGGAACGGCTCAGCCTGCTTGTTGATACGGACAATCGCAAATCCATCAGCGGCATTCTTAAAAATGCCGAGGCTGTGAGTGGCAGTGTCGCGGGAAGAGCCAAGGAAATTGATGAACTGATCGTCAACGCCAATAAAATGAGCCGTGATTTCTCGGAAGTGTCGGGAAATCTGAATGCCCTGACCGCACGGCTGGACAAGCTTAGCATACAGGCTGAAACCACGCTTAATTCCGATGTGCATAATTTTTTGCGCGAGGCCACGGGGCTGACCAGCGAACTGAGCGGCATCGTCAAGGATAACAAGCTGGCGATCAATAATTTCGGTGATCGCGGCTTGCGCGAATTTGCAACATTTGTGGTCGAGGCGAGGCAATTGGTGACGACGCTTGACCGGGTGGCGCAGCGCCTGGAAAGCGATCCGGCGCGTTTCTTTCTTGGCAACTCGGCTTCGGAGTATCAGGCGGAATGACACATTTTTTCATGCGCAGGGGCAGGGGCAGGGGCAGGATTGCCGTATTGCTTGCACTCACAGCGGTATTATCCGCATGCGGATTTCAGCTTCCGGGCAGTGGTCCTGCACCCGATATTTACGATCTATCCCCTAAAAGCAGTTTTGATGAAGACCTGCCAAAAATCAATCTGCAATTGGTGGTCGAAGAACCCAGTTCCGCCCGGGGCATCGATTCCGATCATATAACTTTGCGGCCTTCGCCGATCGAGATCAAATATTTTGCCGGTGTGCGCTGGGTGGACCGGGCGCCGCGCATGGTGCAGATATTATTAGTGGAATCGTTCGAAAATACCGGCAAGGTCGTGGCCGTGGGGCGTCAATCAATTGGACTGCGCCCAGATTTCAGTGTCAAAAGCGATTTGCGGGAATTTCAGGCAGAATATTTTGAAGCCGGTGGTCAGCCGCGCATTCATGTGCGGCTTAACCTTAAGCTGATCAAAATGCCCGAGGCGCGGATTGTCGCTTCGCGCACCTTCGATCAGATTGAGCCAGCATCGGGGAAAGAAATTACCGCCATAGTGCAAAGTTTTGACGAAACACTGGGTAAGGTGATGCGCAGATCAGTAGAATGGACACTGCGCGAAGTGCATGCGCAAGCCGGTGTTGAACGTAAGGAATAATTAGGCCATGTCAGAACAGCTTGCATATGGCGCGGCACAGCCGGTCCCAACACGGGCTGAACTGGCCTATTTACGCCGTGGCATGAGTGAACCTGGCGGCAAGCTGCCCTTATTTGACCGGCGCGGACAGGAAATCAGTCCCGCTATTGTTCAGATATGTATAACCAATGGCTGGGCCGAGCACTGGTTCGCCAATCCGGTCAAACCTGATTGGATGGTGTGCAAACTGACACTGGCTGGCCGCGAGATGGTGCAGCAATATTGGCCGGTAAGCGGCAGGGGGGATTAACCGTAAACACGGGAGAACGGGATGGGAATGCTGATCGCAGCGGGGTTGTTCTTTATCGGGATCCATATTTTTATTTCCAGTACGCCATTACGCGGCTGGCTTATCCAGCGCATCGGCGCACGGCCCTATCAGGGGGCTTTTTCGCTGCTGGCGCTGGCAGGACTTGTCTGGCTGATCTGGGCCTATATGAATGCGGAACGAACCGTGCTGTGGCAGGCGCCGGGCGCGCTGATATTCACGGCGGTGATTGCGTCCATGGCCGGAATATGGCTTGCCGCGCTTGGCGTTTTCAGCCCCAACCCAACCACGGTGGATCAAGAGCGCTTGCTGGCGTCACCAACACCCGCACGCGGTATAGTGCGGATTACCCGGCATCCGTTTATGGTGGGCTTTGCGCTGTGGGCGCTGGCGCATATGTTGCTTAATCCAGACACTGCTTCGCTGGTGTTTTTTGGCACATTCTTCGTGCTCGCAGGTCTTGGGCCATGGTTGATTGATGCAAAGAAAACGAAAGCCTTTGCCAGCCAATGGCCAGCCTTTGCGCGCGTGACCTCCGTCATTCCATTTGCTGCAATTGCGCGCGGGCGCAACCAGTTTGTCTCAAGCGAAATTGGCTGGTGGCGTCCGCTGGCCGCCTTGCTGACGGTCGGACTGCTCGTGTATTTTCACGGCGATCTGTTTGGTGCGGCGCTGTTTTAAGGTTTGGCAGCATTCTGTCACCCATTCATTATCGCGGGACGCAAAGCGGCGTTCCGCATCACGCGATGATGAAGTAGTACAGGGCGCGATCAGGCCTTGATGGATATTCTATCCCGGCAGATACAGCCCGCCATTTACATGGATGGTCTGGCCGGTGATATAGGACGCGCCTTCGGATACCAGAAACGCCACCGTGGCGGCGATTTCATCGGGCTTGCCGACACGGCCCATGGGTACGGACTTGCCCAGGTCCTGCAATTCGGTGCCCTGGATCACGCCTTCCAGCCGGTCATGCCAGATAATGCCCGGCGCAATGTCATTGACCGTGACGCCATATTTCGCCAGGTCCAGCGCCGATGAACGGGTATAGCCGGTGATCGCCGCCTTGGCTGCCGCATAGGGCCCCTGGCCGCCGCCCGGATGATAGGCATAGAGCGAGGCGACATTGACAATGCGCCCGAAGCCCTTGTTGACCATCGCCTCGCTGAACGCGCGCGTCATAAAGAAGGTGCCGGTAATGTTTACATTCATCACCCGATGCCAGGTCTTGGTTTCCATCTTCCAGGGTTTTGCAGCGCCCTGAATGCCCGCATTATTGATCAGATAGGCCACATGAATGCCGCGCGCGGTCAGTGTGGCGGCAAGCTCGTTCACCGCTTCTTCCTTGGTGACGTCCAGCGGAAAGAAACTGATCTGCTTGTGTATTTCCTTGGGCAGGGTTTCAAGCCACGGCGCGTAATCTTCCATACGCCGGTCGGTGGCGATGACCTGATGGCCCGCCGCGCACAGGGCCTTTGTCATTGCTGTGCCCAGGCCGCCCAGGGCGCCGGTTAAAACTGCATGTCCTCTGCTCATGATCCTTCTCCCTGCTGTGTGTTATTTTATTGTGTTCAGGATAGACCCGCTGCCTGTCTGGCGATAGCGAAAAAGCCTATCCGGGGAAATACAAACCGCCATTCACATGAAAGGTCTGCCCGGTGATATAGGACGCGCCTTCCGAACACAAAAACGCCACCGTCGCGCCGATTTCCTCCGGGCGTCCGGGACGGCCCATGGGAACGGCATCCGCCAGACCTTGCAGATTGGTGCCCGTCACCACCCCATCCAGACGCGGATGCATGATGATGCCGGGCGCGATGACATTCACCGTAATGCTGTGCCGCGCCAGATCCAGCGCGGTGGAGCGGGTATAGCCGGTGATCGCCGCCTTAGCCGCAGAATAAGGCCCCTGATTGCGCATCGGCTGATAGGCCGCCAGCGACGCAATATTGACGATGCGCCCAAAGCCGCGCGTCACCATCGCCTCGCTGAAGGCGCGCGTCATATGGAACGTGCCGGTGATATTCACATTCATCACCCGGTCCCAGACCTTGGTCTCCATCTTCCACGGCTTGCCCGGCCCCTGAATGCCCGCATTGTTAATGAGGTACGCCACATCGATCTTGCGCGCCGCCAAGGTGGCCGCCAGTTCATTGACCGGCTCTTCCTTCGTGACATCCAGCGGGTAAAAACTGACCATGTCGCGAAAGCCTGCGGGTAACGTATCGCGCCACGGCCCAAAGTCCTCCTGCCGCCGGTCTGTTGCGATCACCGGAATGCCCGCCGCGCACAGCTTCTCCGTCATCGCCGTACCCAACCCGCCCAACGCGCCTGTTATAATCGCATGGCCCCGGTTCATGATGCGTCTCCCCTAATGGTTGTTTTATATGGTTGGGAGCAGGATACAGGTGCAGGCCCGTGCGGGGATAGGGAAAATTTTGGGGTGAGGGTAAACTGGAAGGGGCGGTTTTTCACTTGAATATAGCACGGCAATGCCGTATTATTCAGGCGATGAAAATCGTACGGACCCGTGTCTACGAACGTAAATCCGCCAAGCTGTTAAGCGAGGAAGAAAAACGCGCAGCCGAGAATGAAATCATCTCGGCCCCCGAAAGATGGCCAGTGATTATAGGCACAGGCGGTATCCGCAAAGCCAGGGCCGCCAGAGGCAGT
>OBEQ010977589.1_pt1 | contig 10816 bp, 8 predicted proteins | sample 1670901 | NCBI WGS metagenome assembly OBEQ01 (sample SAMEA104232315, study PRJEB22302) | groundwater metagenome | biome: forest; feature: aquifer; material: groundwater | place: USA | collected 2011-08-07 | depth 5.4 m | reverse complement strand
TCATGGCGTACGATCCAGCCTTTGCTTATGAAATTGCCGTAATCATTGAAGATGGCATGCGCCGCATGTACGGCCAAAACGAAGAGATCTTCTACTATATAACGCTGCATAATGAAAATTATCCGATGCCTGAAATACCGGTTAATGTTAAAGAAGGTATTTTAAGAGGTCTTTATAAGTTCAAAGCGGGTCCTAAAGACGGGAAAAATAAAGCGCATATTTTTGGAAGCGGCGCAATCATGCGCGAGGCGCTCAGGGCGCAAGAAATTTTAGCGCGGGATTATGGCGTGTCGGCTGATGTATGGAGTGCAACCAATTATAAGCATTTGAGACAGGAAGCGCTCGACGCGCAGCGTTGGAACAGGCTGAATCCGAATGAGGCTCCGAAAAAATCTTATGTCCAATCCATTTTAGAAAAAGAAGAAGGCGTATTCGTGGCTGTTTCAGACAACATGAAAATCGTTCCGGACCAAATCGCGCCGTGGGTACCGGGCGGACTGACAACGTTGGGAACCGACGGGTTTGGCCGCAGCGATACACGGCAGAATTTGAGGCGTTTTTTCGAAGTCGATGCCGAATGCACCGTTATAGCCACGCTTCACGCGCTGGCCGAAAAAGGCAAAATAGAAAAAAAACTCGTGGCAAAGGCAATTAAAGATTTGAACATCGATCCGAAAAAGAAATTTCCGATTTGTCTTTGAATATTATCTAGAATAGTGCCGGGTGGCGCGGAGGAGGGCTCCCGCCACGCGGAGCGGGGCGTGCCCTCGCGAGCATGGTGGGAAACCGCAGCGACAGGACCCGGCACCCCATTAGGAGATTAAATTATGGAAATTCGTATCCCGAATCTCGGGGAAGGCGCCGATAGTGGTTCGGTGGTCAATATTTTTGTCAAAGAAGGCGACAAAGTTACCAAAGATCAGACGCTGATTGAGCTTGAGAATGAAAAGGCTGTAGCGCCGATCCCGTCAACGGCTGCGGGCGTTGTGACAAAAATTTTGGTGAAGGTCGGCGATAAAGTGACCGTCGGTCAACCGATTATTTCTTTGGCCGAAGAAAATGGACAGATTCCTGTGGCTTCATCGGTGTCGGCACCCACTGTGAAACGTGAAGCTCCACCCACAATGACTCCGGCATCTCCCGTCTCAGCGACAATCGTTTCTTCTGGTCATTTGCCTCCTGCGGCTTCTCCCACTATTCGAAAAATGGCACAAGACCTTGGAATTGATTTGACACGCGTCCACGGCACCGACGCCGGAGGGCGGATCAGTGTTTCCGATCTTCGGAATTATATTCAATATCTTCAGTCATTATTGATTCAACAGAATCAAGGGGTGAGTCCGCCAAAAAGCCTGCCTACCGGACAGGCAGGCGCAGCGGACAGCCGCGTTGCGGCGTCGCTGGACTTTTCCAAATGGGGACCGGTCCATAAAAAAGCCATTTCTTCTCTGAGACAAAAGATCGGCCAAAAGATGCAGGAATCTTGGACAACAATTCCGCATGTGACGCAGTTTGAGGAAGCGGACATCACGGCACTCATGGAACTCCGGAAAAAATACGCGCCTATTTACGAAAAAAAAGGAGCGCGTTTGACGCTGACCTCTTTTGTTTTGAAATCGGTCCTCGCGGCGCTGAAAAAATATCCTGTGTTCAATGCGAGCTTGGATGAATCGACTCAAGAAGTTGTCTACAAAGATTACTATCACCTAGGTGTTGCGGTCGATACGGAATCCGGTTTGATCGTGCCGGTCTTAAAAGATGTCGACAAAAAAAATATTTTTGAAATTTCAAAGGAATTGGAAACTCTCGCCGAAAAAACTCGCGCTCGCAAAGTGTCACTTGACGAACTGAAAGGCGGAACGTTCACGATCTCGAATTTAGGCAGTATCGGCGGAACATTTTTTACTCCGATCATCAACAAGCCTGAGCTTGCCATTCTGGGAGTTGGCAAAGGTGTTTTGAAGCCTGTTGTTATTTCTGCCAAAGGCGGATCAGGAAAAGAAAAAACCAAACAAATTGTCGAAGCACGATTGTTGCTGCCGCTCGGCCTTTCCTATGATCATCGCGTGATCGACGGCGCAGACGGCGCGCGTTTCATCCGTGCAATCGCCGAAGCGCTCGAAAATTTCAGTGAAAAAGAGATAAAAATTTAATGAAACCTATTGAAACTCAAATTGTAGTCCTTGGCGCTGGCCCCGGCGGTTACGCAGCCGCGTTTTATGCGGCGGATAAGGGAAAAAAAGTCATCCTGGTGGAACAAGAGAAAAGACTGGGCGGCGTGTGTCTGAACCGCGGCTGCATTCCTTCGAAAGCGCTTTTGTACGCCACGAGAATGGTGCACGAAGCCGAACTTTCTTCCAAACGCGGGATTGAGTTTTCGAAACCGACTGTTCAGCTTGATAAACTCCGCGCATGGAAAGAAGCCATTCTGGAAAAATTAGGACAGGGGATTACCGGCTTGAGCCAAAAGCGCGGCGTTGAAGTCATGCAGGGAAGAGGTTATTTCGAAGATTCTGAGACGCTTCGCGTGGAGACCGCCGAAGGACAAAAATTTATCCGCTATGAAAAGGCCATCATTGCCGTGGGTTCGAGACCGGCGATGCCGAAAGCATTTGACTTGGGGAATCCGCGGGTCATGACTTCCACCGAGGCTCTCGAGATAGAAGAAATCCCTAAAAACTTATTGATTGTGGGTGGCGGCTATATTGGCATGGAGCTTGGAACGGTTTATGCTTCACTCGGAAGCCAGGTCGTCATGGTAGAGGCGATGGGTTCGATTTTGATGGGGGCCGATTCTGATCTCGCGCGGCCGGTGCTTCGTTATGCCGAGAAAAATTTCCGCGAGCTTCGTCTGAACACCAAAGTTTCTAAAATGGCGACAAGTGGGAAGCAAATAAAAGTGAATATGGAATTTGAAGGCAAGAAAGTCGAAGAGTCGTATGATCGGATTTTAGTGGCCGTGGGCCGAACGCCCAACTGTGACAATCTCGGTTTGAAAAATACCAAAGTCACGCAAGATGAAAAAGGGTTTATCAAAGTCAATTCACGTTTGGAAACAACAGACCCTAAAATTTGTGCGATCGGCGACGTGGTTGGAGGTCTGATGTTAGCGCACAAAGCGTCGAAAGAAGCGCGGATTGCCGTCGAGGTGATTTGCGGCGAGCACAGTGTTTTTGAAAATATTATCATTCCCGCCGTGGTATTCACCGAGCCTGAAGTCGCATGGTGTGGGCTGACGGAAGCCGAAGCCAAACAAAAAAATATGGAAATCAAAGTGGCTCGTTTTCCTTGGGGAGCGTCTGGTCGCGCGTTGGGTACGGATAAAACGGAGGGCCTGACGAAATTGATCATTGATCCGGAAACGGAGCGGATTCTCGGCGTGGGTATTGTGGGCGTCGGCGCCGGTGATCTGATCAGCGAAGGAGCTCTGGCGATTGAAATGGGAGCGACCGCTTTTGATATTGCCCAAACCGTGCACCCGCATCCAACGTTTTCCGAAACGCTGATGGAGGCTGCCGAAGCGTTTTATGGCCATTCCACTCACATCTATTCTCCCAAAAAATAGCAGTCCTTTTGCCCCGCGGCGTTATGGTGAGCTCCAAAAAGTCACCGAGCGCGTTTACATCCTTCGTAATATCACCAATTCTTCTTTCGTGATCGGCGACCGTTCGGTGGCCGTGATCGACACGCAAGTCAATGCACCTTCCGCCTTGGAACTTCTGCGTCTTATCCGCACTGTCACAGACAAACCGATTGAATATGTCATCAACACGCATTATCACTGGGATCATACCAATGGCAATGCTTTGTTCAAAAAAGAAGGCGCGACGGTGATTTCATCCGCTCTCACTAAATATTTTATGGTTGAGCGTGCACCGCGGCAAAAAGAATTTTTATCCGGGCGTGGTTTTGAGCTTGGCGAAGACCCTTTTCTTCCGGAACAAACGTTTGAAGGGCAACTGCAGCTCGACCTTGGTCATATGCCGCTTCAGCTTTTCTTTGCCGGAAAAGCCGAAACCGATGATGCCACGGCGGTTCATGTCGTGAATGAAAATGTGGTCATGAGCGGCGATACGGTCATGACTGGCAGCTTTCCGATCTTCGGGCAACCGGTGTGGGATGAAGGCTTGCAGGATGAAGCGTGGATTCAGACGATCGAAAAACTCAACTCTTTAAAACCGGCCCATATTGTACCAGGGCACGGGCCGCTCGCACATCAAGCCGAAATTGATTTACTGATCCAGATTCAAAAATATTTTTTGGAAGAGGTTTCATCTTGTGTTAAAAAAGACATGGATTTAACGTCTGTTCTTAACGATTTGGAGAAACGACTCCCGTCTTGGATTACCGAACTCCCCATTGTTTGGGGAACTCCGCGGTACGCTATCTTGAGAGTTTACCGCGCTCTGACGAAAAAAAACTTGTGTTGGGAACCGGGTTGGCAGCAGTTTAAACCATCGGCGATTCCAGCGGTGCGTCCAGAAATACCCGTTTTAAAAACTGAAACGTTCGATTCTTTCATGTCCATGGCTGCGGAGGCACGAGAAGGCGGGGATACAGCTCTCGAACTTTCTATTTTGAAAAAAGCGACGCAAGTTTTTCCCGATTCTTTGGACGCGTTGTCTTCTTATGCCGATGCGCTGATTGACGCTTCGAGGCGTGAAGCCTCGGTGTTGGAAAAAGGCGATTACTTTCAGGAAGCCAGACGCGCTTGGGACAAAGCGTTGTCGATAGAGCCGGCGCACGTTTCATCTTTGTTGGGAAAAGGGCGTTATTTGACGATGATGGCCTATCGCGGCGGGGACGATCCTAGAAACGGCATGAAACTTTTGCAAAAAGTACGTGAAATTTCTCCCGGCGGACGTATTCAAGCCGAAGCGGAATTTTATTTAGGCATGGGTTACCGGCGGCTTGGGGACGAAAGCAAGGCGCAGGAACAATTTCAAAAAGCGCTGAGGTTCGATGCGTCTTTTATGCCAGCGCTATTGGCCACTCAAGATTAAAATAAGAGGCTGAATGAAAAATAAATTTGTACAAACAGCGCTGGTACTCGTTCTTTGCGTCGGATCCGTGTTTCTCGTCAGAATATGGAGACCGAACCCTGAGGAAGTGTTCAAAAAAAGAATTGCCGAGCGTTCCATAGGAGATTCGAAGGCAAAAGTATGGATCACCGAATATTTTGACTACCAATGTCCTCCGTGCGGCGCGGCAAATAAATTACTTCGAGACTGGATGGCCAAACACCCGGGGAAAATTTATTTGCAAGTCCGTTATTTTCCGCTTCCCGGCCATAAGTACTCGATGAAAGCGGTTGTTCACGCGGAATGCGCGTCGCGCCAGAAAGGAAAGTTTTTCAAATTTCACGATGCTTTATTCGACCACCAGTCCGAGTGGGCCGTGGACGCTTATCCCGAACTCAGGTTTTTGACTTATGCTCAGCAAGCGGGACTAGAGTTGAAAAGCTGGGATGCCTGTACAAAAGACCCGGAAACCAAAATATTTGTCAAAGAAGAAAAAGCCAAAGCCGAGAAACTCGGCGTTAAAATCACGCCTACTTTTTTTGTGAATGGCAAAATGGTGATTGGGACCAATGCCTTAGTGGAGGAGCTGAATGCCATTGTCGATCAAAAATAAGTCGCGTGTGATTTTGCAGGTCTTGTTGGGAGTCGTCTTTTTGGTTTCGGGATTTCAAAAACTCACGACGCCGTACCAAAATTTTGCGGCCGTGATAGAAAAATTTGAGATCTTGCGAGGTTCAAGCATTTCTGTTTTAGCCCAGACCCTGCCATGGGCAGAATTTATCCTTGGCGTTTTTTTTATTCTTGGCCTCTGGGAAAATTTAGCATTCTGGGGGCTTTGGGTCATGAATACGGTGTTCATCGGCGTTCTTGTCTCCGCTCTGACGCGGAAGCTTCCGATCGAAAGCTGCGGTTGTTTTGGAGAGGCCGTTTCACTTTCGCTGCCGAAAATATTGTCCATCGATGTTTCGCTTTGGTTTTTGTTCCTTATTTATTTTTTGACAAGACGTCGAAAAACGAATGCCGGTTATTAAAGAATTTTTGAGTTCGCCGAGCGCCGCTCTTTGGAAGCGCATCGGCGCGCATCGGCGTGCCGGGGTGGCGCTGCCTTTATTTTTTATCCAATCTAAAAAAAGCATAGGCGTTGGAGAGCTGACGGATCTGGAACTTCTCGCGGACTGGTGCATGGAGGCAGGTCTCAGCTTGATCCAGCTTTTGCCGATGAACGATGTCGGCTTTAATTTCCGTCCCTACGATTCGGAAAGTTCGTTCGCGATCGAGCCGATGCATCTTTGTCTTGAAAAATTAATCCATGTGCCGCTCAAAGAATTTTCTTCCGAAATCGATTCGCTGAGAAAAAAATACCCGCTGGATTCCCCTCGTTTCAACGTGTCGATCAAAAAAGAAAAACTGAAAATTTTAAAAAAAATGTTTTTACGACGCGACCCTTCCGGCCAAAAAGATTTCGAGCAATACCAAAATCGTGAAAGCTTTTGGCTTAAGGATTATATTTTATTTAAAGCAATTAAACACAAAATGAAAGGGCATGCTTGGGAGGCTTGGCCACAGCCGCTAAAAAACCGGGATCAGAACGCGCTCGAAGAAATCAAACGCGAGGCAAAAGAGGAGCTCGAGTTTCACGCTTGGCTGCAGTGGCAGCTTTTTTTTCAGTTTCGTGCCGTGATACAGTCCTTGCGAGAAAAAGGAATACGGCTGATGGGGGACCTGCCTTTTTTGGTGTCCCGGGACAGCGCCGACGTTTGGAGCCAGCGGCGGTATTTCAAGCTTCATTTGTCGGCTGGCGCGCCTCCCGATCTTTATTTTGCAGACGGCCAGCAATGGGGGATGCCGCCCTATGATTGGACAGGGCTCGAGGCAGGCCATTACGATTATTTTGCGCAAAAATTGAAATATGCCGAAAATTTTTATGATCTTTTCCGTATCGATCATTTTGCAGGAATTTTCAGGGTGTGGACTTTTCCCAGAGAAGGAGGGGAAGGCGCTTTCGATCCGGCTGATGAAACGCTGTGGGAGACACACGGCCGAAAAATTCTATCAATGATTTTGTCGCAAACGCGCATGGTGCCGTGTGCGGAGGATTTAGGCACTGTTCCCGAATGCGCGTTCCGCGTTTTGAAAGAATATGCGATTCCTGGCATGGAAATTCAGCGTCGGATGCGGGATTGGGGGATCAGCTGGGATTTTAAAGCTCCCGAGCAATATCGAGTGAATTCAATCGCCACCCTCTCCACTCATGACATGTCACCGTTCGAGGTTTGGTGGGAGTTCGAGGCCGGAACTTTGGAAGAAAAGATTTTTAAAAAAAAATGCTTGGATCGCGGGATTCCTTATGACCTGATCGCGTCCTTGCTATTTGATTCGAAAAAATCTCCTCCCGGACGCTTGGCCTGGAAAAAAGAAATAGACTCGGTAGAAAAACTTTTAAGCATTTGCGATAAGAGCAAAGAGCAATTGCATGACCTGATCGATTGGTATTTGGCCACTCATGATGAAAAGGAAAAATTTTGCCGTGCCATTGGATTGCCGGACCGGCCTGCGGACCAAAAGCCATCTCATTTTGTTTTGAAACAGGCGCTTATGGCCGTCAGCCGCGCCTCGTCCGTTTTTTGTATTCATCCTTTACAAGATTGGTTGGCGCTGGGAAAAGTGATGGGCAAGCCCGATCCCGCTTTAAGAATCAACGAGCCCGGGACAGTCAATGAGACGAACTGGCGCTTACGAATGTCCATTTACCTTGAAGAGCTAAAAAAACTTCCACTTGTAAAAACAATTCGACTTATCAATAAAAAAACCAAGAGATTATGATCCGCATTGACACTCATTTTATCTTTTGATAGCATAGCGGCTTATAAACTTTTAAAAAGATTTTTTGAATTTGAAACACTCCGCCAAAATCTTTATAATCTACCTTCTTCTTTTTTTAACTGCTGGCTGCGCGCCGGCGGATAAAAAAAGCGATGCCACTATTACGGTTTGGCATTGGATGTCCGACCGTGAAGATTCTTTCGAAGAACTCGCCAAGAAATTCGAACAAGAGACCCAACTTAAAGTCAAACTAGAACTCTTTGCGCCTTCTGAAGCCTATGCCCAGCGCGTCAAAGCCTCGGCGCAAACGGGAACGCTGCCGGATATTTATGGGGTTTTAGGAGAAAAACGCGACTTTGCGAGTTTTATCAAGTCTGGATACATCGCCAACTTAAATGAAGAGCTGAATAAAAAAGAGGGAAATGGGCCAACCTGGAAAGAAAAATTCTTTGAAAAAACGCTTTCGGTGAATGAATTCTTGCCGGGCAATGAATTTAGCGTGGAGCCCGGCATCTACGGCGCACCGATCGACGCAACGACGATACAAATGGTTTATAACAAATCGCTTTATCAAAAGGCAGGGCTCAATCCCGAAGCGCCCCCCAAAACTTGGGAAGAGTTTATCGGGCATTGCAGTATTTTGAAAGAAGCTGGCATTTCGCTTTTTGTCGGAGGCTTCGGAGAAATTTGGATGCTGGATGCGCTGGCGTCCAATTTTGCGATGAACCTGATGGGCGAGGAAAAAGTTTTTGATACGTATCGCGGGAAAGTTCCGTATACGGATCCGGATTGGGTGAAGGTTCTCTCGCTTTTTAAACAAATGGCAGACAAAAAAATTTTCGTCGAAGGCGCTGTCACGATGGTGAACAAAACTGCCGAGCAGACGTTCGCCAATGAGCGCGCCGCCTATGCGTACAATGGTTCCTGGTGCGTGAACGTCTATAAAGGAATGAACCCCAATTTGAAATACGCCCCGATGCTGCCACCTGCTGTCAACACGCAGCGTCCGATGAGGATCTGGGGCGGAGCCGGCGCCTCGTTCGTAGTCAATGCGAAGTCCCCCCATCGTGAAGCGGCAATTCGATTTCTCCGGTGGCTGACCGATGATGCTCAACAAGCGTTTCTTGCCGACAGTACACAAAATCTTCCTGCGAACAAAGCCAGCCTAGGAAAAATTTCACCGATTTTGGCCGGGTTCGCCGATGATTTGGATACGGCAACTCATCCGAATGTGTATCCGGTTCACGAAAATTCCGTGGTCGTCGAAGCTTTCGATAAGGGCATTCAATCGATTTTGATTGGTGAAAAAAAGCCGGAGGAAGTGGCCCAGGAAGTGCAACGTATCAAAGAGAAAGAATCTGCGAAGAAATGACCCATTTGAAAATTCGCAAAGTTATAGGAAACTACGCTTTCATTTTTCCCGCCCTGTTTCTTTTCTGTGTTTTTAGCCTTTATCCTTTTTTGAAAGTATTCCAATTGTCCGTCACAAACTGGGACGGCATCTCGCCGGCCATGGAGTATGTGGGCTTGGCTAATTTCAAAGATTTACTAACGGACAATCCTGTGTTTTGGGCCTCGATGAAAAATGCGTTTTACGTAACCTTTTTGGCGCTCACGGTTCAGAATTTTCTCGCGCTTTTTTTGGCGCTTCTCTGCGATCGGGACATCAAGGGCGGGAACGTGTACCGGGTTATCTTTTATCTGCCGCCGGTTTTGTCGGGCATTGTCGTGGGTCTGATTTGGAACTGGATTTACGATGGAAACTACGGACTGTTCAATCATTTCCTGAAATTTATCGGGCTCGGCGATTTGTCTCGGGCTTGGCTTTCCGACAGCCACAGCGCCTTGAACGCCGTGGCGATTATTCATATGTGGAAGGGTTTCGGGTGGGGATTTGTGATTTTGCTCGCGGGCCTGCAGAGTATTCCCAGGGATCTTTATGAAGCGGCCCGCGTGGACGGCGCCAATAGCTGGATTGTGTTCAAAAATATCACAGTGCCGCTTATGATTCCTGTTTTTATGCTGGTGTCGATCCTCACTATCCTTGGCACGATGCAGATTTACGATATCATCGTCTCGACGACTGGCGGAGGACCGGGCTATCACACCGAAACGCCGATAACCCGGATCATCCAGACGATGGTGGGTCGTTCGGAGTTTGGCTATGCTTGTGCGATGGGCATTGTGTTCGGACTTATACTTCTCATGATATCCATGATACAGATTCGCGTTTCAAAAATGATGCGGCAGGTATAAGCGATGGAAGCCGAGATTAATTATGAGTTGGTTAAGAAAAGAACAGTTAATTTTTTTGTTCACGTTTTTTTAGTTTTGGTTTCTGCCGGCTGCCTTTTTCCTCTCTGGTGGGCGTTTGCCTCGAGCTTGAAGACGCAGGAAACGGTCTTCACGGACTTAAGCCTTTTCCCGAAAATACCTCACTGGCAAAATTACACTGAAGCCTGGATAAAATCCAATTTCAGCCTGTACTTTCTGAACAGCCTTTTTTACACCGCGACGGTCGTGATCGGCGTGATCTTGATCGCTTCGATGGCCGCCTATGCCTTTTCACGGCTCCAGTTCAAGGGCCGGAACCTCTTGTTTTTAGTGCTGATTTCCACGATGATGATCCCGATCCCCGGATCCATTATCGCGTTGTATGTTCTTTTAAATAAATTGCACCTGATTGATACGCGGCTCGGTTATATCCTGCCGCAGATCAACGGAGGGTTGGCGCTCGGGATTTTTCTGCTCAAGACATTTTTTGACGATCTGCCTAAGGAGCTTGAGGATTCGGCGCGCATAGACGGCTGTGGGCGTTTTCGCGTCTATTGGTATATTGCGTTGCCTCTGGCGAAGCCTGCGATTGCCGTACTGGCTATTTTTAATATTCTCGCGGTGTGGAATGAGTACATTTTAGCCATGCTGGTCCTGTCAAACAAAAGCCTGATGCCGCTTCAGAGAGGGCTCATGGT
>OBEQ012313656.1_pt1 | contig 10817 bp, 6 predicted proteins | sample 1670901 | NCBI WGS metagenome assembly OBEQ01 (sample SAMEA104232315, study PRJEB22302) | groundwater metagenome | biome: forest; feature: aquifer; material: groundwater | place: USA | collected 2011-08-07 | depth 5.4 m | reverse complement strand
GTTACAACTTTCTCGGCGTTTTTTAGTTCTTTCTTTTCCGGGGCTGGCGTTCCGGTCTGATCAGCTTCGGCCAGGGCCGCTTCAGCTTCACTCATATCATCATCGGAGCGCAGCACTTCTTTAACTAACACCAGCTCGGCGCGGCCGCAGCGAAATAATGTCCGGAAGTAGGTGTTAAACTCAGCATTAATTTTTTTGAAAGCGGTATCGAACTTCTTAGTGATGATAGTGTCTAATTCGCCAATGGCTTTTTCCAGCGACTCGATCCCGGCCTTCAAGTCATTAGCTTGTTTCGATAAAAACTCCCAGCGCTCATTCGTTTCAGTGTATTCTTGCGTCACCGTTTCATCAATCCCGCCGATCAACTGTAATTGTTTGGTCAGGTGACCGATTTCTTCGGCTAACAGCGTGACGTCGCCATCGATTTTTTTAGTGGCCACCTGTTGAATTGTTGCTACTGCTCCATCGCTCATAGCCTGCTGGATTTCGCGTTTCAAATCATCAAGCCGTTGCTCAACTCGGGCTAGTTTTATTTGCAACTCATTCACTTCGTGCGTCGATGCATTAAGGGTATGCTGGGTTGAACGAAACTCTTTTTGCAAGGCGAATAAGCGTTCCTTTTTGGTCGTCTCTAAGGCATTAAAGCCGTTAATTTCTTGGCGCGCGGCGGTTAAACGTTGGTCAATGGCGCTCAACTCGCCTTCAACTTTCTTAGCCTCGTCAACATAGGCGGCATAAGCCGCATCAGGATTTGTTTTGGCCAGCTCTTGGACGGACACTTCTTGCTGTACACCGGCCACTTCTTTTTCGAGTTTTGCCTCCTGATCGGCCAGCTGGCCATCTTGCTGTTCAACTAACTGCCGGTCGGATTGGAGTCGCATGACCGCTTGCATACGTTCTTGACGTTGCTGAGCGGCGGCCATCAATTTGCGCTGAGCCTCGGACAACGCCTCTGGATCGGCGCTGATGTTGGCGGCGCTGAGGCGCTGATGAATTTTTTCAAGCTCGGCCTGAAGTTTTTTGGCCTGTGACTTTATGGCCGCAGTATCAAGGCTCTCCTGACCATCTAAAGCCGTAACGAACATTTCGTATTTGGTAAAAAAAGCGGCGATGGATCGCTGTAATTCCGGCAGAGTAACTTGCTCTTGCCACTGCGCTTGAATTTTTTGTAAACCCTTTTCTAAGGATTGAAATTCCTGTTCTATCATTTTTAGTCCGGCCTCGTCCTTTTTTAAACTAGTTTTGTGGCGGGCGATCGTTTGCGCCAAAGTAGCCCGTTCTTCATGGAGTTGATTGAGGCTGCGCCGGAGTTCATGCGCCCGTCGTTCAAGCCAAGCCGTTTCTCCGGCGCCGGAATTTTTGGCGGCCGATTCAAGCTGTCCTTTAATCACCGCTTGGCGCTCAAGCAGGCGGTTTTTTTCATCGAGAATGGCGTTATACTGTTTTTGCAATCCGGCAAACGTTTCCGAGGCCGACCGCTCACGCTCGATCGTCTCCAGCTCATGTTGAATGATCTCCAACTCTTGAGCAATGGCGGCTCGTTGTTCTTCCCGCTCAGCATGCCTAGTGTTCAACTGCTTATGTTCATGATCAACCTCTTGCCAACGCAAACTGAAAAACTTCGTTTGTGATTCCCGTAGCCGGGTTTCAATTTCTTCGCGTCGTTCCAGCCGTTTGACCTGACGAGTCAATGACCGCAGGCGCGGCTCGATTTCCATCATAATCGCTTCACCCTGAACGAGGTTCTCCTTACTCTGATTCAACTTCGACAGCGCCTGATCTTTTTTCATCTGGTACTGCCGAACGCCGGCCGCCTCATCGAATAAATGTTTGCGCTCCTGTGGGTTGGAGACGAGGAAGGAATCAATCATCCCCTGGCCGATAACTGAGTAGGTGCGCTGACCAAAATTTGCCTGAGCTAACAGTAACTGTATGTCTTGCAGGCGGGTCGGCTGGCGATTAATCAAATATTCACCCTCACCGTCGCGATAAACGCGGCGAGTAATGACAATCTCGGCCGCGTCAATCGGCGCTCCGCCATCGCTGTTATTGAGAATCAGCGACACCTCGGCCACCCCCAGGCGAGATTTTTTATCCGAGCCGGCAAAAATAACATCATCGCTCTTCTTGCCGCGCAGGAGTTTCAGCGATTGTTCGCCGAGCACCCAGCGGATAGCATCGGCCACGTTCGATTTTCCTGAACCGTTTGGACCGACGATGGCCGTGATCCCGCGTTGAAAATCCAGGTGGAGCGTAGTGGCGAACGATTTAAAGCCTTGAATCTCGAGGCGGGCGAGGTACATGAAAAGTATTTTAGACTTTGTGTTGGAGGCGGAGAATAAATAGGCCGATCATGGCCAGGGCGGCCACTAATTTTATCAATGTCCCGCCCATAAAGGCGATAATCGTATAATTCCCTGATTGGTATGAATAGACGCGATCCCGGCCGCGCAAAAGTTCAATGGCCACCGCCCCCAGAATCGGACCAACCAGAAACGTACCAAACGGACCGAAAAATATGCCGACTAACCCCCCGCCCACCGCGCCTACAATGCCCCATGGCCCGGCCGTAAACTTCCGCATCCCGCCCTTGCTCATGGTATAGTCAAGGAAAATCGTGGCCAGGGCAATGAGCGTGATGGTCATCAAAAAAAACTGATTGACATCGATGTACTGATGCGCCGCGCCGTAAATAAAAATTCCGAACCAGATGGTGGGAATCGACGGGGCAATCGGGAAAATAATGCTGACTAATCCGCCGAGGATGAGGGCTAAACTAACAATCGTTGATAACAGCTGCAGCACTCGGTTAGACAGTCAAGTGAATAAAAGACCTGTTCATGCGAATCGGATCCTCTAGCGGGGTCACTTCTGCCACCCCTTGGCGATTAAACCATTCAAGGCGGCCGCGACCTGGGCTTCCTGTTTCGACGCACCTTCGCCGGTGGCGACTCGTTCAGCGCCGAGACAGATGGCCACCAAAAAGTGTTTATCATGATCCGGCCCCCCCTCTTCCAAAACTTTGTAGTTTGGAGTGACGCCGACAATTTCCTGGCTCATTTCCTGGAATTTACTTTTCGGGTCGATGTACAGTTCGTTGGCCAAGATATGATCAAGCTTGGCCAGAATGTGCTTGGTGATAAAAATTCTGGCCGGTTCGATCCCGCCGTCGAGGTACATAGCGCCGATAATTGCTTCAATGGCGTTGGCATGAATGTTCTGCCGCGCCTTCGATTGTTTATCTTTCGCTTCCCCCCGCGACAACATCAACCACTCATCAAGATTCAACTCCTTGGCCGATTCGGATAAGCTTTTGGCGTTGACTAAACTAGCTCGCCAATTGGTCAGGTCGCCTTCGGGGTTGGGATATTTTTGGTACAGAAAATCGCTGACCACTAACTCCAGTACGGCATCGCCGAGAAATTCCAGGCGTTCATTATGGCCAACCGGAAAGTCCGGGTTTTCGTTCAGGTAGGAACGATGAACCATGGCCTGACGGAGCAATTGTTCGTCGCGCCAGGCGTACCCGAGAGCAGTTTGGAGAGATTCGAGAGTCGACATGGACAATCAGGAAGCCCGTGCTGGCGGAATTGGTGAGGCCGGCATCTGACTTGGAATTTTTCCCTGAGCTTGCAGATCACGGTAGATAGCGCCAAGAACGCCATTCACAAATTTTCCCGACGATTCACCGCCGAATCCTTTGGCCACTTCGATCGCTTCGTTAATCGCCACTTTCGGCGGCACGTCCGGCGCGAAGGTCAATTCGTACACTCCAATCCGTAAGACATTGCGGTCGACGATGGTGATCTGTTCAAGCGGCCATTCCGGCGCGTACTTGGTGATGGTGGCGTCAATCTCTGTTTGATGCTCGATGATACCGCGGATAATCGCTTCGGAAAATCCCTGATCCGAAAAATCCGGGGCGAATTGCTTGAAGTTTTCATGCAACAACCCCACCACGTCAGGCGCCACCCGGCCATTGAAATCCCATTCATACAGCGTTTGCATGGCGATGGTCCGCGCCAAATGACGGTTAGACACGGGGGTGCGAGATTAAAGACTTAAGATTAAAGAGGGGAGAGACCAGTGGAAAGTGCGGGTGCATATGAGCAACTCTCTATTCCTTCTTCGTACTTTCTTCCTTCTGCTCGCCGCGGGCGAGTTTTGATTTTCCGGCGGAGCCGGATCGGGCAGCGCGGGACTTGGCTCGTTTCTCAACCTTTGAAGTTATTTTTAACACCTGTCGGTTCTTGTAGTAACCGCAGTGCGGGCAGACTTGGTGCGGTCGAATCTTCCGACTGCAATGTGAACAGACGGTCAGGGCGAACTTTTTGAGGGCGAAATGGCTGGCGCGTTCGCGTTTGCTTTGTTTAGTGCGGCGTTTGGCGGGGAGACCCATGGGACGAGGATTTAGGATTAAAGATTTAAGGTTGAAGATTCAAGAGTTAAAGGCAGGAAGCTCTGGGGAATACTGGAAACCCCGCTGACTAACGGAATGAGTATACCATTTTTTCTCCGGTTGGCAAGTTTTCTGGGGAACCCGTTCACTGCTATCAGCGAGGCGTTCTTTCTGACAAGGAAAACCGCCCGACGCCTGCTTGACTTTTTTCTTAGAAGGTGATTACATGGGGGCATACTCAGTCATTTACTTCGCTACATACCCTCCCATTGTTAGTATCGAGCAAAGCGAAACGCATTATTTTTCGAACAGTACTTATTGCGGTTCTGTCTACCACCGAAGTAGGTTTTGTCTTACCGGCCTTACCGGTCAACGCCCTACCGCCGCTCGAAGAACAACTGCGCAAGCCCCCCGGTTCCGTGCCGCCGTGTACGGATGTTTTTACCTGCATCCTGCCGAAGGAAATTAGCTATACTGACCAGTTTTTGCGAACGCGTAAATATGGACTGCCCTACACGCCCGAGCTACGTCCACTCGGGCCATTTGTTGAGGTTATGCGCTTGAATCAGCTAAGTCAGACCATGGGCTATCTGAACCTGTTTCGAGCCACCGGCCGAGCCGACTATGCCAAGGAAGCATTTGATCGGGTCAATTATATTTACGGGTTGGGTACGGCCGCATATGGTAATGGAACCCGTGACGGGATGGTCGGCTACATGTTTCTCGATGCCTACACTTTATCTCAGTCCCACGACCAACGATATCTGATGGCCGGATTGTCGCAAGCCGATAACTGCGCCCTCGGATCAGATAAAGATTTGCAGATGAACGGCGGCCTGATGTGCGCCCTCAATTTAGGGTACGCCTATAAACTAACGCACAACACCAAATACAGTGACGCTTCGCGACGAACGGTGCAAAATACGGCGCCCAAACAATTTGCTGACGGAGCGTTTCCACACTTGCCGACCCTAGCCGGCGGAGAAAATAGCGGCTATACGTCGTGGATGGAGCTGGAAATGCTGTTGCTCAGTCAACTTGATCCGCAAGATCCAAACCTTGATCTCCTGACTGTGCGCGCCGCCGACTTTATTAGCCATCGCATTAATCCCGACGGCAGCTTAAATTTTGCTGATGCCAACGGCAACTATGATAGCGATCCGGGGAACGTCAATGTCGGTTTCGGGCACGGCATGGCCGAATTCTTTTCTGATGCGGTGAACTTGTACGCCACCGGACATCGAGCAGAAGCGGACCGGGCACTACGGAAAGGGTTTACCTATCGTCGTGGCGGCAATAATTTCGGCGGCTACCCGGATGTTTACGATGCAATAAATGTCGGTCAGAATATTTGGGTCAATCCCGATATTTCCGTCTTACGCACCTCGTTGATCTTCTGGTACTTAAGCACCTTCCAGTTACTCGGTACCAAATGCGCCCAAGGACCAGCCGTCGCCTGCGACACTAACGTCAGCAATTGTAGCCCACAGCAAGCCGCCCTTGGCGTTTGCCAAATGGGAGCCAAGGGAATACAGACCTGCATCGCGGGTCGCGTGAGTTCATGCTTGACTCCGACTACGACACAGTATACTCCGGGGCAAGCCTGTGGCTTAGAAATTTACTGTCGGGATGAAGGCGGTGGGGCCTGTACCTATACCTGCACCCATTATGGATCGAAGGTTTGTACCAATGGTATTTGTGCTGATCAATGCTATGACGTTGATGTTGAGGGACAAGGCGATCCAACCTGCACGGTGGCTTGTACTCAGAATCGGTCATGCGGTCTTACACCACCGGCCACACTAACCGCCGATACCCCGCCACTTGGAATTTGTCAGGAGCCGGGTGTTCCTGAGCCAGAAGCACTGTTTCGTTAATATGTTCGGCCGAGAAGAGAGTACAAAACTACATCACCGGCCAAACCCGTCTGCCCCACATCTCGCCCCCAGCGCGCTCAAACAGCGGCCGGCGCGATAGTGTATTGTTGGTTTAGCTAAGGCTGCGTCGAACAACGGGGAACCTTGTCACAAACTGAAAACCGTGTGAGGTTTGACCCCCGTACCTCTCGCTTGCGCTTCGGTTTCGGGGCAGTACTCACAGGTGATGCTTTTTCCCCGCCTGGGGCGGGATGTCGCTCGAGAGTTTTTACTCAGGAGCTCCATTGGGCGTATAAGGGTCTTCACAACCCGGAACCATGTGGTTCCGAGCCGGACCGCATCAGCCTGGCACAAAGTACCAGACGCCATCACAAGCCCACGCCGGGTCACTGCCCGTCAATCAGTTTTCAGTTTCTCTATTTAATCAAAAATATCCTCAGGTCGTCAACCCAGCACCACATTGGTTGAGTCAGGGGTAGTTTTGAAAGTCGTGTTCACCCACGGAAAACAATACCTTGATAGACAGCGAATATTGTAGCCAATGTGGTGCTGGGTCAACCCACCCGAAAGAAAAAACAGCCGTCTGGGGAGCCGGCTGTTTGAAAGAGTTGAACAAAGACCCTAAAGCTCTTGACCTTATTCGGTTTTGGTGTTCAGGGTTTTTCCCGGCCTCCTGGTTCAAGTTCACTGCACTTCCCCAGATGAAAAAGTAACGTGGTGCTACGCTACTCCTGCCAGGCGTACTTGTCAAGAATGAAGAACAGCAGGCGAGTCATCAAAAAAAAGTTTTATTGCCTCCCTATCAATAAACACCCAGGGCGGCTGACCGTATTCTCTCGGTAAACCCGCCTTCCTGTAATTGTGACGAATATATTCAACTGTGTTAAAAAAACGATCGTCCGTTTCAACGATTCGAAAGTTAAATCGTGGTTGCCAAAATCTGCCCAGGGGCATGCGTTTAGAAAAACGGCCTTTGGCGGCATTCATCATGGTGGATAGCGTGGTTCGCCCCTTCCTGAGCACCAAGAGATGCACGTGATCAGGCATGACACAATATCCAAAAAGGACAAATTCAAGTTCTTGGCAAGCACCCTGTAACAGGTTGGCGAATATGGCCACTTTTTCAGGCACGTCAAAATAACACTTCCGAAACGCGGTGTTGGTGGTCACAAAATAAACGAATGGTCCGTTGATGGCGCGTTGGGTCATGAAAAAATGGATAACGCCGAGCCACCAACGATGCCCTCAGCATACATCAGCGATGATTTTTGTCAATGATGCAAACACAAAAACAACGATCCCACACATACACACAGCGCGCCCTTAAGGGCGCGCTGTGTGTATGTGTGGGTGCTTATACCAACGTAACCGACGCCACCCTATCCTTCGGATCACTAAACTTCATAATCCGCACGCCCTGCGTGTCGCGGCCGAGGACGGAGATGGATTTGAGCGGCAGGCGGATGACCTGGCCTTTTTGGGAGATGACAATCATGTCCTGGGTCAGGTCTTTTCCGTTGACGATCGTGGCCGAGGTGATCTTGCCGGTTTTATCGGTGATCTTAGCGGTCTTGATGCCCGAGCCGCCGCGACCCTGGACCTTGTAGGCGCTGACGCCGGTGCGTTTGCCGAAACCGTTAGCCATGACAATCATCAACTGTTCATGTTCGTCGGCCTGGCCTTGATCCATCACGTCCATCCCGACAATTTCATCCGCCCCTTTCATTTTCATCCCCCGCACGCCGGAGGCACTGCGGCCCATTGGGCGGACGGTTGATTCTTGGAAACGGATGGATTGACCATTTGAAGTGACCAACATGATGTGATCTTTACCGCTGGTTGGTTTAACCCAGCGCAGTCGATCTCCGGCCTTCAACTTGATCGCAATTAATCCGGAACGGCGAATATTCTTAAACTCTTCGAGGTCAACTTTCTTAATCACCCCATTTTTGGTGACCATCAGCAGATATTTGAACGGCGTTAAGTCTTCCATGCTCAAAACATTGGCTACTTTTTCCTCACCCGTTAACTGTAAAAAATTAACGATGGCCTGTCCTTTAGCGGTGCGAGAAGCCGCCGGCACGTCGTAGGCTTTCATCTGGAACAATCGACCGGTAGTGGTAAAGAAGAGGATGTCGGCATGCGTGGTCGTCGAAAAGAAGTGCGAGACCTGGTCTTCTTCTTTGGTGGTTAGGCCGATAACCCCCTTGCCGCCGCGGCTCTGGGTTTTGAAATTTTCCGGTGATAAACGTTTAACATAGCCATCAGTCGTCAATACGACCACCGTCGCTTCATTCGGTATCAAGTCTTCTTGACTAAACGTGCCCACCGCACCCTTGACGATCTCGGTTTTTCGTTCATCACCATACTGCTGGCGAATCGTGACTAATTCTTGTTTAATGACACCCAGAATTTTTTTCGGCGAAGCCAGGAGTGTTTCTAAATCTTTAATTAAGGTCAATTTTTCTTTGTGCTCCTGTTCGATTTTTAAGCTTTCCAGGTTGGCTAACTGCTGGAGACGCATATCGAGAATCGCGGCCGCTTGCAAATCCGATAATGTAAACTTCTTGATCAGGTTAACTTTAGCCTCGTCCTTATCCTTTGATTTCTGAATGGTGCGGATAACATCTTGAATATTAGCCAGGGCGATCAGCAACCCTTTCAAAATGTGATCGCGTTTCTTGGCCACGTCTAATTCATACTCCGTCCGGCGGCGGACGACCACCTGGCGATGCTTCAAGTACTCCTCCAGCATCATCTTCAAGGTCAGGACGCGCGGTTGAATACCGTCAACCAAGGCTAACATGTTGACGTGGAACGTTTCTTGCAGTTGCGTCAGTGTGAACAGCCGATTCAGCACTTTCTTCGGATAGGCGTCCTTCTTTAACTCAATGACCACGCGAACGCCTTCACGATTTGATTCATCGCGCAGATCACGGATGCCTTCCAGTTTTTTATCGCGGACCAATTCGGCAATTCGCTCGATCAACGTCGCTTTATTGACCTGGTACGGCATTTCGGTGACGATGATGTTGAAACTACTGCCCTTGCCCTCAACAATTTCCGCCTTGGCGCGCATGACAATCGCCCCCTTGCCGGTGGCGTAGGTTGATTTGATGTCGGCTTGGCTGTAAATAATACCGCCGGTCGGGAAGTCCGGACCTTTAACAAAGTTTGTTAAATCATCAACTGTCGCCTGCGGATGATCGATCAAGTGCGTCGTCGCGTCGATGACCTCGGTTAAGTTGTGCGGCGGAATGCTGGTGGCCATACCCACGGCAATACCAACCGTACCGTTGAGCAAGAGGTTAGGTAATTTAGCCGGTAGGACGCGCGGTTCTTGGTGCGAACCGTCGTAGTTCGGCGCGAAGTCAACTGTATTCTTCTCGATGTCGGTTAACATTTCGGCGGAAATTTTGTCTAACCGCGATTCGGTGTACCGCATAGCCGCCGCGCTGTCGCCGTCCATCGATCCGAAGTTTCCCTGGCCATCAACCAAGGTGTAACGCATGGCAAAATCCTGAGCCAAACGCACCATCGAGTCATAGACCGCCACATCCCCGTGCGGATGGTATTTACCCAACACTTCGCCGACCACGGTCGCCGACTTACGATACTTTGTGCCAGGCCGCAAGCCAATCGTCCACATCGCGTAGAGAATACGGCGGTGCACCGGCTTTAATCCATCACGAACATCAGGCAAAGCCCGAGCGACAATGACGCTCATGGCGTAATCGAGGTACGACTCCTGCATTTCGGTCACCAGGGCGCGCGGCTCGATCTGGCCGATGGCGAAGTCATTTGGTTTATTGTCAGGTTTCTTGTCGTGCTTAGAATCAGCCATCCCGTTAGAAGTTTATTAGTAAAACGGTAGTTTGTTTTGTGCTCCGTAGTTTGTCTATCTTCATACCTGTATCCCGCCCATGAACCCGTTTAGTCTGTCTGATGTTGAAGGTGATTAAGTTGCTGACTTGTTTGTGTGTGTTCATTTGATGTTACAAACTTCTAACGGGACTGGAATTGAGGAAAAACTTGATTATCGAGATTGCGAATTTCTTGTTGGGCGGCGGTCGATTTCGCGGTGCCCGGCCAGTGAATCGTTTTGAATAATTTGGCGGCTTCGGTAAAGAGATTCTGGCCGCTGCCGCCGTTCATCTCCAGGCGGACAACCGCTAACCAACCGATGACGATGACCGCGGTCCCGCCGCCGACCAGCCACCACATTAACCGCCGCCGTTTGGCTTCCGGCCATTCGTGCACCGGTTTCGATACTGCTTTGACCGGTGAGGGAGTTTTGAACTTTTCTTTGGCGCGCATGCTGGTCACCGCCATGTGGCGGGATCCCGCAAACGGCGGGAGGAGCATGCGCTTTGTTGGCGGTGTTGGCCTCAACTCAGTTTCCGAAACTGGTGGGAGTGTGGTCGGCGCCGGACGAGGATCAACATTGACCTTGATCGGAATCGATCGTTGGTGTTTCGCTGTTGACGGTGTTCGCCGGGCGGTCATCTTAGCTTAATCCGAGAACGCCGACTTGCGTTTCC
>OBEQ012268676.1_pt1 | contig 10817 bp, 10 predicted proteins | sample 1670901 | NCBI WGS metagenome assembly OBEQ01 (sample SAMEA104232315, study PRJEB22302) | groundwater metagenome | biome: forest; feature: aquifer; material: groundwater | place: USA | collected 2011-08-07 | depth 5.4 m | reverse complement strand
GATTGGAGCATCACAAGGAGCAAAAGTACGGTTTCTTTTGGCCGAAAAGCCAGATGAATTTATTGAAGTTTTCACTACCCGTCCAGACACCCTGTTTGGTGCAACCTACGTGGTACTTGCTCCGGAGCATGCTTTGGCACATCAATTTACAGATACTTCACATAAGTCTGAAGTTAATGCATATATTGAAAAAGCCAGTAAAAAAAGCGACCTGGAGCGTACCGAGCTGCAGAAAGAAAAAACCGGTGTGTTTACCGGTGGATATGTTATTAATCCAGCCAATGGTGCAAAGCTCCCAGTCTGGGTAGCCGATTACGTGTTAGCTCGCTATGGCACCGGGGCTATTATGGCAGTACCAGCGCATGATGAACGCGACTGGCAATTTGCTAAAAAGCACGATTTGTCAGTGGTACCAGTGATTACAAAGGACAAAGGCCGAACACCCCATACCTCTGGGGCGTTTGTGGGCGAAGGGTACCTTATAAACTCAGACACGTACAATGGTCTGTCTACAAACGATGCAAGAGAGAACATTGTTAATGATCTACAAAAGAAGGGTTTGGCCGAGTCAACAGTTCAATACAAGCTACGTGACTGGGTGTTTTCCCGCCAGCGCTACTGGGGTGAGCCCATTCCTATTATCCACTGCCCTACGTGTGGCGCTGTACCTGTGCCAGAAGATCAGTTACCGGTAGTCCTGCCAGAATTAGACGATTTTCAGCCAACTGGTACCGGTGAATCTCCTTTGGCCAAAATACAAAGTTGGGTTACTGTAGAATGCCCGAATTGCCATGGACCAGCCAAGCGTGAAACAGACACCATGCCACAATGGGCGGGATCAAGTTGGTACTACTTGCGATTTATTGACCCTCATAACAATGAGAAGTTCGCTGATTTTGACAAATTGGTCCGCTCTCTCCCGGTAGATTGTTATCTTGGGGGCGCCGAACATGCGGTGTTGCATTTGCTGTATGCTCGTTTTTGGCACAAGTTTTTATATGATCAAAAGCTTGCCCCAACCCCAGAGCCATTTCAGCAACTAAAATCAGTGGGTACAGTGCTTGCAAATGCTTATAAAGATTCACAAGGCCGATATGTGCATTTTTCTGACGTAGTGATTGATGGCGACATGGCATTTCATAAGGAGACTGGGGAAGTCTTGACACCAGAAACTGAAAAGATGAGTAAATCAAAAGGTAATGTCATTAGTCCAGACTCCCTAATTGAAAAGTATGGCGCTGATTGTTTACGGCTTGCAGTAATGTTTATGGCACCTTGGGATCAAATGACCTCCTTTAACGTAGCTGTTATGGAAGGTACTTCTCATCTGCTACGTAAAATCGATTCGCTGCTGGATAAGAAACAAACTGAGTCAGATGATAAGCGCGTTGCTCACAGTCTAGAAAAAGTGACTGATCAAATTACCAAAGACATTGAGCGCTTTCATTTCAACACCGCGGTTTCAAGCTTAATGATTATCACTAATGAGCTGTCTGATCAATCAGTTGTTAAGAAAACGCATTTAGAGCGTCTGACCTTGCTTCTGGCACCATTTGCTCCGCATTTTGCTGAAGAAATGTGGGAACGCCTTGGACATACCGATTCTGTATTATCTCAAAAATGGCCAGAGACTAGTCAGGAAAAAATTCGTGATGAAGAGGTAGAGATTGTAGTGCAGATCAATGGCAAAGTACGGGGCACGTTTACGGCTCTGGTCGGGCTTTCTGAAAATGAATTGATTGAAAAAGCCCTGGCTCAAGAAAACGTCAAAAAATACCTTACTGGGTCTGTAATAAAAAAGATTGTAGTGCCAAATAAGCTAGTCAATTTTGTCGTAGGTTAAACGGGTGTAGGCTCAATTAACCATTGATCTTTAGTCGAAAAATTGGTATAATTTTGATTATGTCTAGTAGTGATGCCATCGAGCGCTTTTCAGTTAAAGAAATGCTGCAACAGACAGATTCAGAGCTTGTTTCTGCAGATATTTCGTTGACACAGAATGTTATTAAAGATTTGACGGGCATTGAGGTTGAAGCACCGATTACATTCAATATCATTGGTGCAAAACTTGACGACGGGGTAACTCTAACTACCTCAACTACCCTCCCGATTACCCTTCAGTGTGTACGATGCCTAGATCAATTTGGCCATACCGCCAGCGGATCAGTTGAGACAGAATATGTTAAACGTCCTGAAACAGAAGATCAGAACCCGATCAGTGAACGATCAACGGTTGATTTAACCCAACAGCTAATTGATACGATAGTTCTGGCTATCCCCACGGTGCCGGTATGCAAAGAAAGCTGTTTAGGATTATGTCAAAAGTGTGGTGAGAATTTGAATACCCACCCAGATCATTACACCACCCATCCAAATCACCACGAAACCATAGACACCCTAGGCAATCATATTCGGATTAAGTAATATAAAGAAAACGGAAAGGAACTCTCACTATGGCAATGCCAAAAAAACGAATGAGTCACATGCGCAGCGGTACTCGCCGTAGTCAAATTAAGCCGCACTTGTCTGGCATGGTATTTTGTCCAAAATGTCACTCCCCGCGCCTACTACATACGGTATGTAAGGTGTGCGGAACGTACCGTGGACGAGTAGTATTAAACGTCAACAAACCAGCGCTAGACACAACCCCAACCAAAGCAGAGTAAAAAAAGTGAACCGTCATCTTTCTCGCACCATTGTAATGCAATCTCTGTATGAGTGGGATTTTCGCCAAGAGCTTGATATTGACACCATTGCCAAGAGAAACGTATCTCAATTTGACGCCGAAACAGACGGTGACTATATTACATCATCTATTCACGGGGTGATGAAAAACATATCAAAAATTGATCCACTAATTCAGAAAGCGGCTCCAGAATGGCCGATTGATCAAATAGCGGTTATTGATAAGACCGTGCTACGCTTGGCTACATATGAGCTGTTAATCGCACGCGAAGTGCCACCGAAAGTGGTTATTAATGAAGCAGTTGAGCTAGCTAAAGCGTTTGGCTCAGATAATTCAAGTAAGTTTATTAATGGTGTCTTGGGCACGCTGTATCGCCAAAGTGATTTACCTCAAGAGACTGAGGTAGACGAAATTTTGAAAGAAAATGAGGCTAAAGCAGCTGAAGTACCAGCCCTTTCTCACCATACCAAGGCTCATGTGATGACGGATGAAGAAGTAATTGTTGAAGAAGATGCACCTGGGCATGATGAAGAAGCATAGCTATGCTACCTGATCGTGATTTCAAACCATTTGAGAAAAAAATAGGATACACATTTAGCGATCGTAGCCTGTTGCGCCAAGTGTTTATTCATCGCTCTGCGCTTAATGAAAACCGTCATCTTGGGTTAGAGAACAACGAGCGACTAGAGTTTTTGGGTGATGCGGTACTCGAGCTGGTCGCGACTCATTTTTTGTATACGCATTATAAGAACCCTGAAGGAGAGCTAACCAACTGGCGCTCGGCCTTGGTTCGCGGTCAGCACTTGGCTGAGCGAGCAGAGGGGTTGGGGTTTGGTGAGTTATTATATTTGAGTCATGGTGAAGCCAAAAGTGGTGGTAAGGCCAAGCAGTTGATATTAGCAAATGCATTTGAGGCCTTAATCGGCGCGCTTTATTTGGAAGGTGGATATACGATAGCCGAAAAATTTATTGCCAAAACAATATTGGTACACCTAGATACAATTTTGCAAAGTGGAGATCATCTTGATCCTAAAAGCCAGCTTCAGGAAGTGACGCAAGAAAAACACGGGGTTACTCCAACCTACACTGTGCTTAAAGAAGAAGGACCAGATCATAACAAAGTGTTTACTGTTGGTGTCTATTTAGCAGATAAAATGATCGGTCAGGGAACAGGCTCATCTAAACAAAATGCTCAAATTGATGCAGCCCTCTCTGGATTAAAAAAACTGGGACAGACCGCTTAGCTTAGCTCTCCAGGTGAGAAAATACGGACGAAAATAGCTTTTTTAGTTCATCTGATGAAGCGGTGTGGCTATTAACGTAGGTACCAGCAACACACCCGACCAGGGTTTGGGTATGGCCAGAAGCATCTACACCTTGTACTTCACTGACCAGAACGTGCCCACCTTTACCAAAAGTACCCGTTCCGGTTTTACCACCGATGAGATGCATAAAGCCATCCTGAACCAGCCGGTTAGAATTTGATAATTTAAACACCCGTTTACCCGATACATCGGTAGCATCAAAATCTTTAGTGGTCATAATATCTTGCAGAGCTTGATTTTTGCTGGCCACGGAAAGAGCTTTGGATATGTCATAACATGAAGAGGTAGTTTGGTCTTCGTTGTACCCAGCTGCATCTGCAAAGTGGCTCTCTCGTAAGCCGAGAGAGCTCGCTTTCTGGTTCATGGCTGCCACAAAGTTTTCGGTTGTGCCATAGGTGGCCTCAGCCAACGCCACGGCGGCATCATTTCCAGAATTAAGAAACATGCCAAGTAACAGGTTTTTGCGGGAGAGTTCATCTCCTGATACTAGGTTCATACGGGACCCTCCTTGTGCAGCTGCATTTTTTGATACAGTGACTGTTTGATCAAGCCCTCCTTTTTCTACGATCAACAGGCCAGAGATAATTTTAACCGTGCTGACCATAGGACGAATCTGATGCCCGCTTTTCTCGTATAGCACTGTCCCAGTTTTTACATCATATATGAGTGCACTCTCAGCCCGTACATCAAAAACAGTGTTTGGTTGTAATTTAGGAATTGGAGCAAGGCTTGGTAGTTGTGTCACTGGGTTTGAAGATACAGTTTGACTAATAGTTGGTGTTTTGGGTAAGAGGGGTGCTTCTACTTTTTGGGCCACACCGTTAGCGCCAAGCGCATTGGCCAGTAAAGATATGGTTAGCAGAAAATAGTGAAACATAATTTATGATAGTAATGAGATTTGTTTTGCAGAAAGAATAGTGTATTGCCCCTGTTTTAGATGCAGATCAGATAATTCTAACTTACCAACTTGTGTTCGCACTAATTGTATCACATTTAGGCCAATTTTTTGACACATTTTCCTGATTTGTCGGTTTATACCTTCGGTGATAATACATTCTAACGTAATGGTGTCTGCGGTTTTCCAATCAGTGCTTACAATATGAATGCTGGCTGGTGAAGTCATTTTACCATCGAGCATAATTCCTCCCGCTAATTTAGCGATGTTTTGTAATAGTGCTGGTTTGTGATAATGGGAAGGAAATTTGGCCACCACCCTGTATGTTTTAGTAATGTGGTGCGAAGGATGTGTTAGGCGGTGCACCAAATCACCGTTGTTCGAGAGCAGTAGCAAACCCTCTGAATCTTTATCAAGCCTGCCAATAGGCACTACCCGTGGCTCCTTAGGTAGAAGCTCCATAACGGTTTTTTCGGCGTGTGGATCTTTGACCGTGGTGGTATAGCCTGCTGGCTTGTGCAAGGCGTATACAACCATGGTGTCAGTTTGAGTAACTTTGTGCCATACATTCTTCTGTGAGTCTTTAAGCACCTCTACATGGTCTAGACGGGGGTCAACCGTAGTGCCAAGGGCTGTGATTAGCTGATTATTAACCCGTACTCGTCCAGCCACAATTAAACGCTCCCCTTCTCTTCGGGAACACACGCCAGCGGCTGATAAGAAATGGTGTAGTCTCATGTAATAGTATTATATCGTTTTTATATAGTTAAGAAGATGAGGCCGCGTAGAAGCGGCCTCGATATGCACTTTTGAAACCCTCCTGGCTTTAGGTTTGTTTTAGTGCTGTGATTACACCTTCGGCGTATCCTACCACTCCGCTAAGGCACCCTATAACATATTGAGCTGCGGTTTGGATGTATTGCCAGTCAATCGATTCAGGAATCTCGACATCAATCGCTGGTGTACAAGTAACGTACGAGCCCATATCAGTATACGTGTATGTAACAGACAGGTTGATGCCTTCTGATTCAGCCGCTTCTTTCAGCACCATCTCCGCCGCCGTTCCATAGGCCTTTAAGGCGATGATAACCTGCGAAATAGGCATTTCGCTTGGTTTGTCATCTAAGATGTCGATGTCTTGAATGGCCACACTGGGCGACGTTTTCTTGATCATTCGGATTATCTCAGATGCAAGTTGCGTGGATTCTTCGTAGTTTGAAAGCAGCGCTCTCATTCTGACGAAGTTAAAAAGAATCCATTTGTGGTTGTTCTCACTTCCACCAAAACTCATTGGATCCATTGGAAGTACCTTCCATCAGTCAAAGTGCCAGGATGGAGCAATTATACAATGAATACGTGAGGTTGTCTATGGCTCTATAAAAAACTAGTCACCAGATTTGCGTTTAGTACGAATAAGCTCAAGTTCAAGCAAAATATAGCCTAACGCTACCACAATGAGCCCGCCAATTACCTTGGCTTCACTACCGGCATTTACTACATCATCAAAGTACATGTAGCCAATCAGGCCAAATGTAAATAGCACTGCCCCAGCTAAGATTATAGCCATTGAGACTCCCAAAAATTCCTTTTCCCGTGGATGTTTAGAAGATAGCATTATCTCCTCCTTATATGTTTAGTGTGATATTATTGCAGGTATTTATCAAGATGGTTAGCACAAAAATGCAAGCAAAACAATTAAATTATTGACATTTTTATAAAAATATAGTATAGTGTGACTAACGTAGTCTGTTCTGCTTTACGCAGACTTTTCAAAACACACCTCACAGGAGAAATCGATGAAAGCTCTGCTTGTTGTTGTCTTATCTTTGGTTGTCTCACCCGCCACTTCGCAGAAAATGCTTGTTCCAAGTCACGTCGGGCCACTCTCAGGCGATGTGTACATCGTTTGTCCTGGGCATGGCGGCAAAGATCCTGGAAGCCACTGGCAATTTGGTGCCGACAAGCAGGTTTTCTGGGAAGCCAGCTATACCTACCCCATATCATGGGAATTCGGCCAAAAATTGGCTGAAAAAGGTGCGCTGGTCTACTTCACCACCTTCAGTCCATCGCTTATGAGTTTGAATCCCAATTCTGCTCAGAAAGCGTTGCCACTTCCACGGGATGCTCGGTTTGTGGCTACTGGCAAGCAAGTCGTGGCGGGAACCCGCGGTAATAGGCAGCGCATGAACTGGACGCAGAAGATATGGAAGACATATCATAAGACACGTCGGGTAGTCTACCTGGCTATCCACATTGATGCGATGCCTCCGGGATGGAAAGGCGCACACGTGTGTGTGGACACAAGAACCAAGGGATCACCATGGGTGGCTAGGGTGATAGCAGATGAGTTAGCGCACAGTGGGAATGGCCGTCGGCATGATGGCCAAGCAAAAGCGATGGTGGCAAAGGAACGTAATTTATACGATCTGAACCACCGCCATAATCCTGTACCGGAGCGAGCGCTGATTGAGCTAGGTACGCCAATTGACCAAAACGATTCCTGGCGCATTCGAGATCGAGAGGCCCGTGGCAAGCTTCTTGATCACATAATCAAGGCACTCGAGAAGTGCCATAAGAGCCGGCCAAAGCGCCGGCTCTCTTTTTTATTCAATTGACTTGAGATGTAGTTCTTTTAGCTTTTCAGCGCTAAGTGGAGAAGGAGCCGTCATCATAAGATCGCGTCCATCCCCTGTCTTTGGAAATGCTATTACCTCGCGAATGTTTGGAGCTCCGGCAAGAAGCATAATAATGCGATCAAGTCCCCAGGCAATGCCACCATGAGGAGGGGTGCCGTAGGAGAATGCTTTAAGCATGTGACCAAAGTTTTTCTGAATACGCTCCGAACTCATGCCCATTATTTCAAATACTTTCTCTAAAGCTTTTGCGGTGTGGTTACGAATGCTGCCTCCACCTATCTCGTAGCCGTTTAAGGTTATGTCGTACTGCGATGTGATGATATTTTCGATGTTCTTTTTCTGCATTAGATCATCCATTGATTCAGGTTTAGGAGCTGAAAATGGATTATGAGTAAACGTCCAATTGTGCTCTTTATCTTTTTCAAAGAAAGGAAAATCCGTAATCCATACAAATGCTAGTTCGTTTGGATCGTTCTTGTCTTTGCGCAAATCTGGTCGGTCTGTCCCATACTGATCCATAGCCTCTTTATATGTTAAGCGCGGGAATGGAGTTTGTTGAATTTTTTTGTGCGGCACCGTAGCTTTAACCAGATCAATCAATAACTGTTCGTTTAGAGCCATTACATCTTCACGTTCCACAAAACTCATTTCCATATCGAGCTGAGTAAACTCTGGTTGGCGGTCACCCCGTGGATCCTCATCTCGCAGGCATTTAGCAATTTGAAAATATCGCTCGATGCTGGCTACCATTAAAAGTTGTTTGAACTGTTGCGGCGACTGCGGTAAGGCGTAGGCTGCTCCAGGATGCAAGCGCGATGGTACCAAATATTCCCGGGCACCTTCAGGAGTATCTTTTGTCAGCATTGGCGTATCTATCTCGATAAAATCGTGGTCTGTCATCCAATTTCGAATGAAATGCACCACCTGATGGCGTAGCTTCATCCGTTCCAGCATCTCCGGGCGCCGTAAGTCGAGGTACCGGTACTGCATCCGTATTTCCTCGTCAGTAGTAATACCATTTTCTATTTCAAAAGGCGGAGTTTCAGATTTTGAAATGACTTCTATATGCTCGCACTGTAATTCTACGGTTCCAGTGGGAATATTCTTGTTAACTAGGTTTTCTGGGCGTTTCGTCACTGTGCCAGTGATTTGTAATACGTCTTCTCGCCCGAGAGCCATGGTGCGTACGTGCTCTACCATTTCAGGCTTAAAGCAGACTACCTGCAGTAGACCAGTTCTGTCTCGTAAATCGATAAATAATACCTTGGAATGATCACGTACTGCATGTACCCACCCAGCAACATGTGCTTGCTCCCCAATTTTTTTTGTCGTTTCGGCGTTAGAAATTCTTTTACTCATAATTCCTCATCGTATTGTGGCTCCGTAGTCTTTTTTTAGCATATCAGTAATTTGGTCAGTTATCTTGTTTACTTCTTCGTCGGTCAATGACCGATTACTACATCTAAACACAATTTCCATGCTAATAGATTTTTTTCCAGATTGTACTACATCTGAGCCTGTATATTGTGAGACGTTTGGCACTTCTTCTATACACTGCTCTGGGGTCGGGAATTGTAAAATTTTATCCTTAACACTGGATACATTGATATCTTTATCAATAACAAAGGTTATGGTGCGCTTGATGCTGGGGTAATGTGAATAGTTCTTAAACGGTTGGTTTAGCTGCACTATATCACTGAGGGTTTCTATATACAATTTTAGCCCAGAGTAGATTCGTTTGCCATAGTTGTGAGCGATAATGTGCCCCAGTAATACTTTTTCATACTGTATTTTATATACGCTATCGTACCTTGTAGGCCGGTCCTCACTTTGTGGGCAATACACAAAAGATATTTTGCTTGTATCTATATTAAGCCGGTGGAGCAATATTCCTAGAATTGATTTTAGCTCCTCTGGATCTGCTTGCATTACTGCACCAAAGCGGTTTTTTTCGTCGATTTTTCCAAAAGAATTAATACGGTAGGTATTGCCAATTTCAAAGCAACCGTACCCCTGGTATCCTTCTTTTGTATAGTATTCTGCAAGAGTAAATAATTCTGGTAACAAGCTTTGGCGGATATGTTTTTTGCTTCCAATTGGGTTTTGGATTTCCACCGCAGATTCATTTTTTACCGTAACCATACTGCTTGTCTGTACCTCATATAAGTACTGTGCAGCCGTTTGTCTGAGCAGTTGAGCAACAGTATGTTGCTTGGTGTTATGAGCACCGGTTTCTAAGATACTAATGACAGATGGAATACGATTGTAGCCGTACATACGGGCAACGTCCTCTGCCACATCGGCAAGTGAATGTATATCAGTTCGTCTCCACGGCACAACGCATTCATTTTGCTCTATGGTGTAGCTCAGGTTCTCGAGAATAGAATGTATCTCGTTTTCGGTGAGCTGTGTGCCAAGTGAGCTGTTTATGTTGTTTATGTCTAATTTTATCTTAGTTTGCTTAATGTCAGTGTTTCCAACTGCGTATACTGCAGTTACTGTGCCGCCGCTGAACTGGTTAAAAAGTGAGAGAGTGTGAGAAAAAGCATTAATGGCCGAAGCCACTGATAAACCACGCTCAAATCGTGATGCAGCCTCGGTTCGAACACCAAGCCTGCGGCTGGTTTTTCGGATGTGCTTAGGATCAAAAACAGCACACGTGAGCACTACTCCAGTGCTGTTACTGGTGACAGCGGAATGTACACCGCCAATAATGCCGGCAATATCGATAGCGCTTTGACTGTTGGCCAGTACTATATCTTCTTCCGTCAAAACATGGGTTTTATGATCCAGGGTTTGTACCGACTCCCCTTTGTGGGCATGACGTACCTGAATTGTGCCATCTATGGCATCGGCATCAAAAGCGTGGGTGGGGTGTCCTTCGGATAACATCGCGTAGTTAGTAATGTCTGTAGGCAAATTAATGATTTTAATGTCGTGGTCATGTAAAAATTGTTGCATCCAAGCCGGGGATTCTTTGACTGACATGACGTCTATTTTTGCAACTAGGAATAGTGGACAAAGTAATTGGTCAAATGCCTGAACTTTAAGATCTGCGACAGAGTGAAGTTTGGGAAGAGTGGACATTTGGTCATGGTATGATTTTTTAAGAACAGCGGCTAGCTCTATTTCTATACCACGATACGAGAGTAAATCTGGGCGGTGCGCTGTTCCCTTGTCATCTGTTTCAATCACATGTGAGCTTGGAATTATTTTATCCACTGGCGTACCAATAGGCGTCGAGTGCGGAAAAACGTATACCCCTTTGGTTTCTT
>OBEQ010450339.1_pt1 | contig 10817 bp, 13 predicted proteins | sample 1670901 | NCBI WGS metagenome assembly OBEQ01 (sample SAMEA104232315, study PRJEB22302) | groundwater metagenome | biome: forest; feature: aquifer; material: groundwater | place: USA | collected 2011-08-07 | depth 5.4 m | reverse complement strand
TACACGGACACACGGATCGCCACGATCAGAGGTGGTCAAGCGGGCTTGACCTACCTTCGACAGTCTCGGAGTTGAGAGAGACAAAAAAGAGTTTGCGTTGGGTAAGCTGCCTGCTCTAGAAGCCTTATCCTGGCAGTGTTTGGTATCCTTCGGGGTCAAGGTCAATCAGCCAGGAGGAGGCGAAGAAAAAGCACCCCAACCAAGCTGAGGAGAAAGAACAACAGGGTCCCGCTCATGAGGGCGAGGGGCTGGAGGAGCAACGCGCCGCCAGGTCGGCGTCGCTCAACCACGAGCAACCACAGGCTCAGGAGCCACAGCAGAAAGAGGGTCAGCGCAACCATCTGCACGCCCCATCTCCCTCGATTGCCTCTCCTTCAGGGATGGCGAGAGACAGTCTAACGGTGGCGGAAGGTGATACGTCCGCGGGTGAGATCGTAGGGGGAGAGTTCAACCGTGACTGTGTCCCCGGGTAGAATTTTGATGTAGAACTTGCGCATTTTTCCCGACGCGTGCGCCAAGACAACCGCCTTATTCTCTAACTGGACCCGGAACATGGCATTGGGCAGCGTTTCCAGGACCGTCCCGGTTACTTCGATTCCTTCTTTAGCCATCGTGGCCCCTTTTCGTAGCTGATCCAGTTTCCCTGGTCAAGGGTTGATCCGCGCGGTATGCGCGTTGCATTTTCTCTGGTTTCATAATATATGGTTCTGCCTAAGCAGGATAAACTGTGAAGATTCCTGTTGACGATATTAAAACTTCCCCGCTCGAAGTTCATTTCGCCGAGGAAGTCGAAGAACTCAATCGGTTGCTGATTCAGGATGGTGACACGGAGTATCGCCTGGCCGGCCCACTCCAGATCAGCACGATCCATATGCGCTCCGGAGAAGAACTCCTCTTTACCGGCACGATCCGTGGCGAGGTGATCGGCCAGTGTGCCCGCTGCCTGGACGAATACCCCCTCGCGTTGGCCCGTGAGTTCTCGGTGATTCTCACTCCCCAACGCGCGCTTGGCCGCGAAATGGAGTTGAATCACGAGGAGTTGGAGGCCAGCTTCTATAGCGGGGAGATGATCGATCTCTCGGCGCTGGTCCGTGAGCAAACCCTTCTCGCTCTGCCGAGCCAACCCCTGTGCCGCGAAGATTGCCGCGGGCTCTGTGCGCAGTGTGGAGCTAACCTCAACCTGGAGTCCTGCACGTGCCAGCCCGCTTGGCGGGACCCGCGCTTGGCAATCCTCTCTACTCTGCGGCTCTCTCCCTCTCGGGCGGAAAAATAGGGACGCAGTTCTCGGTTCGTGCACGGCTTTGCCGATTCCCAATAATTAATAAGGAAAGAACATGAGCCTTCCTAAACGAAAAACCTCACAGTCGAAACGTAACAAGCGCCGCTCGCATGACGCCCTGACTGCGCCGCAGTGGCTTTCCTGCCCTCAGTGTGGAGAGCCGGTCGTACCGCACCGTGTCTGTGCTGCCTGCGGCTATTATCGCGGCAGGCAAGTCATTGCGGTCGCGGAGGAGGAGTAACCACGCACCCGTCCGTGTACGCGCCATTTTTCTTCGGGTCATTCACCTCATACGGCGTCTTCTCGGCGCGAGCCTACGCACCCCACCATGTATATTGCCGTTGATGCCATGGGCGGGGATTACGCCCCTCGCGCGGTGGTCGAGGGGGCACTCCAAGCGGCCCAGGAACACGGTATCGCTGTTCTCTTGGTTGGTGACCGAGAGGCAATTCTGCGCGAACTGCATAACGCCGGCGGAGAAGAGTCTTCCCTGGTGGCGATTCGTCATGCTACCGAAGCAATTGAAATGGGCGACTCCCCGGTTGCCGCGCTCCGGCACAAACCTGACTCGTCACTCCAAGTCGCTTTTCAGCAGGTCAAAGCTGGTGAAGCTGCGGCGGTCGTCAGTGCCGGCAACACTGGGGCCGTGCTGGCGCTAGCGGTGACCGTCCTCGGCAACCTTGCCGGGGTGGATCGTCCGGCGATTGTTACGGCGCTGCCCACGCTGGACGGGCATGCATACTTACTCGATGCGGGCGCGAACGTCGAATGCAAACCGCTCCACCTCGTACAGTTTGCCGTGATGGGAGAGGTGTATGCTCGGGTGGTGCGCGGAGTCGCCGAACCGCGTGTGGGCGTGCTCAGCAATGGTGAGGAAGATTCGAAAGGAACGGATATCACCCGTGCCACGCACGAGATGCTGAAAAAGTTGCCTCTCCACTATATTGGTTATGTCGAAGGACGCGACTTGAACAGCGGCAAGGTCGATGTGATCGTCACCGACGGATTTACCGGCAACGTGGCGCTCAAGACCATGGAAGGGTTCTCCGACTTCCTGCAAGGGGAATTGCGGTCGGTCTTCACCGCACGATGGCGTAATAAGCTGGCGTATCTCTTGATCCGAAGTTCATTCGCTAACCTCCGCGCGAGCCTCGATCCTTCGGAAATTGGCGGCGCTCTGCTCCTGGGAACTGATGGCCTGGCGATCATCGCTCATGGCGCGTCTACGCCCAAAGCGATAAAAAATGCCATCCGTGTCGCTGAGCAGTCCTGGCGTGGTGACATCAACCGCCAGATCGTTGACAGCCTGCGTACCTTGCAGGAGAGTGCCCTGCTTCCGCCGGAATTGAAACGCGGCCGCAAGTTCTGGACTCAACTCAAAGAACGTTTTCGCCACACTCGTGAGAGCCATGAGCCCCAGCCTCCAGGATCAGCGGAGGAGGAGAAGAAAGAATGAGCCGCACGCTGGCGTTTCTTTTTCCTGGGCAAGGCGCCCAGGCGGCAGGCATGGGCAAGGCTTTAGCCCAGCAATTCCCTGTGGCTGCGCAGATTTTTGCCGAGGCGGATGCAGCCCTGGGCTTCAAGCTGTCCACGCTCTGCTTTGATGGGCCGAACGACGCGCTCACGCTGACGGCCAACGCGCAACCGGCCATTGTGGCCACCAGCATAGCAGCACTGCGAGTGATTGAACAGGAAGCCGATCTGCGCCCCGCCTACGTCGCCGGTCACAGCTTAGGAGAGTATTCCGCCCTGGTCGCGGCTGGAGCCTTGACCCTCGCCGACGTGCTCCGGGTCGTCCGTGAGCGCGGCCGCCTCATGCAGGAGGCTGTCCCGGTAGGAGTCGGGGCAATGGCGGCGCTCTTTGGTTTGTCAGCCGAAGCGGTGACGCAAGTCTGTGCCGCGGCAGCCCAGGGCGAAGTCGTGTCTCCGGCCAACCTGAACGGTGGAGAGCAGATTGTCGTGGCCGGGCATGTCGAAGCGGTCCGCCGGGTCGTCGCCGCCGCCAAAGCGCGAGGCGCCAAACGCGCGGTCGAACTGGCGGTGAGTGCACCATTTCACTGTGCGTTGATGTCTCCAGCCGCCGCGGGATTGGCGCGGGTATTAGAAACGGTCCCCGTCAGTCTTTTGCAGGTCGGGGTCATCACCAATGTCACGGCCGCAGTCAATCAAGACCCGCAGCAGGTAAAAGACCTGCTGGTGCGGCAGGGCACTGCGCCCGGCCGCGTGCTGGCTGGCCTGCTCAAACGCATCGTGCCAGGCATGTCGTGTGTCTCTGTCGGTGATCCGGCGGCCCTGGAAGAAGTCCGGCGGGTAGCAGGATGAGTGAACAATTGAACGGTCGGGTGGCCTTAGTCACCGGTGCCTCACGCGGCATTGGTCGCGCCATCGCCGAACGGCTCGCCCGCGAGGGCGCGCTGGTGGCGGTGAATTATCTCCAGCGCCAGGATGCCGCTGAGGAGACCCTGACCAGCATCCGTGCGAGCGGTGGCCAAGCTGAGTTGTGTCGTTTCGACGTGGCGAAGGGCGCTGACGTGACCGCAGCAATGCAAAACATCGTTGACCGTCACGGCAAGATTGATATTTTGGTCAACAATGCCGGGCTTGCTCTCGACAATCTCCTCTTGCGTCTGAAAGAGGAGGAGTGGGACCGGGTCATGCAGGTGAACCTCAAGGGAGTGTTCCTCTGCACCAAAGCGGCGGCGCGGTTCATGGTGCGGCAGCGCGCGGGACGGATCATCAATTTGACGTCGGTCGTAGCCCAGACCGGCAACGCTGGACAGGCAGCCTACAGCGCGGCCAAGGCTGGGGTGATCGGCTTCACCAAAACCATGGCGAAAGAACTCGCTTCCCGGGCAATCACGGTTAATGCCGTTGCGCCGGGATTTATCGAAACCGACATGACCGGGTCCTTGCCAGAACAGGTCAAAACAGGATATTTGAGCCTTATTCCTGCGGGGCGGTGGGGGACCGCAGCGGAGGTGGCCGAGGTGGTGACTTTTCTGGCCAGCCCTCTGGCAGAATACATTACGGGGCAGGTTATCAATGTCAACGGCGGTATGTACGTATAGGCGCAGAAGCAGATGGTCTCGTGACAAGTGCTGGCTTTTCGCCATGCGTCGTTAGGATGTGCTAGAGAGAGGAGGACATAGTTATGGCAGGCTCGGTCGAGGTACGGGTGAAAGAGATCATCTGTGAACAACTCGGCGTCAGTGAGGAAGAGGTCACCCCAGAAGCATCGTTCATTGAAGATCTAGGTGCTGACTCCCTGGATATCGTCGAACTGGTGATGGCCCTGGAAGAAGAATACAACACGGAGATCTCAGACGAGGACGCGGAAAAGATCCGTACTGTCCGCGATGTTGTTACCTACATCGAGAGTCATCAATAGCCCCGGGCAGGGAGCCGGTTTCTCGCCTGCGACTGGAGAATCGCAGCGGCTTCTCAGCGGAGGCCCTGCGATTTTTCGTTTGTGGCTAGCGCCAAAAGGGTGTTAGGGGCTGGGGGTTGGGTTGCTAGAGCAATAAAGATGGCGGAGTGGCCGTACCACAAAGTTTCTAGTGTGAGGGAGCATTTTCAATGAGTAGCGAGCTAGCCCAGCGTGATCCTGAGGTGTACGCCGCGATTCAGCGTGAGACTGAGCGCCAGGAATACAACCTCGAACTGATTGCTTCAGAGAACGTCGTGAGCGAGGCCGTTCTCGAAGCGCAAGGGTCGGTCCTGACCAACAAGTACGCCGAAGGGTATCCGGGCAAGCGCTACTACGGTGGCTGCGAGTACGTAGATGTGGTCGAGCAGCTCGCCATCGATCGCGCCAAAGCTCTGTTTGGCACCGAACACGTGAACGTTCAGCCGCACTCCGGGGCGCAGGCCAATATGGCCGCCTATTTTTCTCAATTGCAACCCGGCGACACCATCCTCAGCATGAACCTCTCCCACGGCGGACACCTGACGCACGGCAGCCCGGTCAACTTCTCGGGTAAATTCTTCCACGTCATTCCCTACGGTGTGCGCGCGTCCGACCAGCGTATCGATTACGACGAAGTCGCGTCCTTGGCACGGCAGCACCGGCCCAAAATGATCGTGGCTGGGCACAGTGCCTATCCGCGGCAGATCGATGCCGCGCCGTTCCGCCGCATCGCCGACGAAATCGGCGCGATGGTGATGGTAGATATTGCGCATTTCGCCGGCTTAGTTGCCGCGGGGCTGCATCCTTCACCGATCCCCTATGCCGAACTCGTGACCACTACGACCCATAAAACCTTGCGTGGTCCGCGTGGCGGCATGATTATGTGCCGCCGCGATCTGGCTAAGAGTGTGGACTCCTCGGTATTCCCCGGCAACCAAGGTGGACCGCTGATGCACGTGATTGCGGCAAAAGCAGTCGCGCTCAAGGAGGCTCTCACTCCCGAGTTCAAAACCTACCAGGCGCAAATTGTCACCAACGCGAAGGCTCTGGCGACCGGACTCCTCAAGCACGGCTTTCGCCTGGTCTCGGGTGGTACTGATAATCACCTCATGCTGCTTGACTTGCGCGAGACCGAGCTGACTGGGAAAGTAGCTCAAGAAACTCTCGACCGCGCGCGCATCACGGTCAATAAGAACGCGGTTCCTTTCGACCCGCGTTCACCGTTTGTCACCAGTGGAGTCCGCATCGGGACGCCGGCAGTCACCAGCCGAGGGATGAAAGAACAGGAGATGGAGGTGATTGCCGACCTGATCGCGCGGGCGCTACAAAAGGTGGGAGACGAAAAAGGCCTGGCAGTGATTGGAGCCGAGGTGCGAGACCTGTGCGGACAGTTTCCGATTTACCGGCAACGGTTAGGCACTTAGGAAAAGTTTCAAGTTCCAAGTTTAAAGTCTAAAGAAGAATGAGGCGGAGGAGAGGGATCAAGCCTCAAGTCTCTCACATGAAATGTCCTTTTTGCTCCCATCTGGAAAATCGGGTCATTGATTCGCGCCTCAGCCGTGAGGGGGACGTGACCAGGCGCAGACGCGAGTGCGCACGTTGTGAGCGTCGTTTCACCACCTATGAACGAGTCGAGGAAATCCTGCCTTTAGTGGTGAAGAAAGACGGCCGCCGGGAGACGTATGATCGCCTCAAGGTCATTGCTGGTCTCAAAAAGGCATGTGAGAAGCGACCGATTAGCATTACCACGATTGAGGAGACCGCGGATCGCATCGAGCGTGTTCTCCAGAGCAGAGGGGAAAAAGAAATCCCCAGCGCCATGATCGGCGAAGAGGTGATGCGCCAGCTCTATGACTTGGACAAAGTGGCGTATGTCCGCTTCGCCTCGGTCTACCGTTCCTTTCAGGACCTTGATGCGTTCATGCGTGAACTGAAGGACCTCATTGACGAACGGAACGGCGCGGAGAAGAAGCGGGTGCGTCAGCGCCCAGGCCGGCGACCTGCACCAGTGGCTGCGCCAAAGTCGAGATAAGAGCCGCATGAAGCCTGACCACGATAACCACGAGGAAATGGACGAAGTGTTCATGCAGCGGGCTCTAGATCTGGCGGCAAAAGCCCTGGGCCGCACCAGCCCGAACCCGGCTGTGGGCGCGGTGATCGTGCGCAATGGCCGGGTGATCGGCGAGGGCTTTCACCGTCGCGCCGGCCTCCCCCATGCTGAGATTGCCGCCCTGCGCCGGGTGAACGGTTCGGCACGAGGAGCGACTCTCTATGTGAACCTCGAGCCGTGCTCCCATTACGGCCGCACGCCGCCCTGCGCCGACGCGCTTGTTACTGCCGGGCTGAAGCGGGTAGTCATCGGCATGGTCGATCCCAACCCGTTGGTGCGTGGCCGTGGCCTGCGCCGCTTGCGACGGGCCGGTATTGAGGTGAAGACCGGGGTCCTGAAAGACAAATGTGAGCGCCTCAATGAGGACTTTGCCGTATTGATCCGCACTGGGAGGCCCCTGGTCACCTTGAAGCTCGCAGCTTCGCTTGATGGTCGCATCGCTACGGCTAGCGGCGACTCGAAGTGGATCAGCGGCGAGCTGTCGCGCCGCCTGGTACATGAACTGCGCAACCGCGTGGATGCAGTCCTGGTTGGCGCGGAGACGGTGCGCGCTGATGACCCGCAACTCACCTGTCGTGTGCGTGGTGGCCGTGATCCTCTGCGGGTGATTCTTGATGGCCGCCTGACGATCAGTCCCGCAGCGCGTGTCTGTACCCAACGTTCGACTGCGCGTACGCTGGTGGTAACCTCGGAAGAGAACGGACAGAGCAAGAAAAGAGGCGTGCTGGAACGGCAAGGAGTCGAGGTGCTTTGCCTGCCCGGAGAGCGGGGCCGAGTGCGGTTGCGTCCCCTGTTGGAAGAGTTGGGGAAGCGAGGCATCAAGCACGTGCTGATCGAAGGAGGGGGTCAGGTCGCCGCCGCAGCTCTCAGTGAAGGCGTCGTGGACAAAGTGCTATTCTTTTATGGTCCCAAGTTGCTCGGCAGCGAGAGTCGGGCAATGATCGGATCGCTAGGTATTGATCGAGTGGCGGCTGGGGTCACTCTGCACACGATCGAATCCTACCGGCTGGGGGATGATATGTTGGTGAGCGCGTATGTCAAAAAAAATAGGGAGGGAGCATGCCAGTAGCCGCATCTCCAGTTGAGCAGGCGTTGACGGATCTGCGCCAGGGCAAGATGATCGTCTTGGTTGATGATGATGCGGAAAAGGGCGAGGCCGATCTGTGCCTCGCGGCCGAATTGACGACTCCGGAAGCCGTCAACTTCATGGCCACGCATGGTCGGGGTCTGATTTGCTTGTCGCTGACCGAGGACAAACTGCGGGAACTCGGGATCCCGATTTTGGGGCATGGTCATCTTCCTAACCATCATCGCGTGTTTGGCGCCTCGATTGAAGCGCGGCTTGGCGTGACGACCGGCATCTCGGCGTACGACCGAGCCATCACGATTACCACCGCGATCAAAGACAACGCCGGTCCCAAAGACATCGTCATGCCTGGCCATATCCATCCACTACTTTCCCACCGCAGTGGGGTGCTGGCGCGCTCGGGCCTGTCTGAAGGCGCAGTGGACCTCACCCGCATGGCTGGGCTCAAGCCCGCCGCTACCCTGTGTACCATTTTGCGCGATGATGGCGCGCTAGCCCAAGGCGAGGACGTCGAGCAATTCGCTCGCCGGCACAAGCTCAAAATCGTCAGCTTGTCGAGTCTGCTGACTCATCGGCTGCGCACCGAATCTTTGGTGCACCGTGTCAAAGAAGCGGACATCTCTAGTCCGTTCGGCGGCAAATTCCACGCGATTATCTACCGCACCGATGTGGACGACCATGAACACATTGCCCTGGTCAAGGGCAGGATCGGTGTCCGCGACGTCGTGACCGTGCGCGTGCATTCGCAGTGCCTGACCGGCGATGTGTTCGGCTCGGAACGCTGCGACTGCGGCGACCAGCTCAAAAAGGCTATGAAGTTGATCGCCGAGGAGAGCAAGGGTGTCCTGATCTACCTGCACCAGGAAGGGCGTGGGATTGGTTTGGCGAATAAGATCCGCGCGTACGCGCTGCAAGATCAGGGATTCGATACGGTTGAGGCCAATCTCCATCTTGGCTTCAAAGAGGACCTGCGTGATTATGGCATCGGTGCTCAGATCCTGCGCGACCTGCGGATCTCGAAGGTGCGATTGCTCACGAACAACCCGCAGAAGATCACCGGTCTAGAGGGCTACGGGATCAAAGTGGTGGAGCGACGGCCGATCGAGGTGCCACCCCATGAAGGCAACATTCAGTACCTCCGTGTCAAGAAGGAAAAACTCGGCCATTTGTTCTCCGATTTGAAGCCGTTGTTGTAAGATGAGGGAAGCATGGTGCGCGTGATTCGCGGCAAGATGGACGCGACCGGGATGCGCTTTGGTCTGGTCGTCTCGCAGTTTAACAGTCTCATCACCGAGCGGTTGCAAGCCGGCGCGATCGATGCCCTCTGCCGCCACGGCGTACGTGAAGAAGACATCGTCGTGGTTCAGGTGCCGGGGGCATTTGATATCCCCCTGTTTGCTAAGAAGATGGCGGTGAGTGGTCGGTACGACGCGCTCGTCTGCCTAGGCGCGGTCATCAAGGGCGAGACCCCGCACTTTGATTATATTTCTGCGGCGATGACCCAGGGTATTAAAGAAGCAATGCTGACCCATGGCCTGCCGGTCACTTTTGGCGTTCTGACCACCGAGTCGATGGAACAAGCCCTCGATAGGGCTGGTGGGAAAGCCGGTAACAAAGGAGCCGAGGCCGCACTCGCAGCGGTCGAGATGCTCAACACGCTGAAGGAGTTAGAAAGGACTGAGCCATGAGGACTGAGTAGAAAAGGGTGAAAAAGTCAAACCCTCATAACTCAGTTCTCAGCACTCAGTCCTCATGGATATATGGCAACACGCCGTCAAGGGCGAGAGTTCGCCTTGCAGGTTCTTTATCAAGTGGACGTCACCAATGGCGATCCACGCCAGGCTCTGGCGCTGTTCTGGCAAAACTTTGAACCTGCGGTGGACGCCCGCGAATTTACCACCGAGCTCGTCACCGGCGCGTGGCGTGAGCACGGCCGCATTGATAAACTTATTGCTGACGCTGCCGAACACTGGCGTTTGGGCCGGTTGCCCAAGGTCGATCTCAACCTGCTACGCCTGGCCGTGTATGAACTGCTCGCCTATGCACATATCCCCACAGGGGTGACGATTAACGAAGCGATTGAGATTGCGCGGCGCTATTGTAGCGATGACGCGCCAGTGTTCGTCAATGGCGTGCTTGACCGCATTGCCACCGTGATAGGAAAGAAAGTGGACCGGGATGAACCAACCGAATAACCAAGCGACAAGCGTACCGGGGGGCCAGACCGGACGCGTGCGCTACCGACCTGAAGAGATCGAGCCCAAGTGGCAACGCGTCTGGCAAGAGCGCAAGACTTTTCGTGCCGAGATCGATCCGACCACGCCCAAGTTTTATATCCTCGATATGTTCCCTTACCCCAGTGCAGCCGGGCTGCACGTTGGCCACCCTGAGGGCTACACGGCCACCGATATCCTCGCGCGTTACAAACGCATGCGCGGGTTCAACGTCCTCCATCCGATGGGCTGGGACGCCTTCGGCTTGCCGGCAGAACAGCACGCCATCGAAACCGGCACACACCCACGCGAGACGACCGCCCGCAATATCGCGACCTATCGCCGCCAGATCCAGGCGTTAGGTTTTTCGTATGACTGGGACCGGGAGATCTCAACCTGTGATCCCGAGTACTATCGCTGGACGCAATGGATCTTTCTCAAGCTGTATGAACGCGGACTCGCCTACATGGCGGACGTGCCGGTCAATTGGTGCCCCGCGCTGGGCACGGTTCTGGCCAATGAAGAAGTGATCGACGGCAAGAGCGAGCGCGGCGTCTATGAGGTCCTTCGCAAGCCCATGCGGCAGTGGATGCTGCGCATCACCGCCTACGCGGAAAAGCTCCTGGCCGGCCTGGAGCAACTCGACTGGCCGGAGAACGTCAAAGAGATGCAGCGTAACTGGATCGGTCGCAGCGAAGGGGCGCGCATCCGTTTTCGCCTGT
>OBEQ010938735.1_pt1 | contig 10818 bp, 8 predicted proteins | sample 1670901 | NCBI WGS metagenome assembly OBEQ01 (sample SAMEA104232315, study PRJEB22302) | groundwater metagenome | biome: forest; feature: aquifer; material: groundwater | place: USA | collected 2011-08-07 | depth 5.4 m | reverse complement strand
CAACGCCGCCGCCTCGACGAACTCCACCGTCCTCTGAAAAAGCCACCAGCCAACCAGAATCAGATGGAGTTCGCATTTGCAGCATGACAGCAAGAACCATGCCGGACACCCGTGGGACAAGCCCGGGCATGACGTAACTCTCTGAAAAATCAACGGTAAAATGTGTGTATCCCGTAGCGCCAGCGGGAGAGGGAGCCGAAGTTAGCCCGCGCTCCCAGGAAGGATTACGCCCCCTATGCCGCCAGCCTTTGCCTGCGCTGTTGCAGCAGGCGTTCCACCTGGGCGACAGCCTGATCGTTGACGCGGAAGCGGACGGTATCCTTGTCGCGGCCGATCACGGTGATCGGTACCGACACGTCGTCCACCTTGAGCACGCCGGTCTCGCCGGCCTCGCCGTGCTGCATGCCGGTGACCCGGGCACCGCTGAGAGAGATGTCGCGCAGATCGGCCTCAAACTCGCCATGGCCGCAACTGACGCGGGCCTTGCCCTCGAAGGCGATGCGCGGCTCGGCGCGGCGGTCGACTTCCGGGGCGGTGGTGCGCACCACCTGGGTCAGCACATGGCCCAGTTCGGTGACCTTGTCGGCCATGGCATCCATCATCGTTTCCATGACGACGGCCTGCTCCCCGGTATGGCCGGCCTCGGAGGCGACTTCACCGATTCGCTCGGAGACTTCGTGCGCCGCCTTGGCCGCCTGCTGGACGTTGCAGGCGATTTCGTTGGTGGCGGCGTTCTGCTGTTGGACGGCTTCCGCGACACTGCCGGCGATGTCGTCGACGTGACGGATGCTGTCGACGGTGGCGGCAATGGCGTCGGTCACCTGATGGGCCATGTCGTTGAGCTGGGCGATGCGCCGGGTGATGTCGTCGGCCTCCTGGCCGGTCCGGGTCGCCAGATTCTTGACTTCGTTGGCGACCACGGCGAAGCCCTTGCCGGCTTCCCCGGCGCGGGCGGCCTCAATGGTGGCGTTGAGCGCCAGCAGGTTGGTCTGTGCGGCGATGCGCACGATCACCTGGACCACCTGATCAATGGCGATCATGGCTTCGGCCAGCCTTTCGACGGTGGTCGAGGCCTGATCCGCGGCATCCACCGCCTGACCGACCATCTGCTTGGAGCGGGCCACCTGCGAGGCGATCTCGCGAATCGAGGCCGACAGCTCTTCGGACGCGCCCGATACCGCCTGTGCATTCGACAGGCTCTGTTCGGCGGCACTGGCGACCATCTGCGAATTCTCTTCCACCCGCTTGGCTCCAGCGGCCATTTCCTCGGCGGTGTGGAGCAGGCGCATGGTCTCGGCGGCCACATGAGCCACCACCGAGCTGGTCTTGCCCTCAATGGCTTCGGCCATCTCGATCAGCGAGCGGCGCCGTTCGCTTTCGGCCTTTTCACGCTGCTGTTCACGATCGGCGGTCATCTGTTCGACCATCAGCGCCTGCTGTTCGAACACCAGCACAGCGCGGGCCATCTCGCCGATTTCGTCGGGGCGTTCGATGGCGGGAATGTCAATGTTGGTCTGGCCGCCGGCGACCAGCCGCATGGTTTTCGCCAGATGGCGAATCGGCCCGGTCATGCCGCGTGCCAGCGCCACGACGATGATGCTGCCGATCATGGCCGTGACCAGCACCGCCGCGTTGAACCAGATCATGGTACGCCACGCATCGGATTCGATGGTCGCGGCGGTCGTCACCACATCCGCCAGCACGGCCTCCTCAATCTGGCGCATGCGGTCGATCCGGGTGGAGGCGGCGGTGAACCACACTTCCGGCCGGTCGCTCGACATGCCGCTTCTGAGGGCTTGGCGCATCTTGTGGAATGGCGTATCGCCGGCCTCGAGCAGCGTCGTGACCGCGGCGCGCTGGCCGGTGGGAACCTGCCGGGCAGCGCGGGCCAGCATCTGGTCCTGGAGCGCGGCCAGTTCGACAAGCCTGAACCGGGTGTCTTCCGACGGCGTGCCGGCCGACAGCGCGGCGGCGCCGTGGGCGCGCTCGATTCCCGCGGTCTCCTTGGCCTGGCTCAGTTCCAGCAACGCACCGATCGGCACGCTGATCTTGCTGGAGCTGGCCAGCTCGCGCGCCTCTTCGGCGGCGGAGAGCAAGGCAGTGGCGGCTTTGCTGTAGGCGGCGATGAACTGGGCGGCCGGTACCGATCCGACCTGGGACCGCAGCCGGTCGATTTCGGCGAAACTGGCCAAGCCGTCCCGCAATCGGCTGGCGACTCCGGCCGGCGTGGTGCGGGCCAACTCGTCCATGCGAGTCGCCAACAGGGCGCGCTGCGCATCGGTCTGCTGAACCTGCCGCTTCAGGTCGGCGGCCAGGGTGTCGTTGGCCTTGACGGTCAGGGCGGCGGACAGGCCGCGTTCCTTCTGAATGTCGTGGATCACCGCGGTGGTCTGGCCGATCAGCCCGACGATGTGTTGCAGCCGCGACATATCCTGGACGGTCTGATACTCGCGCCAGTCGCTGTAGCCGACGGCCAGCCAGGCCACCAGCGACGGCACCGCCACCGCCGCCCAGATACGCAGCGAAATCCGGCTTTTCCAGAAGAAGCACACCGCCCGCCAGGTCCGCGAGGAGTAGCCGGAACACTCGGTGGCGGCGTTGCGCTGCCAGTCGACCATGGCGGCGGACAGCCGTTCGGAGGCCTTGGCGAAAACCCCTTGGGTCAGGTCGTTCTGGGCGTTCTGCTTGTCGCCGGCCAGTGCCTTGGTCAGGGTTTCCCCGGCGGCGACATGGAAATCGGCATGCAGCCCGCGCACCGACTTGTAGTCCTGCGACGTCTTGACCGAAGCCGGCAACATGTCGCTGTACAGCCATTTGCCGAAAGCGCAGCGGTCATCGCGGCAGACCACGTCGGGCGAATGTTCGCAGCTACCGCTGTCGATCGCCTGCTGGATGCGGGTTTTCCACAAGCCATGCGCGCCAAACGCCTTGGCGATCTCTTCGTTGATTCCCATGTGCCTCCCCCCTGGCCGAGTCCCAATTTATGGGTGATCAGCACGCCAGGACATTAATTCGAACAGAAGCGGCTCGCAACAATTTTGTCAGAATTGCGCCGCAAAAGTTGATGATTTGTTGCTGTTGCGTCCTGGTCATGGCTGAACGATGTCCGCGACGGGGCTCGGTGGCTGTGCTAGCCTGATCCGGTTGGTCGTCCCTCAAGGAGCGCATGCGGATGCTTCAAGCTCGTCAGACCATGGATCTTGCCGGTTTCTGGGACTTCATGCCGGCCCAGCTCGCCCCCGCCGCCCAGTACCTGCCGGATGCCGGAGGGCGTGGCTGGACGCCGATTCGCGTTCCCGCCAACTGGTACAAGGAAGGCCGCGAGCTGCAAGGCGCGGCCTGGTACCGCCGCCGTTTCGACATGCCCGCCGACATGGCCGGCAAGCTGCTGCGCCTGGTATTCGACGGCGTCGACTATGCGGCCGATGTCTGGCTCAACGGCCAGTATCTCGGCTTTCATGAAGGCTATTTCCAGCGCTTCGATTTCGATATTTCGGCGCTGGTGCAGCCGGCCGGCAATACGCTGGTGGTGCGTGTCGACAGCCCGTTCGAGGTGCCCGGCAAGGCGTGGTCACTGCGCAAGCGGCTGATCAAGGGTGTGTTCAACCATCACGATGCGCGGCCGGGCGGTGCCTGGGCGACCACCGAGGGCCAGGACGCCAACACCGGTGGCATCTGGTGCGGTGTGCGGCTGGAGGCGGCGGAGGGTGTGGCCATCCGGGCGCTGACGGCAAATGGTCAATTCCTGCCGCAGCCATGGGTCAAGCTGGCCCTGACGCTATACGCCGCTGAGGCCCGGACGGTCACCATGACCGCGGTATTCCGCTCGCGCCGCGATGGCGAAGCGCCGCCGCCGGCCTTCGAGCATCGCGTCACCCTGCAACCCGGCGACAACCGGCTTGAGCTGGAGGTGCCGGCCCCCGGCATCCGGCCCTGGTGGCCGGCGCAGATGGGTGAAGCGGTCATGTACGACCTGGACGTGGCCGTGCATGGCGATGACGAGGTGCTGGATGGTCTGTCGACGGCTGTGGGGTTCCGCAATCTGCACCATGACGATCAGGGCTTCTGGTATATCAATGACATCCGCCTGTTCCTGCGCGGCACCAATTACATCGGTACCCAGTGGTTGAGCGAATTGTCGGCCGAGGATTATCGGCGCGATATTCAGTTGCTGCTCGACGCCAACTGTAATGCCGTGCGGGTTCACGCTCATGTGTCGGGCCGCGATTTCTACCGGCTGTGCGACGAAATGGGCATGCTGGTGTGGCAGGATTATCCGCTGCAATGGGGTTACGAGGATACGGACGAATTCCACGATCAGGCGGTGCGCCAGTTGCGCGACATGATCGGCGAATTGGGCGGCCATCCCTCGGTGATCTGCTGGAGTCTGCACAACGAAACTCCGTGGGATGCGGAGTGGATGCAGTACAAATATCCCGACTGGGTGCCCGGCCAGAACAAGGATCTGGACCAGAAGATGCTGGCCGCCGGCGAGGCAGCCGACCCGACGCGCCACGTCCATCCCTATTCCGGCACCACCGAACATCCCTGGGCCGGCTGGTATTGGGGGAGTTGGCAGGATTTCGCCAAGCCGTTCACCCTGCCTATTGCGACCGAGTTCGGCGCTCAGGCGCTGCCGCACCGCGACTCGCTGGTCAAGATCTTCGGCGAGGATAACATCTGGCCGGAAACCGACGCGCAGATGAAGCTGTGGCGGTACCACAACTTCCAGCCGGAAGAGACATTCGGCATGTACGCCAACATCGACAAGGGCAAGTCGGTCGAGGAGTTCATTGCCAATACCCAGAACTATCAGGCTTTCCTGACCCAGTACGCCGCCGAATGCTTCCGCCGTCAGCGCTATGCGCCGATGGGCGGTTGCTTCCATTTCCTGCTGTGCGAGCCGTGGCCGTCCATCAACTGGGGCGTCGTCGACTACTGGCGTGTTCCCAAGGCCGGCTATGCGGCCTTGCGGCGGGCCTTCCAGCCGGTCATGCCGAGCATCGAATATCACGCCAGAACCTGGGCGCCGGGCGAGGCGGTCACCGCCAGACTGTGGGTGATCAACGACTTGCAGGACAGCCATGCCGGCGCCAGCCTGACCTGGCGGTTGCTTGATGCGGCTGGAGCCGAGGTCGGGAGCGGCCGGGCCGGTCTGGACATCGCCCCCGACAGCCTGCTTCTGGTCGAGGACTGGCGCCGTGACGGGCTGGGAGTCGGCGCCTACCGGCTGGAGGCCGATCTGACCGACGGCGCGGGCAAGGTACTGGGCAACAATGTGTGGGAGTTCACGGTGGAGTAGGGGCGGGCCGGCATCGTCCTCGCGCAGAAGCGCGTATTGTTGTCGCCGGCTGCAACCCTTGTTGACGTACCCCCCAGACCGCGACGACAATACGCGCCGCATGTCAGTCCGGTCTGGGGGGAGAAGGGCTATGGGATCGCGCCTGTTCGCATGGGTGACCGCATTATGGTTGCTGTCGGTACCAGTCTGGGCCGGCACCTGTCCCGATGCGGAGCCGACAGCCGAGACGACATGGCAGCGCATCGGCCCGACCATTGTCGCGTTGAGCCAGAAGACCACATGGCAGCCGGTCGGCGAGGAAATCCTGCTGACTCTGTCGTCCGACGACGTGATGGCCAATGTGGATGTGGCGGTGTGCTTCCGCTGGGTGCTGGAAAATGGTTATGGCGAGTGGCAACTGGGGCGGCGGGTGCGGCCGGTGGACGTTCAAGGCAAGTCCGCAACCTTCGGCGTTACCGTGCCGGCCATCACCAAGCCGGTTGACGGCAAGATCAGCAGCACATTCTTTTTCGTCCGTGATGCCCAGGCGCTGATGGTGGTGCGCAAGGGCGACAAACTGTCGGGTTATCTGGTGCCGTTCGGGGTCTCCCATGGCGGCATGGGTGCGATCTCGGTGGGGCTGTTCCTGCTGTTCATCGTCAGCCTGTTCTATGCGGCGGCACCCAGGCGGGCCGGATTGAGCATCCGGCAGCGGGTCAACCGCGCCATCCTGTATATCATCTCGTCGGGGTCGAACGGCACAGCCAGTCTGTCACAGTTTCAACTGGTGCTGTGGCTGTGCGTGGTGGGCTGCTGCATCATCGACGTCATGGCGCTGTCGGGCGACCTGATTTCGGTGCCCGACCAGATGCTGGGCCTGCTGGGCATCAGCAGCGCGGCCATGATCGGCGCCAGGGTGATGAGCGATCAGCCGCGGGCGGCTGTCGCACCGGCGTCACCGTCGCGCGAACCGGCTTGGCGTGACCTGATCGAGGTGGATGGCCAAGTGGACGTGACGCGGTTGCAGATGCTGGTATTCACCGTCGTCACCGCGCTGTTCGTGGTCATGCGCACCTTTGCCTCCTACGAATTTCCCAACCTGGACAATTCGTATCTGCTGCTGATGGGCATTGCCAACGGCTCCTATCTGCTCGGTAAGGTCAAGTCGAGTGGTGGGGGCACGGGAACGGCGGAGGCAGCGTTGCCACGGCCGCAGACGACACCGGCGTCAGGATCGGCAGTTCAGCCAGCACAGTAACGCTGCCGTGCTGTTCGATGGCCGCCCGGTTCGCCGGGTTGGCCGGGCCGACCATCACCACCCCGGTTATTGGAATGGCGCGGCGGCGGAGTGCCTCGACGGTCAGCAGGGTGTGGTTGATGGTGCCGAGGCCGCTGCGGGCGACGATCAGCGCCGGCAGGCCAAGGCGGGCGATCAGGTCGGCCATCAGGTCGCGCGCGTTCAGCGGCACCAGCACCCCGCCGGCCCCTTCCACCACCAGCGGCCGGGCGGTCTCGGGCAGAGTGAAATCGGACAGGGCGAGGGCGACTCCGTCCAGCCGCGCCGCTTCGTGGGGCGACAGCGGTGCCCGCAGATCCCAGCGCGACGGGTGGATGCGCTCGGTCGCGGCGCCGGACAAGCGGCGCACGATGTCGCGGTCGGGACCGTCCTCGCTGCCGCTCTGGATCGGCTTCCAATAGTCGGCCTGCCAGCCGCGCACCAGCCAGGCCGAGACCAGCGTCTTGCCGACTCCCGTGTCGGTGCCGGTGACGAACACGCCGGTCATGTCGCCGAGTCCTTGACGTAACAGCCGTACAGCACCTGATAGGTGGCGGGGCAGCCCGCGGCGAAGCGGCGCAGGACGCGGCGGAAGGCGCCTGGGGGCAAGGGGCGGTGACCGGGCTGGGGCAGATGGGCGCCCAACTCCTTGAGGCCCCGCACGAAGCCGAGGCCATCGGGATACCACACCGTCATGCGCTCCTCGCGCACGGAGCCGCTGCCGCCCGCCGGCCACATCGCCTGTAACGCCTCGGCGGAGGGAAAGGCCAGGCTGCCGCTGGCCAGACCCAACTCGGCATGGGCGGCACGCCATTCCTCGAAGGTATCGGCGCCCAGGGTGGCGAACATCAGGCGGCCACCGGGTTTCAGGCAGGCGGACAGGCGTGCCAGGCCGGTCGACAGATCGCCGAACCACTGCACCGCCAGACTTGAGACGATCAGGTCATAACGCCTCGACGGCAGGTCGGGCGCCTCGCCATCCATGACCCGGAACGCTGCCGGCGTTGCGCCGCAGCGGGCGGCGCAGTGCTCGACCATGGCGGCGGCAATGTCGGTGATCAACCACTCGGCCTGCGGCTGCGCCGTCAACAGCCGTTCGGTGAGCAGGCCGGTCCCGCAACCGATCTCCACGGCGCGGGTGCCGGCCGGCAGGACAGGGGCCGCCACATCCTCGGCGAGGCGAGCGGCGACTCGCCGCTGCACCTGGGCGGCGGCATCGTAGCCCGGCGCGGCGGCGGCAAAGGCGCAGGCAATGGAGGTCTTGCGGGCTTCGGTCATGGCAGGCGGGCGAGCAGATCCCGGATTTGCCCGGCGCACCACGGCGCATGGCTGATGGGCAACAGATGGCCGCCGTCCTCGCACCAGTGCAAGTCCCGTGCAGAAAAACAGTCGGCGGTCATCTCCGGCGACACCACCGCATCGAGCCGTCCGGCCAGGGCCAGCAGCGGACTCTGTCGGAGCAGGGCAGGGCGCTCGTCCCACTCCTTGAGCCAGCGCAGCCCGTCCGCCAGCGGCTCCACATTCAACGGACCATCGGCCGGCCGGCACAGGCCGCAACGGCGGATGAAGTCGGCATGGACCTGTTCGGCGTCGTCATAGAGCACCGCGCACATGCGCTCCAGCAACCGGCCCGGCCAGCCATGGACGAAGCCGGGCGCCCGGCTGAAGCGGGTGAAGCCGTTGATGGCGACAAAGGCCTGCCAGTCGAAGCGATGGCGCAGCAGCCACGGCACCCCCAGCGAATGCCCCACCGCCACCACTCTGCCGGTCGGCGGCTTGGGCAGCCGCAGCGGACCGCGGAATCCCAGGTCGACGGTGACCATGTCGACGCCCGGCAACTCGGCGCGCAGCGGCTCCCAGAACGAGGCGTCAAAGCCCCAGCCGTGGACGAGGTAGAGGGATACAGGCGTTTTCACGAGGACCGTCGGCGTTGATTGAGACAAACAAGCTGTATGAAAACTCCCTCTCCCGCTGGCGGGAGAGACGCCCCGCGCGCCGCTGGCGCGCACCCCTGGGGATGAAAAGGATGGCGTTATTGCTTCCGGTAAAACACTGTACCATGAAGTTGAAACCGCGTTCGAAGACATCATGCTCGTTAAGCATGAGTTAGATGAGGCACAGCATCAACTTGATACACTTGATGCAACAACAGAAGAGTATATGGACACGCTTGAAGTGTTCGGTGAACTCCAGCATAAATTGGAAGACCTCGATGCCTTCCGAATGAAATCCAAAATTGAACAAGTGTTGATGGGTCTTGGTTTTTCCGTCAGCGATTTCGATCGCCAAACCGATGAGTTTAGCGGTGGCTGGCAAATGCGTATTGCGCTTTCCAAACTTCTTCTCAAAGAACCATCGGTGCTACTGCTTGATGAACCGACAAACCATCTTGATCTTGAATCTCTGCAATGGTTAGAAAATTATCTCAACAATTACAACGGCGCAATCGTTCTTGTCTCGCATGACCGTGCATTTTTGGATAGTCTAACAACAAAAACGGTTGCCCTCAGGTTAGCAAAAGTGGAAATATATTCCGGAAATTATTCCTTCTACGAAACAGAAGTGGTTATTCGCAAAGAGCAGGCGCTCGGTCAATTTAGGAACCAACAGAAGCAAATTAAAGAAACACAAGATTTTATTGAACGATTCAGATACAAGGCAACAAAAGCGCGGCAGGTGCAAAGCAGAGTAAAGGCGTTGGAGAAAGTTGAAATCATTGAAATTGAAGATGAGGAAGAAGAAATTCATTTTCAGTTTCCGCAACCGCAACCAAGCGGCGTGGTTGTTATGGAGTTAAAAAAAATATTTAAGAGTTATGGGGAGACGCATGTTTTTCAAGGATTGGATTATACTATTGAACGTGGCGACCGAATTGCAATTGTCGGTGTGAATGGCGCCGGTAAATCAACATTTTCGCGAATCGTTTCGGGAGTTGAACCGTTCGATAGCGGTGAACGAAAACTTGGATACAATGTTATTGTTTCATACTTCGGACAGCATCAAGCGGAAGAACTCGATATGTCCAAAGAGGTATTGCAAATAGTTGAAGAAGTTGCAGAAGGCGCGATCAGAACAAAATTGCGCACAATTTTAGGCTCGTTTCTTTTCCGCGCTGATGATGTTTTTAAACCGGTCTCTGTCCTTTCAGGTGGTGAGAAAAGTCGCCTTGCGCTTGCAAAAATGTTGTTGCAACCTGCCAACTTTTTAATTATGGACGAACCGACGAACCATCTCGACATGCGTTCCAAAAAAGTATTGCAAGAAGCGTTACAAAAGTATGATGGAACATATATGATTGTATCGCATGATAGGTCGTTCCTCGATCCGTTGGTAAATAAAGTGCTTGAGTTTTCCCCCGGCAGAGTACGAACATTTTTAGGCAATCTCTCCGAATATTTGGATAAGAAAAAAGAAGAGAATGAAGGACGGGGAAGCGCCAATCTAAAAGGAAAAAGCAAAGGTGGTGATAGTCAGCAGGCGGTATCATTCACGCCACAACTGACAGACAAAGAAAAGAAACGCTTAGAAGCGGAAGAGCGTCAAAAACTTTACGTTATCCTCAAGCCGTACAAGGAAAAACTTGAGAAGAATGAAAAAGAGATTGAAAAATATGAGAAACGAAAAGCTGAAATTGAATTATTGATGGCAGATGCCGATTTTTATAAAAACGGAGAGGAAGCCAAGGCAGTCTCGCACGAGTACGGTGAGTTAAAGTTGAAACTTGAGTATTCGTACGCAATGTGGGAGCATATCCATCAGGACATGGAAACAGTAAGCAAAGCCTCAAGTTGATATTTAAATAAAAAAGAGGTATTTTGCTTTCATGAGTAAATACAAAACGATTTTATATTGGAGTAATGAAGATCAGGTATTCATAGCTGAAGTTCCTGAGTTACCGGGCTGTGCCGCTCATGGAGAAACACAAGACCTTGCCTTAAAAAATGTTAATGAGGCTATCGTTTTATGGATTGATACGGCAAAAGAATTTGGTGATCTCATTCCGGAACCCAAGGGAAGAAGACTTGTCTTCGCATAATTCATGAAGCAAACTAATAACCTCACCTTCAAACCCCTCACTCAATCCACATGGAATGATTTCGTTGAACTCTTCGGCGAGCGGGGCGCGTGCGTGCTGGTCTCCTCGCACGTGCTCCACGAGATCGAAGCGATAACGAGCGAGATTCTGCTGATCAACAAGGGGCAGATCCTCGCCGAGGGGAACGTCTATGCGATCCGCGCGCTGATCGATCGCCATCCCCAT
>OBEQ010214426.1_pt1 | contig 10818 bp, 10 predicted proteins | sample 1670901 | NCBI WGS metagenome assembly OBEQ01 (sample SAMEA104232315, study PRJEB22302) | groundwater metagenome | biome: forest; feature: aquifer; material: groundwater | place: USA | collected 2011-08-07 | depth 5.4 m | reverse complement strand
GGGGCGAACCAGCACGCCCCGGGGAAAGACCAAGCCGAGCTGGTCCCTCGTGGTCCCCGAGGACCAAATGACCCCGCCGGTCGCCCAACGCATCATGGCCAAGCGGGCGGGGGCCACCGTCGTCGAAACCAAAGGAAGCCACGCCATCTATGTCTCACAGCCCGCGACGGTGGCGGCGCTGATTGAACAGGCGGCCAAGGGGGTGAAGGCCGGCGGCGCCTAGCAAGACGCGCCGGGCGTCCTGGACGGCGTAGCCAAGACCGGCGGATCTCATGACCACTCGACCAGCCCCCCCACGCCGTCGCGTCGGTCTCGCCGCGCTGTCGCGGCTCAGCCAGGCGGTGGCGTGGGGGATCCTTTTCGGCAGGCTGACCCTGGGCGATACTCGCTTCGGTGCGTTCACGCTGTGGGTCCTGATGATGGGCTTTAAAACGCTTCGGAAGGTATCAACGGTAATTGCATTTCAGTTGTATCGCGCCGTCGAGGATTGGTCAGCATCATGTCCGCCGGGTGGGCGAGTGCCTGCGTGGCTGGAAGGGCGTGCTTATGACCCACGCTTCCCCGTGGGAGACGAGCTATGGAAATAAGACCTCCTGACAACTTTCGCAACGCTGCAGAACTCTCTCCGAGAACCGCGTCCATGCGACCCCAGGTCAGGTGGCTTGCACGGGGAACCAGTGGTGATTGACCTACGGAGGTGTAGCTTCATACAACCCGCGGCGGTACTTTGGTGTGTCGTCTACCCAGTGTTGGCCAGGTTGGAAGGTTGGCGCGCGGAGCGACGAGATCCTGGCATTCACCGCGTTTGGTGTCGAGGCGAGCGAACTTATGACCGCCGTCCAAACCGCGATGGTCGGGCGAATGCCTTTTACGATGTTGCGCGATGCGATTTTCACTCACCCGACAGCGTCGGAAGGGCTGGTCTTTTTGCTCGGTCACAAGTCGAACGCCGTGAGGGTCGACGACACAATTAAACGCTGGAATGGAGACTGCCGCCCGATCAAAACTGGAACCCATTTTGGCACCCTCGATCGTCGAAGCAGCGTCTCAAACCACGCCAAGCCAAGGAGAGCACTATGAAGGGTCAAGCCCAACCCTATCAGCCACTAACGTGGGAAAATGCCGCTCTCGTTCTCGTCGACCACCAGGTCGGCCTCATGACAGGCGTCCGCGATTATTCGACGGGCGAGCTGAAGCACAATGTCGTCGCGCTGGCGAAGGCAGCGAAAGCGCTGAAGCTGCCGATCGTCGTCACCACCACCGCCCGAGACAGCATGTGGGGGCCGACCTTCCCTGAGCTGGTGGAGGCCCTGCCTGGCATTCAGATCATCGACCGATCGACGGTCAATGCCTGGGATGATCCCAAGGTGGCCACAGCGATCGAGGCGACAGGCCGCAAGAAGCTGATCATCGCGGGCATCTCTCTTGAGGTCTGTGCCGCTTTCCCGGCCATTACGGCGATCGGCAAGGGCTATGACGCCTATGTCGCCGTCGATGCGTCGGGAACATTCAGCGACACAAAACGCGAGGCCGGGTTGCTGCGAATGCAACAGGCGGGCGTGATCGTGTCGGATTACGCCACCCTGATGGTCGAGATCCTGAAGGACAACGCGCGGCCGGAAGCAGCCGCGGTCTACGGCGCGCTCGATATGCCTTGGGCGACCCTCGTCGGCCAAATCTCCAAGGCCTACGGCAATCAAAGCGCGGCGGCGCCGATGAACCTGCGCTGACCGGCGTCGCTGCACTCATTTGGCCCGCCATTCGACTGGCGGAAGAGATCGGCCAGCGGAAATTGTCTGGTTCGTTCACCTCTCAAAACCGAAATGCGGGTTCAAAAACCTCCATTTCCTCAGGTACCGGAGACGCTATATTTTCGAAAGTCTAATCCAGGGAATCGAATGGTCAAAAACAAATGCTTTTGCGTTCGCCTGAATCCCCTACGGAATGGTAAGCGCAATTAAGTGCCCTCTCCCTACCGAAGATTGGACATTAACGGTTACCTAACGGACGCCGAGGAAGCGTTCGAGCTCATCAGTCTCAAGGTATTGGCTAAACGGGTACTCGGAGAGATCGAACCTTGCTCGTATTCCGGCTTGTTCCAAGTTGCTCTGAGTTGACCGAGCATTTTCCTTTGAGCCCGCGACGATCTGAACCTCTAAACCAGCAGAAATTCTTTCCGACCAAAGCGCGAGAAAATGGGCCTCTGTGGCACGCCAGCCAATTATTACAACTTTCTTCACTGAGGGGAGAATACCCTTCAAGACTTCCAAGTGTTCCAACGGGCATTCGAAATCAGATTTGGTCTCGACTGGGATCGCAATTGCCGGGAAAACAGGACGGCCATCCACCATATCATCTCCCACACCGGCTTGCCGATACTCTGACGAGAGTCTCAAATGTGGACCAAGATCAATTAAGGCGAGGTCAGGGGCCTTACCGGCGAGACCCACGGAGGTTTCGACAAATCGCACCCAGCTGACCGATCCATGTAACTTGAACACTTTGTACTGGTCGTGCTCGACATATGCCGCGCACGAGGGGAAGGAGATGCCGAGAGCGCGGCCGCAGCCATCTTCGAGCAGGCAATCATAGTTGAACGTCACGAGCGCGAGTCGAACCGGGTGCCTAGCCTGCCAGTTACGAATGCGGTCTAGCAAATAAGCGTAATTCGTGACGCCACTTGTAAGTTTCGGCCAGTTCTCGGAGCATTCCCAAATGACCCGCTTGAGGTAGTATCGAATCGCATTGAGTTGTACCGCCCTTTGTGGGTCGTAGAGGGCCTCAGAGCGGATTTTCTCAAGTTCCTGCTCAATATTGATATCCGGCCTGCGCAGTCGCGGGAATAACGGCGAACATTGGCGGTATCGAGCAACCCAAGGTTCAAAAGGCCCCCGTCTCTGAAATATCTCCTGGCCACGTGGCGGTCGGTAATCCGGTCGCGGTGGCGTAGCACCCCCCAAGGCCTTGAAATCGGGAAGTGAATCATAGGAGGCTCCAGCGCCACAGATCATCATAAGCATGGTGGAGATGACTCTAAGTACTCAGCTGAAGGGGGGGTCGAGCGCTTGTCCAGTGGCCATCCAGCTAATTCCGGTCCCGTGCTCCATATTTTCCGGACGGCACTAGCCATCAAAAGCATTTGTTTTTGAACTTAGCATATTCGGATATCGAACTGCCCGGAAACCTGCGCCTATGCTCCCGAGGATTCGATGAACAATACCGATCTCGTACGATCGTTCTCCCAGTTGTCCACTCCGTTGATCTGCGACGCGTGTCTGAGACTGGGACTAGATTACAGGATGCCAACCCATGGGATCCGGCCCCTTCGTCCGGCGATGAGAATCGCGGGCAGAGTGCTCCCGGCCCGACACTACGGCAGCGTCGATGTCTTCCTTGAAGCCTTCGAGAGGGCAAAACCGGGCGACGTTCTTGTCATCGACAACGGAGGCCGCCTTGACGAGGCGTGCATCGGAGATCTGACGGTCCTTGAGGCCAAAGGTGCGAACCTCGGTGGAATCGCAGTGTGGGGTGTACACTGTGATTCCACCGAACTCGCGCTTATCGACATCCCCATATACAGCTATGGCAGCTATCCCTCGGGCCCACAGCGGCTCGATGCTCAACCTTCCGACGCCCTCATTTCAGCTTATTTCGGGGCCTTTCAGGTGAGTGGTTCCGATTTCGTCGTCGGTGACGACGACGGGTTGGTTTTCGCGCCGCTAGCGGAAGCTCGCAGAATCTTCACGACCGCCGAGAGCATCCGGGCCACTGAGCATGCCCAGGCGGAGGCAATTCGATCCGGCACAAGTCTTCGAGCACAGCTTAGATTCGCCGAGTACCTTGAAGCACGTAACCGAGATCCTTCGTATACGTTGCGAAAGCACCTGAAAAGGATTGGAGGTGCGATAGAGGAGTAGAAGGATCAGGTAGCGAACGCGTGCATCAACCTGACGGTCTCGCGTGTCACGCCGATTGTGGCAGCCTCGGTGAAGTCCGAGAAGTCGTGCCGGCCCCAAAACTCCTCGGCATCGACCGGTCGGCGTGACCTGGCTGATGCCGTCCCGCGCGAGCAGTCGGCGCGCCACGTCCTTCGGGTCCCTGGTCCAGAAGTACGCGGTCACGGCAGGCGCAGGAAGGCTGATCGGCACGCCCGGCAACAACTCCGATGCCCCGAGTCCTGCACGTCGTGGACGACGGGGGGTCGGACGACCGGCTCGTCGCCCCGGGCGTCCCTGTAGATCTCGATCTGACCGCGTGGGTTGACGACGAGCCCCCCGCCGTCGGCGTCGATCGGGGACAGCGGGGCGTCCCGGGGGCCGAGGTTCGACACGGTGCGCGCGGTGTAGCTCTTCGTCCAGTTCCAGACCAGCGGCTCGAACCCCGCGGGCCGCTGCCCGAGCGCCGCGCAGGCCATCGCCAGCGCGACCAAGCCGTCGACCTTCTTCGAACTCTTCTCCTTCGCGATGCGCCACCCCCGCGCGGACTCCACGACGACCGCGTTGAGCGCGTGCTCCCGCAGGTCCGCGGCCGCGTAGACGCTCAGGTTGCGGCCCTGGACGAGGTCGTAGACGGCCTGCCCCATCACGGTCAGCCGGTCGAGGGTCTGAGGGTACTCCTCGACCCGGAGCCCGGCGGCCTTCAAGGTCTGGATGCTCCGGGCCATCTGGTAGGGGTCGACGAGGACCGCGCGGACCCGGTAGGCGTGGTGCAGCTCCCGGAGGTAGGCCTCGACCGTGGCCTCGATGTCGAGCGGGTCCGTGGGCGTCGGCCGCCAGATCCGATGTGCCGCGAGCGCCACCACGTCCCGGCCGTCCTGGTCCCGGTCGCGCATGACGGCGACGACGGCCGAGGAGTCGTGCTTCGTCGCGACGTCCACGCCGACGTAGAGCTCGGCGTCCCGCCGCCCCGGGAGCAGCGGGCGCCGGTCCGGGTCGAGGCAGGCCGCCCACATCTCGGCGGTGATGAACGCGGTCTCCGTGGACGCCCAACGGTTCTCGTGGAGCCGGAGGAACTGAGACGGCCGGAGAGTCGCCCGCTGCTCGCGGTAGTACTCGGCCTTTTGCCACGGCATCCGGGGCTCGTGCGACCAGTAGACGAAAAGCTTGGCCTCGCGGTTGGCATAGACGGGCAGCGTCGCGTGGATGCGCTGGCCCTGGCCGTCCGGGTGCTCCTCCGGGCCCACGCCCTGACGGTAGAGCCGCTGGAGGAGGTCGCTCTCGTTCTCAAAGCCCGCGTAGGTCGCGACGAACCGGATCGAGTTCCGGCGCGTCGCCACCGGTGTGAGCTCCTCCCAGAGCCGGGTCGCCCGCTCCGAGTCATACCCCCAGATCTCCTCCCAGATCGTGAGCCCGTGGTTCGAGCCCGCGGCGCCCGCGTAGTCGGACGGCAGCGCCCGGATGATGGTGCCGTTCGAGAGCGTGATCCGGTCCCTCTGGATGGTCGCCGACTCCCGGAGTCCGGGATTCTGCCGTATCAGGTTGACCATCGTCGTAAAGACCCGCGACACCGCCTGATCGAAGTCGTTGGCCATCACGAAGACCTCGTTGGGCGGCTCCTGAGTGTAGGCCCACCAGAGGCCCATGACGGCGGCGATCGTGGTCTTGCCGGACTTCTTGATCTCGCTCCACACGACCGTGGTGAAGGCGAGCTTGCCGCGCCGAAAGGTGAACGCTCGGCGCAGGATCGTGCGCTGATGGGAGAGGAGGCGGAACGGCTTGCCCAGCTCAGTGCGCGTGATCAGGTCGTCGATGAAGGCGATGGGGTCGCGCCGGTAGACGTCCTGGGCCTGCACGCTCCGCGCCCTCATCGCCGCTTCTCCTCCTGGGCGGCGCCCAGCGCGAGCGCCCGGGCGATGTCGAGGGTGGCCGTCCGGCGCTCGAGGCCGAGCAGCGCAAGGTATCGAGCCAGGGCGTCGGCAAGCTGCTGCCGTTCACGCACGACGGGCAGGAGCGCCCGGGCTCGTTTATTCACGAGCGAAGGTTGTGTCAAGAGCCAGGCGTCGATGGAATCCAGGAGCAGCTTGGTCTTGACGGCGAGCTCGACCACAGCCTTCTCTTGCGTCGAAACCGCGTCGAGCCCGCCCAGGTCCTGGATCAGCTCGTGCCGCCACTCAGCCAGGGCCTTGCCCAGGGTCGTCCGTCGGTCAACAACGCGGCCGCCCAATCCTCGGACGGCCGCCTTCAGACGTGTCAGCCCGTGACGCTTTGAGTGTGACCGGGATCGCTTGCGGGGCCGACGGCTCGCCACGATGGCGTCGGCACGGTTGGCTACATCATTGGCCGACTGTCGATCAGAGGGAAAAGCTTCTGACTTCTGCTGATCACCTTCGAGCGTCATAGTGCCTCCTTTTGATTGCAAGGCACTGGCGCTCTAGGCACTCGGTCCTTCACTAACGGCGCTTCGACGACATGACCCGGAAGTGCTACGACGGGTGCTGCGGACTGCCGGTCAGATGTTTCGGACACGGTCGCCATCGCCATCCTTTCCAGAGATGTCTCTCTGGCTCCCCCTAGCAAGGAAGGCAGGGGACCGGATGGCCTTAAGCGACAGGAGCAGCGGCAGCTAACTCTGTGTCAGCTTCGACACTCGCCCGCGTCCAGCCTTGCGACCGTACCCCTGACTATAACACGGAATTCTTCAAGAATGTCCTCTCAGCCTTCATGGGCAGGCCCGGTCTGAAAGGCTGCGGTTTCGGCTTTGTAGTAAGGCCTTCCGACCTCCGGGGTCACCGGACCGGCACGTCGTACTCCTCCTACAGGAGCCCCTTCAGAGCGAACGTCGGGTCCTGGAGCTGGGCCTCCTTGCCGGCGAGGTCCTTCTTCTGTCGGATAAGTCGCTGGAGGATAGGAAACTCTTTGGAGCTGGTGTTGATCGCAAAGTAGGCTCTCAACACGTTTTGCTTGAGGTACAGCACGGTGAAGGAGTTGTCCTCGAAGCGGCCGCGAACAAGAACCTGGTCGTGCTCGCTCTCGTCCCCGGCAAACTCCAGGTGGAGATCAAAGATATCGGACCAGACGTAGGTGAGAAGGTCGTACGGGTTGCTGGCCCCGGCCATGTTCTGGCCCGCAAGCTGACCACAGTACTCTGCGTGGCCCCAGTGCTCCACCCGTCGCCGCTTGCCGAAGACCGGATCGAGGTAGTTGGCGACATCCCCCGCAGCATAGACAACCGGATGGGAAGACTGGAGATACTCGTTCACCACGATGCCGTTATCAACCTTCAGCCCAGCCTGCTGGGCCAGCTCCACATTGGGGACGATGCCGACGGCGATGCAGACAAAGTCGCAGGGGAGTTCCTTGCCCGCTCGAGTGATGACGGTGGCGGGTCGACCCCGGCCTCGAATCTCGGTCACCAGGTCGTTGGTGTGGAAGGTCACGCCCTTTTTGACACAGTAGTTCTGGAAAAACCCGGCCAGGGTTGCATTGGCGAACCGAGGCCAGATGTGAGGCTGGGTCTCGATGACGGTGACGTGGACACCCCTCTGGGTCAGGGAGGCGGCGACCTCCATGCCAATGAACCCGGCACCAATGAGGACTGCCTGCTTGCCCGGGTTCGCGTCAGCCGCAATGGCGGCGGAGTCGTCAAGGGTTCGGAGGTAATAGACCCCGGGCAGGTTGCTACCAGGGAGCTTCAGGCGAATAGGCCGGCCCCCTGTGGCGATCAGGGCTTTCTCGAAGGCAATGCCCTCACCGTTGGCGAGGATGGCAGTCTTGTTGGCCAGATCTAGCTGCTGGACGGCGACGCCCAGGATGAGATCAATACTACGGTCCTGAAAATACTGCTCGGGGTCGAAGTAGAGCGCGTCTCGGGGCTTCTCGCCCCGCAGGAACTCTTTGGAAAGGGGTGGGCGGTCGTAAGGGACGTACGGCTCCTCGCCCACTAGCGTAATGGTGTTCTCGGGGTCATTCTCTCGGAGTTGCTTGGCAGCCTGGCCAGAGGCGAGACCACCGCCAATGAGAAGGTATTTGGTCTTCCTGGGAGGCATTTAACTAGCGAGCCCTGGATCTTGGCGCGTCTTGCTCACCCGTTCAAGAATCCTAACAGGTTTTGGCCCTGGCAGGGCGGCGGAATTACGATGATTTCGCAAACGGGTCGAGACGTCTAAAAACCACTTGGTTTGGGGACAGTGCCCGTGCCGTACGTGGCCTGATCGAGATTGAGGGTTAGCGCCTTTTGTCGAGTGCTGGGGGGGCGGTCGCATCCAAGACTGTGAATCTCCTCAGGTGAGTATGCGTTCAGGTTGTGGAGCCGTTCCTTCGACAGTGCCGTTGTCATGCGTCATCTCCTTCAGCTGCGATCGGTACTGACGGACCCAGAGCCCGCCGCGAGGAGCGCCGGCAGGTCGTAGTCGAGCAGGTCACCGATGCACTCGATGCTGATGTCCGCCGGCGGGTAGGTGGCCAGCACTGTGGGATCGTGCGCGTAGTGCCCCTGCCGGGGAAAGACCGTCGTCACGTGGGAGCCCCAGGCCTGCTTCACGGCGGTCAGGATGCGCAGCTTGTCATCCACCACCACGTAGTGCTCGGCTGGGTAGTGCTCTGCGACATCGTCGAGCTCCTGCTCCTTGTGGATGTAGATCAGAACCCGGCCGTCCACGGCCTCCCGAAGGCCCGCGCGCTCGATCTTGCGCGGCTGGAAGACCACATCGCCGTCCGTCAAGATGACGGTCGGCCCCCAGGCGCGAAAGCGCTCCAGCACGTCGAGCGAGTTCGGGTACAGGCGGTTCGCGAACGGGTAGTCTACAAGGAAGGCCGAGACGGCGAGCAGCCTGGGATCGCGCGGGAACTCGGCCCGGTAGCGCTGCAGGGCGCCCAGGGAATCCGCGTAGCCGGGCTCCACGCGCAGCTCCTCGAAGATGGCCCAGTCCCGCTCCTGCCGCTCCTGCCCAACCTCGCGCTCCAGATAGCGTTTGAGGTCGTCGGTGATGCGGTCGTTGTCGAGCAGGGTGTTGTCCACGTCCACTAGGAACACGACCAAACTCGGCGCGCTCACCCGTTCTCCTTGTAGACCGCCATGATTCCGTACTCGATCCGCTGTGGATCATTCTAACCAATTCGCCCCGCCCCAGCATCCGGACATCCCCATCGAGAGCCGCAGGGGTCGGTCGGGACCGCCATTCGCTCATTTCGCTCATAAGGTCAAGGGTCGCTGGTGAAATCCAGCCGCGCAATACTGCTGGCATTGTTCCCAAAGCAAGTTGATTGTGGACAGGTTAGGCATTCCGGGGGCGGGCTTTGCACGAGGATTTCTCGGCCTCGCTCAGGTGATCTGTCGCACGGCTGCCCCAGGCGTGGCATCTGTGCCCAGCCAACCGTGGCCGCGCTGGTCCCTCCCCGCCTCAGCGCTTGGTCGTCAGAACCATCCGGAATCGGGCTTCCCCGCTCATCATCCGCTGATAGGCTTCGGCCGCGCGCTCGAGCGGCATCGTCTCGATCATTGGCCGCACGCCGCTCAGGGCACTGAAGGCGAGCGCATCCTCGGAGTCGATCGCCGCTCCCGAGGGCCAGCCCTGGACGGAGCGGCGTGCGCTGATGAGCTGGACGGGCGAGACTTCGATGGGGTCGACCGAGGCGCCCACCACTAGGAGCTTGCCGTTGACGCCGAGCCCGTCGATCACGGCGCTCATCGCCTTCGCGCTGGTCACGGTCGCGAGGATCACCCGGGCGCCACCCAACTTGGTGAGCTCGGCGGCGACATTCTGGGCCTCGCCGTCGAGATAGTGCTGCGCGCCGAGCTTGCGGGCGAGCGCTTCCTTGTCCCGCCCGCGCGCGATCGCCACGGTCTCGAAGCCCATCTGGACCGCGAACTGTACACCGAGATGGCCGAGGCCGCCGATCCCGAGAATCCCGACCAGATCGCCAGCCCGCGCGCCACTGTTCCGAAGCGCGTTGTAGGTCGTGATGCCGGCGCACAAGATGGGCGCGGCGTGCTCGGCCGCGAGGGCGTCCGGAATCAGCGCAAGCGCGTCGGCCGGTGCCACCATGGACTCGGCATAGCCGCCGTCGTAGGTGATGCCCGGAGTCTGCAGGTTCCGGCAGTTCACGAAATCGCCGCGGCGGCAGGGCTCACATCGGCCGCAATGCCCGCCATACCAGCCGACGCCGACCCGCTGGCCAGTCTGCCACACGGTCACGCCCGGGCCGACTGCGTCGATGATGCCAGCAATCTCGTGGCCGGGCACGATCGGGTAGCGGATGCCCGGGAAGGTGCCTTCCTTGGCGAACGAATCGCTATGGCAAATGCCGCAGGCCTGGACCTTGATGCGCACCTGCCCCGGTCCGGGCTCGGGAATGTCGCGCTCGACCAGTTCGAAGGGTCCGTTCGCGCACGGGATCTGAACCGCTCGCATCTTCGCCATGTCTGATCCTCCACTAAGCCATCCGATGAGTGTGGAGCGCGTGCCGCCCCGAACGGGGTGGATGGGGGACGGTTGGATGGTCCAAGTCGCGTCCGCTTAGGGACACTCTCAGGCGGTCATCGGGTAGCCTGCCGCCTTCCAGGCTTCGACGCCTCCCTTGAGGGCCTTAACGTTGGTGAAGCCCTGCGCCTGGTACTTTGCTGCCTGACCGGCAGCGCTCGCCTCGGCGGGTCAAGCGCAGTAGAAAATGATCTCTTGGTTCTTCGGCAGGGAGGAAAGCCTGGACCGGAACGTCGTGAACGAGAGGGATCCGCCGAGATTGACCTTGCTGTACTTGGCCTCGTCGTCGTAGGCGCACACCAAAAGCGCCTGGTTGGACGTGGCCTTGCGACGCGCTTCCTGAACGCTGATCCGTTCGACTTCCGCCATGTCTGCCTCCTTCTTTCAGGGAAATTCTTCGG
>OBEQ011816334.1_pt1 | contig 10819 bp, 4 predicted proteins | sample 1670901 | NCBI WGS metagenome assembly OBEQ01 (sample SAMEA104232315, study PRJEB22302) | groundwater metagenome | biome: forest; feature: aquifer; material: groundwater | place: USA | collected 2011-08-07 | depth 5.4 m | reverse complement strand
TCGGAGAAACCAAAATTTTATCCAATCCAAAAATCGCCGTTGTATCAAATCAAGAGGCAAAAATTCTCGTTGGTGAAAAGCAAGCGTATGTGACGACCACAACGACCACTTCTTCAGGCGGTGGCAGTACCGTTGCCGAAAACGTGACGTTCATCGATGTCGGTATTCAGCTGAATGTCACTCCGGTGGTGAATGAAGATGGTTTCGTGACCATGAAAATCAAGCCGGAAGTTTCGAGCGTGTCCACAAGCTTGATTACCCCGAGCGGAAATAAAATTCCTATTTTGGAAACTTCCGTGGCCGAAACCACCGTGATGGTGCGTGACGGCGTTTCGATCATGATCGGGGGTCTTCGCCGCGATGAAAAAATAGAAAATCGCAAAAAAGTGCCGGTATTAGGAGACATCCCGTTTTTTGGGGCGCCGTTTAATTCTTTTTCAAATTCAACAAAACACACGGAACTTTTGATTTTGATTACGCCTCATATTGTTTATGGAAACACATTGGTGACCGGCGAGCAAAAAGCCGTGGATCGTTTGTTCAAATCTTATTCGGATTATTCGCCGACCGTGAACATGAAGCGTGTGGATTTTCCGCCGAAGATTGAGAGGTCCTGATGGTTGACGAGATCACTCCTCCTCCGCCACCCCCCCCTCTTCCAACGCGCCTCGCCAGGCCTTTGCGCCGAAACATTTTGATGGGGGTGATGATCGTTTCGCTCGCGGCGGCTGGAACTTCGGCGATTTATCTCGTGGTCAAGCAAATCAATGGCACGTCGAACAAAACGGTTTTGGTTCAGATGCGGAAGTTGGAAAAAGATCACTCCGATTTGAAGAAAAAATATGAGGATCTCGAGGTGGACCGAAATAACGTGCTGGCTCAAACCAAAAATCTACTTCAAGAAAAAACCAAGTGGCAGGAAATGGAAGGCCAGCTTGAAAATCTAAAAAAAACAAATCACATTTTTATGACGCAAAAAGACAAAATCCTTTCGGACAATCAACGGTTAAAAAATGAAATCGCGTCGATGCTCGGAAGTTTCGACAGCCTGAAAGAATCTTACAAGGAGCTTTTGGCCAAACAGGAAGCGGCTGAAAAAGAAAACGCGGATTTAAGGAGGCTACTCACGCAGCAAGTGCAAAGCTCACCCGAGTACCAGGTGTTGGACCGCGAAGCCAAGCGCCTACGCGACGAAAATCTCAAACTCGGAGAAACTATTAACGTGCTTGAAGACCGCATCAAGAAAGCGCTCGATCGCATCAAAAAGGACCAAACGAGGGAAGTGAGTCTCGTGCGGCAAGTTCACGTGCAGAAACAACAACTGGACAATTTAAGGTCTCAAAACGGCTCGCTGGTCAAAGGTAATCAAGATCTCAATTTGCTCGTGAATCAAGAGCCGGAGCGCGTTCAAAAAATGGCTGCCCAAAATCGGGTGCTTGTCAAAGAAACTGCGGAAATGCATTACAACCTGGGCGTTTTCTTTACCGAAAACAAACAGTTTGCGCAAGCGGAAAAGGAATATTTAAGAGCGTTAGATTTTGATCCCAATAATTTGAAGGTACACTACAACCTTGGTTACCTGTACGCCGAGGATTTAGAAAAGCATGACAAAGCCATGTTCCATCTTGAAAAATTCCTTCAGCTGGACCCCGATTCGAAAGAATCGGAGGCTATCCGGAGTTATATTGCCGGTAGGGAGGCCTGGAATAGCACCGGCAATATGGGTCGCAGAGGCAAGCGTTAGTAATAGTTATTTTTGATAAAAAAAAGGAAGTAATATTGATTTTTATATATTTATAGGGTAATATAAAATTGTTAATTTCATGACGGAGGAATCGATGAAGAAATTTGTTATTTTTTTGGTTGTTCTCATGATAGCGGTGCCGGCTTATGCCAGAGAGAAGAAAGACTCAGCAAAGACAACCGTTCGTGCCGAAGACAATTCCAAACTAGAAGAAATGAGAAAAAAGGTTGAAGAAAAGAAGAAAGAGCTCAATGGTTCTGAATGGAAGGTAAACCTCACATTGGGTGGTAAGCCCGAAGGTGAAGACGTGATGACCTTCCAAAATGGGCAAGTAGCTTCCAAGATGTTTCATGAAAAAGGTTATCCCACTTCTAACTATACGGTTAGCGTCCCCGAAGGCAGCGACATGGCTACCTGGGAAACCATGCAAACGAATCCGAAGGGCGGGGTGGTTTTCATGCGCGGCGAATGGAAAGAAGGACTGATGCGGGGTGTTATTAGCCAACAATTAGAGGAAGGAAAATCAAAAGACTACAATTTTGCCAGTTCCGGTAAAGAAGCCGTTCCTCCGACAACCTCCAAGGAGGAGCCAAAAAAAGACGAACCTGTCAAAGAAAAATCTTCCGAAAAAACCGAAAAATCATCCAAAGAGGTAGCAGCATTCAAAGCCGGTACCACAAAAGAAGCGGGAAAATAACTACAAAAGCTATTGACAAAGAAGTAAATATCTAGTATCTTTCCTATTAGATATTAGATTCTTTGATAAAGAAGTCAAATCGTGATAAGAGCAAACCTAGGGTAACCTAGGGGCGCCCGCCTGCCAGAGATGGTAGTCGGGCCTGACCGTTATAATGGCGGGCAGGCAAAGCCGTGCGCGCGTCCGCCGAAGCTTTAGTGGCGGACGGGTTGGCAGGTTGCCGCGAAATATCCCAATTTTTATTGGGAGAATATCCAGGCACGGTTGGTGGCCTGGTTTTTTTTGTGTTTATACAAAAGTGCCAGGCACAGGAGCCGAAAATGCATGAAAGTGCCAGGCTCAAAGCCCCAAAATAGGTTGATTAGTCAAGAAAATGCCCAGGTTACCAAGAATAAAACTCGAAGGCGCGATTTATTATGTGATTGCACGTGGTTCTCAAAACGAGTCAATATTCAAAGACAAGGATGATTATCGCATGTACCTGGACCTGGTAAGTAAATATAAAAGTCAGCATAAGTTCAAGCTGTTCTCTTATAACTTACATCCGGATCGTTTGGAACTCTTGATTGAGACAGGAGATGACGCGACGATTTCGGATATTATGCATGATTTAAATTCCTTATATACCAAATATTTCAACGGCCGCTATCAAAAACGCGGTCATCTTTTTGAATCCCGCTTTAAATCTGTTCTCGTCGAAAAAGCCAATTACCTTTTAAGCATGACCAGGCATATTCATTTAAAGGATATTCAAAATCCTTATTCCAGTTTCTATATATACATGGGTGGAAAACAATCTCACATGTCATTCCCGAATGCTGACTTTCTGTCATCCCCGAAATCTTTAATCGGGGATCCAGACACTGGATCCCCGATTAAAGATTTCGGGGATGACATGAAGGGTTTGGATTTATCTGCAGAGGTGAAGGAAGTTTTAAGTTTCTTAAAAACAAAAGACGACGATAAAGCCTACGAATGTTATGTGCTCGAAGGCGACAAAAAAGAAATCGAAGAACTTGAAAAAAGTTTGAAGCGGGCGCAGGTATTGGGATCAGAAAAGTTTGAGTTGGCGGTCAAAAACAGAGTACAGCAACATGTGGAACAGCAAAAAGAAGAAACAGCTCCCGCGAAGACCAATCCCGTGATTCTTTTCGTGGTCGGAGCGCTGGTGCTGGTCGTGACGTCCGCAGCTATTTATCTTTATGTTTCGAAACGGAAAATTGAAAGCCAATACGCTTCCATTTTGAAACAAAAAGAAGCTGAGTTCACGGAAAAAACCAAATTTGAAAACCGAAGCCCGATTGCGCTTTCCGAACTGAATGGCACCGAGTGGCAAATCGAAAAAATAGCGTTGCCTGTTTCTGGTGCCCAAGGCAGCACAAAGGACACGCTTCATTTTTCGAATAATCAATTTTATTCCGAGGAATTTTTGAATAAAGGTTTTAAACCTACCAATGTTTCAGTGACACGCCAGGCCAACGGTGTTGTGACGTGGGAAACACTTCAGTCCAATAACGCTGGCGACTCGGTGAGCTGGCGCGGCGATTGGCAGGACAATGTGATGAAGGGTGTCTTGAGTGTCACGCTTGCGGGACAAAAACCGCATGACTATTCTTTTTTCAGCGTGAAATGGGTTTACGGAGGTGTTCAATGACACGCCGCACGCGACAGGCGATCATCGCTTACTGGCTTTCTAAGCATGGGTATTGGCGGCGTGCTTCCCGGTTTTTCTTTTTCGCTTTTTCTTTTTTATTGTTTTCTTCTGGAATTGTTTCTGCGGAAGAAACGGCAACACTCATCAGTAAAGAATCAAAGCCTGTTGCGGCAAACGCAAAAGCGGTTTCGAAAAAAGACACAACGAAAAAAGCGATGGTTTCAAAAGACACGAAGGAACCGGCTCCGAAGAAATCAAAATTTGAATTACCCGATGTAGATCCAGCAGACGATAAAGCAGAAGGCATGACGAAGTACTTGCGCGGCACTATTTCGGCCAGGAACCTTTATGGTGCTGCGGTCGTGTACGACTCGGACCCGGTGAAAGGCGATTTAGAGATGTGGGCGACGTTTAAGAAATCCACGAAATTATCCGGTTATAAGACTTTTACCGCTATCGAAGTCGGAGACAAGGTCGAGATTCAATACAGGCTGCTTAAAAAAACTGGCAAGAACATTTTGAAAGAAATTAGTTTGCTAGAGAAAAAACCCAAAGAAGAACCAAAGGCCCTTGGACTAGGCACTTCGGAAGTCAAAAAACCTGCGGTGGTTTCTAACGCAAAGGCGGTGTTATGAACCAGAGACTTTTTTGCCGTCTTTTTCTTTCTATTTCTTTTTTGATTGCTGGCTTATTTTTTTCATCCGGCGCACAAGCGGTGCAGATCAATCGGGTTCTTTCAGGGATCGCAAATTTTGATAATAATGATGTGGCGGCTTCGGCAACATTTCCCGGTGGAGTCACGGTCAATACTTCGCAGAGTATCATTCTTTTGAGCGTGGTGGGTGATACAACTTCTTCGAATGATCAGAACTTTTTTTTCACCGCCTCATTTTCGGGTAACGATACGATCGTTATCGACCGCGGCGGCGCGACGTCTCCCGCGAGTGTTCTGTGGCAGGTTGTCGAATTTAATAATGGGGTTTCCATTCAAAGCGGCGAATCGGTTTTGGATGGAACGAGTGGGGCTTCGGGAAAGACAAAGTCGATCACGATCAGTGGCTTGCAAACCACGCTGCCTGACGGCACGGCTTGCGACATTGCCCATGGGTATGCTTATAATAATTTTCCCTGCCGTGCGGTGCCGATTGTTTATACTCGGGCCGCTTATACTAATAACAATCGAACGGAAGAGATGTTTGTTACCCCTTCTTTTACCAATGCTTCCACGTTAAAGCTAGACCGTAATCTTGCCAACAATTCTGGCAGCGGCAAAGTGACTGAAATTTCATGGCAGATCATTGAGTTTAATACCGATGCGACGGTACAGACGGGGTCTGTGACGATGGCTAATGCTACACAAGTCGACTCAGCAGCACTGACTCAAGTCACTTACCCTCTTCTTTTTACGTATGTGAATGCCGCCACTAACTCTAGCAGCATTGTGGGACAAGACTTGTATCTTTATACGACAGGGGACTACCTGAATAATGGAGCAAACTGGGTGGTAAGATTTCAGCGCCAATCCAACAACGCCGCTGCCGGTTATAATCTCAATTGCCGATTTTATTTGGTAGACCTTCAAGATAAAGCTTCCACCACGCAGTGGAACACTTTTAACTCAGTTACCGCCGCACCCGTGGCTGTGAACAACGCTGCCGGCAGCGTGAAAAATTCGAACCCTGTTCTTATTACAACCAACGGTGCTCATGGTTACTCGAACGGCGATTGGGTCGATATCAATTTGGCAACTGGAACCGCCAATGCGGCGTATGCGGCGGGGCTTTATCAAATCAATTATGGCGCCAGTGGGACTTGCTCACAAGGTACCGGCGTCGGAGGTGGCTGCCAGACAAATGAATTTGAATTAAGAGGTAATGACGGTACGAGTCAAACCGCTCAAAACGGCAATGGCATGCAAGTGTTTAAAGCAGCTCCGCAAGCAATCACTAATTCTATCGATACAGGAAGGTCTATTATTTGGAAATCCACACGTCCTACCAGCGGGACCGCCGCTACGACATCTTATTCGGATGATTTGTCCATCGGACACACTATCATCAGCAGCACACAGTATATCGCTTCACGCGGGGCCAATGAAACCAATCTCACCACAGCCAATCGCAATGGAGTCACGGAGTTCGGTCCGGTCACTTTGACGGCTCCCAACGGCGTTTCAGGGTCCGTTGAAAATTGGGTGGTGGGAAGTACGCAGAACATTAATTGGAAATCAGCCGTATTTTCTACCACCCATTCCTGGAAATTGCAGTATTCCACCAAAGCGCAGACGACAATCACCAACGCGACCAACGCGAGCCCTATTGTGATTACGGCAAACAATCACGGCTTTTCGAACAACGACGTTGTTTATATTTCCGGTGTGGTGGGCAATACCGCTGCAAATGGAGTATGGGTGGTTGCGAATAAAACCGCCAATACCTTTGAATTACAAAACTCGACGGGAAATGCCGCTTATTCCTCGGGTGGCACTATTGACGGCCCATTTCATGATCTGGATACTGATTTTGCCAACAGTTGCGGAAACGGCGGCGGAAGCCCTTGCAATGGGTCGGACATCACTGTCGGAACCGTTCAGATGCGAATCCCCAACATCATTGGACAAAAAACAAGATTCAGAATCGTTGATACAACGTCTGGCGAACCGGCGGGAAGAGCAGGAGACATTTCCAACGGTTATTTCAATGTTCAGCGTTCGTTTACGATCACTTATCCAGTAGGAGGAGAAGCTTGGACGGTCGGCGATGGATGCAGCACAGGATGTGGGACAGGCGCGGGCGCGACGAGGACCATCACTTGGAATTATACGGGCCAATATGTTGATGGTTCTGGAACCGGGACTGATTTCGGCAACGTCAAAATCGAATATTTTGACGGTACTTCATGGAATCAGATTGTCACAAATCTTGCCGTTAATAATTCCGGCGGAGGCACACCTCCTTATACCGGCACAGGTTCCTATACGTGGAATCCCTCCAGCCATGGTATTCCAAACATCATTGGAGCAGGAATTAAAATCAGGGTCACAGCGCTTGCTACTCAAGACGGTTTGACAAATCTTAATTCACCTTCGAATAATTTTACGGTAATGAGAGGCGTTACCTTGTTGACGCCGACGAGCGCCGGAATCACGGTGCAGGACCAGCAAACCTATAACATTACTTGGAGTTATTTTGGGACTAAAACGTCAAACAGTTTTGATTTTGGAAACGTAACTCTGCAGTGGTGCAATGATGGTGTCTGCAACTCCGGAAGCACTTGGACAACAATTGTGACCACGCCCAATCCTCTTCCGGTGAATAACGGTGCCGGTGGCACAGAACCTTATTCAGGCACCGGTGCATACACTTGGACTGTGCCAGGCGCTGCTATCACAAATGGCGCGCAGGCGAAAGTCAAGATTTTTAGCTCGTCCGATAATACGGTGGCAAATCAGTCCAGCAATTTTTTTACCGTAAACCCCAGCGTTCGGGTAGATGGTCCTACAGCATCCGGAATCACTTGGTATGTGACGGACAGCAATACGATTACCTGGACGGCATCCACTACCATTACTTCCGTTGATGTTTATTATACAACGAGTGGGCAGACATCTTGCAGTGGTAACCCGTCTTGCACTTTGATTGCTAGTGCGGCGAATTCCCATAACGTCGATGCTACGCACGGGAGTCTTGGCACCAATGGCGTCCCTGCATGGACGGTCCCGGCGGACGCAGTATCCACAACGGTCACAATTGACATTGAAGACCACGCGGGGTCGCATATCTATCGAGACCAATCAGACAATGCTTTCACGGTTAAGCCCAGAATCACCAGCGTGCTACCAAGCGGCGGCAATGTGACTTACGGATCCACCTCGGTGGGAATCAGCTGGGTGCCGCAAGGCACGATTTCACCGACCAATGTCCAAGTCTATTTGTCATTGGATTCTAATTATTCTACTTTCCCCACATTGATCGGAACCTGGGTTGGTGGGGCTGACAATGTTTTGCAATCTCATTCTTGGGACACGACGGTCACTGGAACAAATCCTGGAAGTTATAAGATTCGCGTCCAGGAGGTAGGCAATCCGGATGTTTTCGCCGATTCCGTTTCTCCATTTAACGTCATCGGCACTCTTAGTTTTACCAATCCTCCGACGAATCCTTCACCTCCGACGTGGATTGTCGGAGATAGCAAAACGATTACCTGGACAAAAAATCCAGCCTCGTTAGGGAACGTTACCATCGAATACTCCAAGGACGATGGAACTACTTGGCCTGGCGGTTCTCAAATCCTCAATGCTTCCAATAGTGGCACGAGCCAGAACTGGACCATTCCTAATACGGCTTTGAATCCGAGTTCAGGCTACGTACGTTTTAAGGTCAGCTTGAACAGTGATGCCTCCAATGTCAATGCGACATCAGACCATGTGAAAGTCCGGGGCCTTTTGACCGTGTTGACACCTAATGGCAATGAAGATCTAAAGGTTGATCTACCTTATAACATCACGTGGAGTAGCAAGGACTTTGTGGGAAATAATTTGGACCAGGGAAACATCGACATCAGTTATTCTTTGGACGGCACTGCCTATACTCTTATTACTACTAAACCTTCCACCGATGGACTTTATTCATGGACTCCTACCAGTGCTTTGCAAAGCAATACGGTCACGATCAAAATCCAGGGATCAGGATCTGTATTCACGGACGTCTCGGACGTTTCCAATGCTAATTTTCATATTAAACCGAATATGATTATCACGGCGCACAACGGTGGTGCAGCTCCGATCTGGCTCGTGGATAGTAACTACAATATTACTTGGGAAACGCACGCGAAGGCCGGCACCGTGGATAACGTGAACCTTTATTATTGCAAAGGCGCCAGCGCCAACGATTGCGCGGGCAGCGGCACTTGGAGCGCTATTCCGGGTACCTCCGGACTTTCAAATATTAATTCTTATAGTTGGTCAGTCTCTGATGCGATTGGGGCTTACTCGAGAGTCAAAGTGGAGCCGCTGGTGAGTGGAACGGCGGGTGCAACCTTGGCGGATATTTCTGATAATGATTTTACGATTCGCGGCGCCTTTGGCTGGACACAGCCGGCGTCGAACGCTATCTTGCGTGTTGGTGACACGCCCACGCTTCAATGGACCAATCATGGAACGATGCCCAATTCGCCGACTCCGAATATTTCTCTCAAATATTCTCTCGATGGTTCCAGTTATTCGGATGTGAATGGTTCACAGCCATTGACGAATGTCTATCAATACGGAAATCACACCTATAATTCATGGACCGTTCAGGATGCAGCGCGCGGCGCGGTTGCTTTGAAAGTGCAATGGGAAGGAGACTCGACGAACGTTTTTGCGACGGTCCCTGTTTCTATTAAACCGAGAGTTACGGTGACTTCTCCATCCGGCGCTACTTATCATATAGGCGATGCACTGCCCATTCAGTTTACGCACACAGGACGCACGACGGATACTTTCCGATTTCGTTATTCCATTGATAACGGAACCAGTTGGACTACCATCGACACAGCGACCAACATACCGCCAAACGGCACTTACACTCACGCCACGTGGAATGTTCCTAATGATTCAGGAATTGTCGCGGGAAGCGCTAAATTTAAAATCCGCGTCGAATTGGTCGGCGATGAAACGAATGTGACAAATGATTCAGCTGCCAGCGTGATCTTGGGAAATCTCGGGACTGTTTCTCTGTCAAGCTCAGGAAGCGGTTGGACGGCGGCCGACACAACGAGACAAATCAGCTGGACCAGGCAGGGAATCACGAAAGTCAAATTGGAATACACGCTGAACAACGGCACGGATAATTACGCGAATCTCATCAATAACAATATCACGGCAGATAACTACACATGGCCTTCGATTCCCGGAAGCGCGGTGAGTGACCAGGTGAAATTCCGTGTGACGGCTCAAGATGCGAATGACAGCACTACCAGTGCGACGTCGAGCATGATCACAATTGTTCCTCAACTGATTCTTGTTAATCCCAATGGCCCAACGACTCGCACTGTCGGGACGGCGATGCCAATTACTTGGACTTCCAGCGGTGCCGGCAATATCAAAGTGGAATATTCGATCGATGCGCCGCATGCGGTATGGAATACTTTGACCGGTTATTCGTCTATCGATAGCACGCCGCAATCGGATAATAACGCCAATGTGCCGAATGCGATCAGTGACACCGTCAAATTTAGAATTTCGAATGTGACTGGTAATTCTAATTTGCAGGTGAGCAGCATGTCCAATACGGAGTTTGCCATTAAAGGAGCATTGGCTTTAGGCGCTTTAGGCGGACCTTACAGTTTGGGAGATAATTTAAGCGTGTCTTGGACTCCGAGCGGTACGATCGGAAACATCAAGGTAGAATATTTTAATGGAACTGCGTGGAGCACGATCACCACAACTGCGCCGCAAGCCGGTCCTTTTGCATTCCTTTTGGATTCTGTTAATTCCATTACTGTTGCCTCTGATTTGTCTAAGGTGAGAATTTCAGCGAATAATGGTTCCGCGCCCGCTGTGACATCTGCTGCTTTTGTTGTGAAGCCCTATTTATCCGTAACAAGCCCCGTGGGCAACGAAGCCTGGGTCGTGGATGCCAGTCAAAACATCACCTGGATTGCCAAAGGCTCCAATATTTCCACAGTCTCTATTTATTATTCAATCGCGGGTGGTGCCTACAATAATTTAATCGCAGATCCC
>OBEQ012062120.1_pt1 | contig 10821 bp, 9 predicted proteins | sample 1670901 | NCBI WGS metagenome assembly OBEQ01 (sample SAMEA104232315, study PRJEB22302) | groundwater metagenome | biome: forest; feature: aquifer; material: groundwater | place: USA | collected 2011-08-07 | depth 5.4 m | reverse complement strand
TATAGTCCTGTAAACTACGACGGGAAATTCCACGGACCAATGCAGGTACGATACGCATTGGGCAATTCCATGAATTTGCCGGCGGTAAAGGTTTTGGCGTTAAACGGCGTTTCTACAATGATTGCAATGGCCCGGGAAATGGGTATTACAACTTTTAACGATGAGTCCCGTTATGGCTTATCGCTGACTTTGGGCGGAGGCGAAGTAAAAATGACAGAGATGGCAACCGCGTTTGGAGTTTTTGCAAATAGCGGGGAACGGGTTGACCTAACCTCTATCTTAAAGGTCGAGGATTCAAACGGCAGAGTTTTGGAAGAATTTAAACCAAGAGCCGGGAAAAGAGCGCTATCTGCGCAAACCTCTTTTTTGATTTCATCGATCCTTTCGGACAACAGCGCCAGGACCCTTGAATTTGGACCGGCGAGTGAACTGATTGTAAAAGGTAAAATGGTTGCCGTAAAAACAGGAACGACGGACGATAAGCGGGATAACTGGACGATCGGCTACACGCCAAGTTATCTAGTGGCGGTTTGGGTCGGCAATAACGACAACGCGCCGATGAACCCTTACCTTGCATCAGGTATTACCGGGGCGGCGCCAATTTGGAACGGAATTATGACTTATATTTTGAAGGATAAAGTTAATGAAACATTCAAAGTGCCTTCGGGGGTGGTCGGAGTGCAGATTTGTTCCGTAACCGGCGGAACAAAGAACGATAGCTGCAACAACCGGTTTGAATATTTTATTGCCGGGACGGAACCTAAAACCGATACTTTTACCAAATCAAAAGTTTGGGTTGATAAAAGTACGGGGCAAGTGGTTGCCGCCGGTTCGTCAAATGCCGAGGAAAAAGAGGAAGTGGTAGTTAAGGATCCGTATTCCAACACCAGTTTCTGCGCTTCGTGTCCGCAATTGACGCCTTCGCCGGGGCCATCACCTACTCCGACCCAACAGCCGGGAGTGACGGTGACTACGACGACAACCAACTCCACATCGACTTCGACAACTTCGCAGTAGGTAACCAGTGTCATCCTGAGCGAAGCGAAGGATCTTTTTTCGCCCCAAACTGTTCTGAACTGGTACCATTTCCAGCCTATTAGGACAATTTAATTACCATATCGATCCATTTGCCACTTCCAAATGGATCGATATCCTTCGCGAAATGGACCATTTCAGGTTACTTCCCATACGTCTTATATGTCCCATATATCCCATACATCCCATTTCATCTCTGCTATGATAAGTTTATGCCGCTTAATTCCGTCCAGGCAAAGAAAGTCGCCAAAGACAGACCGCGTGATCCTCAGGGCCACTTTCTAAAGGCCAAAGCATCTTCTTCAACTCCGCTTGATAACATTCCGGCCATCCCTGAGTTCGAAAAACCATTAGTCGAAGTCGCAATCACTAATCCATTTCGTAAAATCCTCTATTGGCTTGACCAAATCCGCCGCCGCCAAACCACGACTTTCGCTTTTAAACTTTCTATACCTTTAATCGCTCTGCCGCTTGTTATTGCCGGTTTCTTCACACTTGGACGTTTTTCCGGCATCGCTTCCCAAAAATCCCAACAGTCGCTTCCAGCATCCCCAACTCCAACTCCTATCTCTGACCCGATTCTCTCCCGTGCCGGCACCCTAAAAATCGCGGTTGGCACAAAGACAAAATATCTGCTTGCTCTAAAAAGTGGAGAGTTGGTGGTGCTTAACGTACCAGCGGCAATTGACCTTTCCAAATATAAAGATAAGCAGGTTTTGGTAACAGGAATTTACAATAAAATTTCTAACGTCCTTGCTGTTTCGGATATTGCCGAAGTGCAGATTTTTAATCCGACAATAATCCCCTCGCCAATCCCAAGCCCGGAATCATCATCGTCTGCAAAATAAATTATTGTTCGAGCTTATTGAGAACTTCCTATCTGCTATCTACTGAGATTCTATTCTTTTTAGGGATGTGCTCCCGGACCCTTTGAAGCCGTTTTTCTTTATCTGCAACTTTTGGGCTAATGCTATTGGCAAATTTTTGCATATCTTCATGATTACTTATTCTTAACAAAAATCTTTCATCATTTTTATCCTCCCTAAAGAAGGAATAAACGAGAGGTCGAGATATTCCGCCTCGTACGAGTAGTTCTGCCATAAAATAAGCGGTCTGACGATTGCCAAAATCAAAACTTATGTAACCTGTTTTCCCCTCTGCTAAAAATACATATCCTCTAACATCAAATAAACCACCTATAAAACTCCACAAATATCGAGTATCTTTTAATATCCACGAATGTTTGTCGACTACTGTTTGTAGTCGGTTGTGTTGGGTCAAATCACCAATACTATTTGTTACACGAAGACTTCCGAGATGTTTTATCCCATGTTTTTTTCCGTCTGTTAAATCTGTACGGTAGTAAGTAGATGGAGTTTTTCGGAAGAGAAATTCTCCAGTTCGTTCTATCGCTTCAAGAAGATCCTTATTTTTGCTGGATATAGTAATATTCCCATCTTTAACATATCCTTTACCAGAAAGTACGCCGAGTATCCAAGCCCATTCTGCCGATGGCACCACTAAACTTTCTTCACCAATCTCGCGGTCTTTTTGTCTTGCGGTCATTATTGCTTGCTGTAGGCCAGCTTTTTTAAGAACCTGTCCTACGTAATCGCGCCCTTTAGACCCAATTTGTTGTGCTATTTCGCGATTTGTGGGAATTGCTACCATTTCGCTATCTTGTCTTCGTTCAAGAAGTTCTGTCGCGTAATCTATTATCTTTGTGGCTCGATGATTTTCTTGTTTTATTGCCATCACACCTTGAAGTAAATTTGCTGCCCTCAGCGAATTTCCAACCGATTCAGAATTTGTATATCCAAATTGTTCCGCGAGTTCCCTATTTGCTGGAATTGTGACAGTTTCACCTTGTCTTTTTCGTTCCAGAAGTTCGGTTACATAACTTCTCAATGCTTTTGCCTTTGCGAATTTCGAGCTTGCCGGTCGAACGGAAAAAGTGTTTCCTGGAGTCTCCTGCGTCTCTTCGATGGTGAAAGATTGGTTTATCAATCGTCTTCCTGCATAGCCAATTCTCTTGGGATCAGTCCTATTGTCGGTCGGTGAGGTTGTGTCTCTTGAACAATATCTGTAATCGGTTGTATTCGTTCGATGTCTGGCATATTTATTTTTTCTCCTCGGTTTTTCCAATATTCTGTTGCAATAAGCCTGTTAACATCTCCATGGCTCTAGGATAACTGCCGTCTCCAAAACGGTCTGAATATGTTTTTCCGGAATAGCGTGTTTTTTTAGCCCGGCGTAATTTTTTTATTTCTTCGGAGCTAGGACGGTGATTGAGAGAATTTGTTAATCTTTGGAATTCCGCTATTAGTTGTTCATCGAGTATTCTTTTGGTATTTTTTCTCTTCCTTTTCTCCTCTCGTTTAGCAACTCTAACCGCCTCTATTAAACCGGCTCTTTTCAAAACAGTATAAGGCCCTGATTCACTTGCATAGCCAAATTGCTGCGCAAGTTCCCTGTACGGGGGAATAGTTACAAACTCTTCTTGTTGTCTTCTCTTTATAATCTCGGTTACATAAGTTATCAAGTTGGCGTTATCAGTAGTGTTCGCTCGATTAGCAGGTCTAACAGCTTCCAGTAAACCAGCTCTTTTGATAACAGAGATGGGCCCAGAATCATTTTTATATCCGAATTGTATTGCCAGCTCTTTGTATGATGGAAATGTAATTGTTTCTCCTTGCTGTTTTCGCTCGATCAGTTGGGTAATATACTTTGTTAATGCGTTTATTCTTCCGAATCTTGATGTCCTTTTTGAATAATGTTCCCGAAATTCCTGAAGCTGTTCTTCTTTTTTTGTTACTTTTGAATGGACATATTGCGCAAAATACTGTAAATCTTCGCCATTAGTGACCGTTAGTGAAACTACTTCCCTACCATTTCGAAACCGAATCCCAATATTCGGTTGATGTAATCCTGCTCTTACGAGCAGTTCCGCCAAAAAGTTGGTAGCAATACGGTCGCCAAAGCTAAACTCTAATCGATAATATTTTCTCTTAGATATTTTCGAGATGAGACCTCTAGCATCAAACAAACCGCTTATAAAACTCCATAGATACTTGGGATTTTTTAAAATCCATGGATGCCTATCAATTATTACTTGTGGCCAATTATTTCTACTCAAATCACCAATACTTTTTGCGATATGGAGGTTTTTAAAACGTTTTTCCTCACTTTTTTTGTCTGAAATCGAATCAGTGACGTTGTAATTTGATGGATTAATTTGAAAAAGGATTTCTCCCATTGTCTCAAATGCTTTAAGGAGATCTCTATTTTGGCTACGTAATTTAATTCTTCTATTTTCAATAGAGCCCCTACAGGAAAGTAGACCTAACATCCAAGCCCATTCTGAAGAGGGTATCACTTTTATTTCTTTGTCAGTGTTTTGGTCATTTTGCTTTTCTGCTTTTATTTCTTCATGCAAACCTCTACTCTTGAGCGCCATAAATACTCCTGAAGGACTTGCATATTCAAATTGTTCTGCTAGTTCCGCGTATGTTGGAATTGTGATATTTTCCCTCTGCTGGCTAGATTCGATGAGTTCGGCTACGTGTTCCATTAACGCGTTTACTCTCGCGGATCTTTGAATAGTCGGTGGTAGGGTAGCGGCAACTTCTAAAGTTGCCGCTGTTTGATCGGATGGGAAAAAACTTTCAGTTGGTAGACTATCTTCCTTCATAGCCAACTCTCGCGGAATCAACCGTATAGTTGGTCCATGTGGTTGTATATCTGCGATGGGTTCGGTCCGCTCGGTGTTTGGCATGGTTTTATCTTGTGGATTTAAAGTAAATTATCTGCCGGTTCGCGCGTCGCGCTGGGCATCTTCGAGGTCTTGGTCTATTTGTTTTGCTCTAATTTCTTCCAATTCGCGAAGAAGTCGCGGGTATTCTGTTTCCATTACTCCCGGAGCATTCGGATGATCGTACGCAAGTTTTCCTACATTTCTAAAATGTCTTTTTAGCCGTTCTCTTTGCTCATCGGTATATTCATTTTGTTTCAAATCAATTTCATTGACAATTTTATCAAGTTTCTCCATTTGGTCAAGCACGGCGTTAAACTTTTCGCGATTAACTCTTATTCTTTGCTCATTAAGAGTTCTACTATCGATAATTGCTTCTTCTGGTTGGGCTGCGGCTTGGCCCTCATGTTCTAGCGGAAATTGTGTTGACAGTGGAACCGCCGCAGTGGTCCTTCCTGCTCTTTGAGGAGCTTCAACTGGTGGTATTGGTGATGGCGCGCCAGCAGCAGCAGCTGGTCTTTGTTTGCCTTTTTCTTCCTGCCTACGCAAAGCGGTATTTAACGTAAAATTGCCGTCTTTAATCTGAAGGATTAAATCATGATCAAGGCTGGCGTATTGACCTATTCTATTCCTAACAACGTGAATGTTTCTGTCGGTAATACCTTCATCCTTCTGGAATTCTCCAATCACTAGTCCGATAATATCAGTTCGTATTTGCGGCCCATACCCTTCTTTTAATCTCTCACCAGTAATTTCATCTAGCATAGTGCCAACTCTGTACATGGCTATTTTCAGGTTAATTCTTCTTTCAGCTTCCCTAACGGTATCTGCAAGTAACTGGTTTTTTGTTCTTAAATTGTTTAGAGAGTCGGAAGCAAGGACAGCACTCCTGGCATCGTTTATTTTCACAACCGCTTCTTCCAGGAGTTGGGCGTTTACTCCCTGGGTAAGTAATTCATCGCGGCGGGCCAAAAGTCCTTCCGCATATGTTTGGGCAGATGTCAGGTTTCCATCCGCAACTTTGATCGCCCGATCAATTCCTTGAATCTCCCCTTCGTTTAGGAGCGTTACTCCTCCCAGTATGTCAATCAACTGTGTTTCGGCAAAAGAAAGTGAGGCGGCTTTCCCTTGCATCACAAGGTAGGAGCCAGCCAGACGTTCTCTATTTACGTCTCGCTTTACCTGGTCATTACGGGCAATGGGGTCTTCCGCAGTAAGTACATCAAGGACATGGCTAAATCCAAGGTGAGGATCGTTTAATGCCTCTCCAAGCACTCTAAGAGCAGTTTCTCCGTTTGGCGTGTCAGCAACCTTTTTGAAAGAAAGCGTGATAAATCTTCCAAGCTGGTCCCGCATTTGTTCCCGTTCGGATATGTTGGTAAATCCGTCAGCTAGCTTTCTATCTACCGCCGGTGTATGCAAAAGTCCGAAGATTTGGTTTCTTGCCTCACGCTCACCACCGATTACCGGAGATGCGGCACTGACTAGTAAAAAGGCTGATTTTGAGATTTCCTGTCTGACAAGTTTACTCTCACGGATAATTGCGGCCATCTCACAAAGCTTTGCCTGAAGCTGAACCCGTTCATCTATTGTTTCACCGGCCATAAGGCGGGTCTGACGATTAAGGTCTTTCTTCAATCCATCATCTGTTGCTACATTGATATTTGGATTACCCAAAAGGCTAAGTGCCGCCAGTGCAGAATATTTTTTGGCCAAGTCTTCGCCTACCATATTTTCCCAACCATTGATTAAATGGGCAGCGATACGATCCGGTGCGATTTGTGAATGTTCAACTGTTGGAGGAATAACTGCGCGAAGATACTGAAGCATTGTTAGCGCTTCAGCCCCATCCACCCTTTCCTCAATTGGCACTACCGCTCTATTCTGCAAAATAGATACAGTAACATCGCGTACTCTAACTTGAAAATCCGGATGGTTTCTTTTGACCGTTTCTCCGTTATCGTCTAAGAATTTTATTCTGGTCATACCATCAAGAACGAATTCTCTAACAACTTCTCCATGCTGGGAAGAATACGTTGCTACACGTACAACTTGAGGAGGGTCGAATTGATCAGGAGAAAAATGTGCGGCCATACGGGCGTATGACTCCCTGTTTACGATCAGCGCGGCAGGGTTATCCCGCATTAGATCTGCTGGGTTGGCAATACGTATATTGCCATTTTCCGGTCCGTGCGGTTGGTCGTCTTTTCGTGCCATATTAAACGCGGATAATACCACACTATGAGTTCGTTTGCAAATTCCTGTAGACTATATTGTTTGCGGAGCGACTTTTGCCGCACTACAGATCCGACCTGAACGTGGTTCTATCTCACCTTTGCTTGACAAGTATGACAAAATTATGTAAAATTGTTATACAATGCAGCAAATTACCGTAGGCACCAAATACCAAATAGTTATTCCTAAGGACATTAGAAAGAAAATTAAAGGGTTAAAACCGGGCGACAAGGTTATTGCCCAATTTCTGGATGACAAAACTGTTGCCATTCGTAAAGTGGATCAAAATTGGGTTTCTAAAACGCGGGGTATCGCAAAAGACGCATGGAAAAATATTAATACTACAAAATATCTAGAGGATTTAAAAAATGAATGGGATCGGAAGTCTTAAATTTGTAGGCTTAGACAGTAATCTATTCATCTACCATTTCGAGAACAATTCAGATTTTTCGCCTCTTACAACTGGAATTTTTGAAAGGTTGACCAGGGGAAGCCTAAAAGCCATAACCAGCATAATAAGTATCATAGAAACACTATCTTTTCCTGCTCCCCGCCATGTTATTAAGAATTTAGAGGAAGCTTTTGCCGCCATACCTAACCTCAGCGTCATTGATGTTAATTATCAAATTGCCCTGGAAGCCGCCAAAATTAGAAGAGACTACAAGATTCGCACACCTGATTCTATTCAACTTGCGACTGCCTTAACAAACAAAGTTCAAGCATTTGTTACCAATGACGGGCGTTTAAAAAAATTCGACCGGTTATCAGTTATCCTATTAACTGATCTCTAATTAACTGTACAAATCCTTGATAGTCCTTTCCAATTGATCGATAATACGGGAGTGAAAAAGATTTACATTACCACCGCTATTCCGTACGTTAACGCCAGTCCGCATATTGGCTTTGCTATGGAGACAGTGCAGGCGGACACGCTTGCACGTTATCACAGGTTGAGAGACGAAGATGTCTACTTTTCTTCCGGAACGGATGAGAATAGCCTAAAAAATGTGCAGGCGGCGGAGAAAGAGGGTCTGACGACGCAGAAATTGGTAGATAAATATGGCGGGGAATTTGAAAAGCTCAAGGAATCTCTTAACTTAACCTGGGATGTCTTCAATCGGACCAGTTTTGCCCACCATTTTGCCGGTGCGCAAAAACTCTGGGAGCTGTGCAGGAAAGAAGATATCTATAAAAAGAAGTACAAAGGGCTCTATTGTGTTGGTTGTGAGGTCTTCTATACTCCGGACGAAATAGTTGATGGAAAATGCCCGGACGGCCACACAAATATTGAAGAAATTGAGGAAGAAAATTACTTTTTCAGGCTTTCTGCCTACCAAAAATGGCTGGATGATTTAATCCAAAAAGATAAGCTAAAGATTGTGCCCCAAACGCGCAAGAACGAAATTTTGTCGTTTATTCGCCAGGGGCTTAGCGACTTTAGCATTTCAAGATCGGTTGCGCGAGCTCACGGCTGGGGTGTACCGGTACCGGGTGATGAAGGTCAGATCCAGTATGTCTGGTTTGACGCACTGGCGACTTATTTAACGGCCTTGGGATTCGGCTCGCGGGACGATAAGTTGTACAGAAACTACTGGGCTCGCGACTCGCATCGACTGCATGTAATTGGTAAGGGAATCATTCGTTTCCATGCCGTATATTGGCCGGCGATGCTTAAATCAGCGGGGATTGATTTACCAAATGAAGAATTCGTGCACGGGTATTTAACAATTGACGGGCAAAAGATTTCTAAATCTCTTGGTAATACTGTTGACCCGTTTGATTTGGTTAATAGATACGGTGTTGATGCCGTTCGATATTACTTACTTCGCGAAATTCCGGCTTGGGGCGATGGAGATTTTTCCGAAGATCGATTTAAAGACTTGTATAACGGAGAACTCGCCAACGGTTTAGGGAATTTGACGGCAAGAGTGGCAAGGCTTGCATCTGACACGAATTTGAGTTTGCCTGCCAAGAAAAACTTCAAGTTTAAAAAGGCTGTGGCTGATAACCTGAAAAACTTTAGGTTTGACTTTGCGCTTGAGGCTCTATGGGCTGATATATCGGTGCTTGATAAGAAGATGAATGAGGAAAAGCCGTGGGAGCTGGAGGGAACGGCACTTAAAAAAAATATAGCGCCGATTACGCACGAGATCAGGGAAATAGCTTTTAACCTATCGCCTTTTCTGCCTGATACATCTATTAAAATTACTAATCAGTTTACCGGCAAAATCAGCGCCCAAAAACCACTATTCCCTCGTATATAAATGCTCGTTGACACACACTGCCATTTGGATTTTTTGGCCTCTGACGGACAGGACATCGGCGACGTTTTAAAAAAAGCCAAGGACGCCGGTGTTTCTAAAATTATTTGCGTCGGTACTTCAATTGACGCGAGTAAAAAATGTGTAGATATCGCGCAAAAGTACTCAACGAGTGAGTTCTTAATTTATGCAACTTGCGGAATTCATCCTCAAGACGGTAAGGATGATATTAAAAAGTATGGTGATAACTACATTGACGAGCTAAAGAAAGTAGCACAATCTTCTAATAAAATAGTTGGAATTGGTGAAACAGGACTGGACTACTACTTAACAGGTGACAAGTTACAATTGACAAGTGACCAAGAGAAAGGGTTCCAGGGGGAATTATTTTTAGAGCAGGTCGAGCTGGCCGCTGATTTAAACCTACCCCTCCTTATTCATTGTCGAAATGGCTGGTCGGAAGTTTTTGACTTGTTGTCAAATGTCAATAGTTCCGGCAAAGCCGGATCAAATGTCGGCTTATTCCATTCCTGGACCGGTGACTGGGATGCGGCACAAAAAGCGCTGGATTTAGGGTTTTACATTTCTTTTTCCGGGATTTTGACATTCAAAAATGCTCCGCTTGTACAAGAGGTTGCCAAAAAAGCGCCCATTGACCGGATACTTGTTGAGACGGATTCGCCGTTCCTGTCACCTGAACCACACCGTGGCGAGAAAAATTCACCGGAAAATGTTAAAATTACCGCACAGTTCCTTGCAGATCTTCGCGGCGTCCCTATTGATAAAATAGCGGAAGCGACCACGGATAATGCTAAGGAACTATTTAAGATCTAATGGAAAAATTTATTACCAAGTACGATAGACCAATACATAGGTTCCTCGAGATTCTACCGGGGACTTTTTCGTGGGCTTTAATCCTTTTTCCGGTTTGGGGATCATTCTGGATCCCCCATTACGTTGCCTATTACATAATTCTCTTTGATGTTTTCTGGTTTTATAAGTCAGGATCTTTGGCCACAACTGCCTTAATTTCCCATTTAAAGCTTAACGCCGCCAAAAAATATGATTGGATATCGGACGCTAAAAAACTTCCCGGTTACTCCCGTATTCACCATTTGATTATAGTTCCTACGTATAAAGAACCTCTGAAGACGATTGAAAAAGGCCTTGAGTCGATTGCCAAACAGGATTTACCAAAAGACAAAATTTCGGTTTGTGTAGCGTTTGAGGCGAGGGAGGGCAAAGACGCAAAGGATAAGGCAAGAGAGATTAGTGCAAAGTTTAAAAACACTTTTGCCAACCTGCTTATTACTTTTCATCCGGATATTGCCCGTGAAGTTAAAGGCAAGTCTTCGAATCAAGCTTATGCCGGTAAGATTGCCAAAAAGTTTCTGGTGGACCAAAAGGGTTTCCCGATCGACTACATCACGGTTACGTCAAAGGACGCTGACGGCATATTTTTTGAGAAATACCTTTCCTGCTTAACCTTTAAATTTTTGTCAGACGAGAACAGGCATTTGCGCTTCTGGCAGCCTATCG
>OBEQ011601496.1_pt1 | contig 10822 bp, 9 predicted proteins | sample 1670901 | NCBI WGS metagenome assembly OBEQ01 (sample SAMEA104232315, study PRJEB22302) | groundwater metagenome | biome: forest; feature: aquifer; material: groundwater | place: USA | collected 2011-08-07 | depth 5.4 m | reverse complement strand
CGGAGAACCACCCCATTCACTTTTAGATTTCTTTTCGTCTAAGGGTGAGTTTTTGACAATAATTGACGAGTCGCATATCACAGTTCACCAGCTTCGTTCATTGTCCACCGGCGACCATTCCAGAAAATCTACCCTCGTAGAATACGGATTCCGATTGCCTTCGGCCATAGACAATCGCCCCCTAAAATTCCCGGAATTCCAGAAGAGGATCCAAAAAACTATCTACACTTCGGCAACACCGGCTAAATATGAACTTGAAATAGCTGGCAAAAATGGAATAGCTGAACAGCTTATCAGACCGACCGGTCTTTTGGATCCCACCATAGAGATAAGGCCGACGGAGGGTCAGATTCCTCACCTGGTTGAAAATATTAAAGCTAGAACTGCCAAAGGTGAGCGGGTCATCGTCACAACTCTTACCAAACGCATGGCCGAAGATCTATCTGAACATTTAGCCGAGCAAAATATAAAAGTCAATTATCTTCACTCCGAAATAAAAACACTTGATAGGTTAAAGATAATCAAGGACCTCCGGCTCGGAAATTATGATGTTCTGGTCGGTGTAAATCTTTTAAGGGAAGGACTAGACCTACCTGAAGTTTCTTTGATAGCGATATTGGATGCCGACAAAGAAGGGTTCTTAAGAAATGCCACCACCCTTATCCAGACCATGGGACGAGCCGCAAGAAATGTTAACGGCCATGTTATCATGTACGCCGATAAAATTACCAAGTCCATTGATTTTGCAGTTAAAGAAACTACGAGACGAAGAAAAATACAAGAAAAACACAACAAAAAAAATGGCATAATACCGCAAACCATTATAAAAACCATAGGTGACTTCGATTTGCCAATCAGCCAAAAAGAGATTCGAAAATATGGCGACAGCAATAATGAAATAATCTTCTTCACCAACGGCTCAAGGCAAAATGCCATGAAACAACTCCAGAAACTTATGGATAAATCCATCAAAAAAATGGATTATGAAAGGGCGTTGGAACTAAAGGAGCAGATTAGAAAACTCAAAAGCGAATCTATCTAAACAAAAACTCCGCTGATACGGAGCAAGAGTACTTAATTTAATGAAGATGGATTAAATCATATCTTTCCTTAAGAAGTTTTTCTCCATCTTTTTCCATGTCTTGGCTATTTGATAAGTCTTTAACTGGTACCCACTTACCATTATTCTGTTCAAACACATAGCGTCCTCTATAATAGGCTCTGTCCTTTGTAAGCATGTTTTCTGTGCCATAAAAAAGTAGCCATGGTTTTTGTTTTAAATCATCAATGGTCGCAACAGAATGGCGCATTCCCGCACCATCAACATAATTAAAAATTTTTATTACAAGGAGGACTGCTTCTTTTTTATATAAAAATTCTTCTGCTGTTTCGCTAGTTAATTGCCACTTTGAATAATCAGGGACAGAAACAGAATTTGAAAAATTTTCTTGAGTTGCACAGGATGCTGGGTTTAACAAGTTCAGGAACAAAAACAATGGACACAAGACTCTCATTGATATTACTCGCTTTCTTTATTTTAAAGTAACTACTTGCAAAGAATACTAAAACATAGTAAGATAATCAAGTATTAAACTATGTTATGTTAAATTTTTAGAACTTATGCCTATTACAAAATCCGCCCAAAAGGCGTTAAGACAAAACAAAACAAGGAGAATAAGAAACGTCAAAAAGATTGTCGCCTATAAATCCACGGTTAAAGATTTCAAAAAACTGGTTGCCGCAGGCAAAAAAGACGAAGCCAAAAAAATGCTTTCCAAGGTTTATCAAACACTGGACAAGGCAGCCAAATCTGGAGTTATAAAGAAAAACAAAGCCAGTCGCCTCAAATCCAACACCACCCACCTCTTACAAAAAACCGCTTAAAGCGGTTTTTTGGTAAACAAATTATTTTTTAGCCACGTTAAACACTATCCCCATCCCTGATAAAAGAACCGCGATAGCAGTGCCACCATAGCTTATAAATGGCAGAGGAATTCCAGTCAAAGGAACTAGGCCAGATATAGCGGCTATATTTACGAAAGCTTGGGACATAATCCAAATATTAATTCCCATTACAAATAAGGTTCCAAATTTATCAGGCGCATTTTTAGCTATATTAACCATAAAGAAACACAGCACCCCGAACAATCCGATGGTAAATGCTGAACCAATTAACCCCAACTCTTCGGCAATTATTGCAAAGATAGAATCGCCTATTACTTCCGGCAAAAATCCACCTTGTTTCTGGGAACTATGATTATAACCAATCCCGAATAATCCTCCGGAACCGATCGATATCAGAGACTGATTTATTTGGTAAGAGCTCCCCCTCGGATCAACGGATGGATCCCAAAATGACTTTAGTCGGTCAAAGCGGTATGGCTCAACAACAATTATGGCCAATAGCCCCAAAAATAAAACCAGCACAATTCCTGCGAACTGTTTGTAACTAAAACCGGCCATAAAATAAATTCCCAAAGCTATGAAAGAAACTATTATAAGTGTTCCGATATCCGGCTGAAGAAACAAAAGTAGCACCGCAAAAGACAAGACCATCAGAAACGGCACCAAACTGTAAGACAATTTTTTAGTCCTCTGGTCCCTATTCCCAAACCATGCCGCCAAATATATTATCAAAGAGAGTTTTAATACCTCAGCTGGTTGGAAAGAAAATACCCCCAAACTTATCCAACGAGTTGCCCCCTTCAAACCATGCCCAAAAGTGGGCATAAATATCATTATCATCAGCGCCAATGAACCGACCAAAATTAGCAGGGAAACCTTTTTCCAGAAACGATAATCAATGAGAGAGAACACTAGCATTAAAACCAGCCCGGGTAGAATCCCATACAATAACTGGTGAGTTAAGTAATAATAAGGGGAGCCAAATTTCTTCTGACCATCCACTATTCCAGCCGAAGACAAGACAACGAGTCCGAATACTATCAATATTAAAGTTATGGTTAACAATTTTCTATCCATTACTTAAATTGTAGTATAGATTTCGTTTTTAATAAACAAAAAGACCCTTTTGGACCCCCGACTTATTACAAATCTCTGTTGCGTTGTTAGATAAAATTGCCCGAATCGAAGTTGCTACGACGCAGGCATAGATTGTTCTATGGTAAGTCGGAGCAACAAAGATTCAGGCAATTTTAACAACAACCCTTTGGGATGCTGACATTTTTGTTTCATGCTTCAGCATTCGGACTTGGAGTAGAATAACTACACCTTCATCCGAATGCCTTTGCCTGAAAACAAAAATCTCTAGCATCGCGCCAGAGATTTATAATAAGTTGGGGGTCGAGGGTCTATCCTTGAAAACTTTGAAGGTCTATGAACTTTTTGTATATACCATTATTAGATATCAACTCTTCATGTCTGCCAATTTCAGCAATTCCTCCGTCTTGAAAAACAACGATCTTATCTGCTTTTTTAACGGTGCTTAAGCGATGAGCAATAATGAGAGTAGTTCTACTTTTGATCAACACCTCCAGAGCCTGCTGAACATACCTTTCGGACTTAGAATCTAGAGCTGAAGTTGCCTCATCAAGGATTAGAATTTTTGGATCTCGAATCAAAGCTCTGGCAATAGCCACCCTCTGTTTCTGGCCAGCAGAAAGTTTAATACCTCTCTCGCCTACAACCTGGTTATATCCATTAACAAATTTCTTACCGGTAATAAAATCATGGGCATAAGAAGCAATGGCCGCATCTTCTATGGCTGAATCTTCTGATATTTTCTGAATATCTCCATAAGCGATGTTTAATTTTATCGTATCGTTGAATAACGAAATATCTTGCGGGACAACTGCGATCTGAGATCTTAGTGATCCAAGCCGCCAGTTCTTTATATTCTTTCCGCCTATGAGAATCTCTCCTTCATCGGCATCGTAATATCTAGAAATTAAATCCACTAAGGTCGTCTTGCCGACACCACTTTCCCCAACCAAGGCAACGGTCTCTCCTTCTTTAATTATCAGGTTAATATTCCTAAAAACAGGGTTGTCTGTTTTACCATATCCGAAAGAAACATTCCGGAATTCTATGTCTCCGGCAATAGTCATATCTTCTCCACTAATATAATCTTCTTCGGCTTCTGCTGAAAAACTTGCTACTCTTTCTTCAACAACAACTCCTTCTAGAACAAATCGCCAATTATGAGCCAACCGACTAAATGGAGTATAGGCCAAATTTATATAACCAAGAAAAGAAAACAAGCCACCGGCATCAATCATGCCCCATCTCAACATCAAAGCACCAAGAGACATGGTAATTACTGCTCCCCCGCCAAATATTAAATGCTCATAGGTTTTGATTTTATGTCTTAATTCTTCGGCTTCTTTTTATCTTGAGTAACACTTATTGAAGTTGGCCTTAATCCTCTCAATCTCGAATTCTTCATTAGTGTTGGCCTTTACGGCTTTAACATTGTTAACCACATCCCATAGGTGGCCCCAGGCATCTTCCCACATCCTTCTTGTTTCTCTATTGAGCGAAACTATTTTTTTATTCTTCGAGATCATAGTCATCGAATATAAAACCACCGTCAGCAGAACAAGTCCGGCTAATTGCCATTGGATCCAGAACATAACCGCAAAAGCAAAGAGTAAGCTCAGAAAGTGAGGGACAAGAGAAAATAAAACATCCCTTATCATTCTTTCTAGCACATCTGATCCATGTTCAAATCTTTGCACTACCTTACCCAACCTCTGTTCAGACAAAAATGACATCGGAAGCCTTATCAAATGACTTAAACATCCTGTAAAAAGATCGTAACCGACATTCCAGGCAATATAAGTTCCTTGCTTATCAGAATATCTGGTCGTCCAATTATAGATCTGGTCGATCATCAACCACATAAACATTAACAGTAGTATATATTCAATGGCTGAAACCTTATCTCCGGCCATTCTGATAACTTTTCCATAAAGAAGCGGAATAAAGGCTCCCAGAATAGAGCCAAATAGGGTCATGACAAAAATATTTTTTATGTCTTTTTTCTCTACCTTTATCCGTTCTATCATTAACTTAACCCCTGGATTACCTATCCATTTAGGCATTTAATGAACCCCTTTATGTTGTTAAAGAATAATCTTACATTTATATCACGCTATATATACTCTGTCAAGCCATCCTATGTACAGATTGACAGTATTACAATTGAGTGATATAGTAATTTAGCAAGCATTTTGACCAAGAAGGGGACCAAAGAGATGGACTGCAATCGACCATATTTCTTTGACAAAGACGGCGATGAACGGATGGTAAAACAGAATCCGGTTAACTGGCAGGCTCTAGCAAATCTTGTAGAGCGTGAATCTCGCACTTCTCTGCCACAAAGACCATGGGATATTCTGGATCTCGGCTGCCACACTGGCGGATTCCTTGAGCTTATCAATAATAGATTCGGCAAAAGGTTGGACGGAGGGAGTTTCATAAAGAGTCTTGCTGGAGTTGAACCTATTGAAAGTGCACGCGACGAAGCAGAAAAACGAATGCCCTGGGCAACTTTTGACGCCTGGATCGAAGAAACACCGACTTGCAGTATTGATCTGGTTGTTGGCCACGAGTTTCTCTATTTAGTACAAGATCTTTATTTTTGGACTCGTCAGTTAAAGCGTATTTTGCGCCCCGAGGGAGGAGCTTTCATCTCCCTCGGAAGCCACGGTGAAAACACCGCCTGGCTCCGATGGCGTAAGCCACTCTTGGAACTTTACGGACACACCTCGTATATTTATCAACCGATAAACATACTTGATACCGGCTATCATGCCGGATTTAATATGGAGCTTCACCGCCTCCATACACAACCACAAACAGAAATGCGTTATTCGCCACCGGAGGATGGCTGGGGCGAGTTTGTTTCAGCTAAGGAAGCACTGGACTTCCAGCAACAGAAATACGTCTTCATATTCTACCCAAAGCGGTAGATCAACGCGGTAAGGTCTTTATGGCCTACCGCGTTTTATTATATCTGCTATAGATTTTTTCATTTCTTCTGTAAGGAGGTAGTGATTACTATCATCAATTTTTATACCCACTTTGCCATCAACAATTATCCCAGAGTCATACTTTCGTTTGACCATCTCGTCATCCTGATGATTTACAATCGGAAAATCATTTTCTTGTTCAGAATCAGGCACACCAATACCAAGAACCAAAGTTCCAAAAGGAGCAAATCGGAGACGATCCGACCCACGACTGTGACCAACCCAAAGATCGGCTGGTTGAGGCGCAGTGTATGGCTCTCCAGAATCGAAAGAAACACTAAAACCCAAGCTTTCTAAAAAAGATTTGAGTTCATTGTAAAAAATATCGGCCCGCTCATTATTAGTCACTAACTCTGGGTTTCCTTTTATAATGACGGCTGATTTACTATTCATATTACAATTTACCTAAACAACGGCGGTATCTTGGAGTCAACGAGAAATATTATAAGCCCAATTATCGCGCCAATGGCATTGATCATCCAAAAGCGCATCGTAATCTGGGTTTCCGGCCAGCCAAGAGCTTCAAAAGTGTGATGAATAGGCGTAGAAGAAAATATTTTCTTTTTCCGTATTTTTTTAGAAAGAGTCTGTATAATCACCGACAGAGATTCTATCAGTGGGATAATAGCTATTATTGGCAATAACAAAGCTGTGTCAGTAAGCAGAGCTACCGCCGCAGCAGTAAAACCTAAAGACATCACTCCCGTATCACCCATAAAAAATCTAGCTGGATATATATTGAACCAGAGAAAACCAATCAATGCCCCCATTATAGCCGCCAAAAAAGTAACCATGTCTATCCTCCCTTGATCAAAAGCGATGGCCGCCAAAGCGCCAAACATAGTCAGGAAAACTCCTCCAGAAAGGCCATCCAGGCCATCGGTTTCATTCATTGAGAAAGCCGTAGCCACGGTTACAAGTAGAAAATAAACTATGTAGAACCACCCGACATGAATGTCGCCATAGAAAGGAATGTTAATCGATGTTATGCCTAACTTGAAATAAAACCACCAAGCTCCAATTGATGCGACCACAAAATATAATATCAATCTTTTCTTAAGCTTAAATCCTCCTTTTTTGAAAATACCAAGAATATCATCAACCATGCCCATAATTCCAGCTAAAACCAAAAAACCTAATGGCAGTAACGTCTGACTGCGAGAAAGAAAATTAAGACTGGACCAAAATCCATCAAATTGACGAGCAGTGAACCAGAAAAGTAAAGCCAAAAAGGCAACTGTGAACCATATTGGTAGTCCACCCATAGTCGGCGTCCCTTCTTTTTTCTTATGAAGTGCGTTAAAAATTGGCGTCTCGCCCCAAAATGTATTCTTATCTCTCTCTATCGCTTTACCGGGTTTGAAATGAGTAAAGATAATTTTCGTCCAAAAATGAGTGATGACCAAATTAACAAAAAAAGCCGCAGCGGCGACGACAAAAATTTTAATGATATTGAAAATTGTAAATACTTCGCCTGAAGAATTAATAATATTGATCATTTTATTCCCATCTATATGAACCTTTTACCCAATCAATTAATTTCTTAGTATCGTCAAAACGTGATTTAGAACCAAGAATGACACTTATTAGTTTATCATTTTTACCCGGAATATCCACCACTAAAATCATACAGCCTAAGGCACCATCCGTATTCCCAGTTTTCCCGCCAACAATGTCTGGTATAATCCCAAGAAGCTGGTCAGTGCTTTCAACATTATGCTCAATCTTTCCATCAACTGATTTCACAACAATACTCTTTTCGGTCAAAATATTCCAAATTAAATCGTATTTAAAAGAGTCCTTAATTAATTTTATCAAATCTTCAGGAGTAGAACTGGCATTATCGTTCAGACCAGCAGGATCAAGAAAATTAGAATCAACCATCCCCAAGACCTGCGCCTTTTCATTCATCTTATCAACAAAATTTATTCCCTTGTTGTTTGCGTAATAAGCAAGGGCGTAGGCTGCATCATTCGAAGATTCAATAAGCATAAGTTTTAAAAGATTTTGGACAGTTATTTTTTCTCCCAAATAAAGACTCTGCTTCTCTTCATCAACCTTAAGCACTTCTTTTGGAATTACCACTTCGTCTTTGAGGTCAAGATTCTCCAAGACAACAGTGGCACTTATAATTTTTGTTAATGAAGCAATTGGCAGTTTAAGCCGTCCATTCTTGGCAAAAAGAAACCTGCCGGAGCGGGTATCATAGACTAGCCCCGCCTTAGCATCAACAACCGGTTTTTCTACGGCTGAATTTAATATAGGAAAATAACTCGGTTCGGATATCGGAAGGAGGTATGCTTGAGAACTATTGAATGCAGGTTCGGCATTGGCAAGATTGCTCTTTTTGGAAGAATCCATGACAAAAAAAACATTCACAATAACCAAACCTGCCAACATAAATGCTAAGATATATAGCTTTGATTGCATTGGAAACTATTTTTCGATTTTTAGATGTAATTCTTTTAACTGCTTCGGCGATACCGCATCTGGTGCCTCCATAACTGACGTACTGCCTGAACTCGTTTGGGGAAATGCCTGAACTTCTCGCAAATAATCTTCGCCAAATAAAGTCATGAGATTTCTTTCTATGCCATGAGCAATGCCGCCATGTGGAGGTGCTCCAAATCCAAGAGCCTCAATCATGTGGCCAAATTGGTGCTTAATCTCCTCTTCTGAATATCCCATGATGTGGAATACTGCTTTAAGCATTTCGGGGCGATGTGCCCTAATACTGCCGCCACCTACTTCATAACCATTACAAACCATATCGTATTGAGTAGTAATTATCTCACCAACATGTTCACCTTTCAGTAACCAATCCACATGTTCCGGCTTGGCCATTGAAAACGGATTATGGGTAAACGTCCATTTTCCATCGCTGTCTTTTTCAAAGAATGGAAAATCTACAACCCATGCATATGCCAAAACTCCGTTCTTTTTATCTTCTTCATTGCGAAGATCAAATTTATCAGCCCCAAATTTATCCATTACTTCTTTATATGTAAAAACTGGAAATGGTTTTTGTTTAATAGTATAACCCATAGACTCCACAACCGTAGTTATCATTTCCTCATCTATGGCCATAACATCTTTCTGCTCAACAAAACTCATCTCTAAATCGACTTGTGTATGTTCAAAACCGCGATCAGCTCTAAGGTCTTCGTCTCGGAAACATCTGGCAATTTGGAAATATTTCTCAAATCCCGCAACCATCAAAAGCTGCTTATATTGCTGGGGTGATTGAGGCAATGCAAAGAATTTTCCCGGATGAAGCCGTGCGGGAATTATAAAATCTCTGGAGCCTTCTGGTGTCGGAGCGCTTAGATATGGCGTCTCAATTTCTAAAAACCCTTTCTTGAATAAAAACTGCCTTGCTCTATCTATAAAATCCGAACGAATCCTCATGTTCTTTTGAAGTCGATCTCTGCGCAAATCCAAATATCTATATTTTAATCTAATTTCTTCACCAATTTCTTTACCATCAGTGTCCAAAGGAAAGGGCGGGGTTTCGGATTTATTTAAAACTTCCATTTCTTCAGGCTCAATCTCAACTTTGCCTGTTTCTATTTCAGCGTTAACCATTTTATCCGGTCGGGCTTTGACTTGGCCCTTGATGCGCAAAACCCACTCGGAACGAAGTTCCGAGGCAATTGTATAATCTTTGCTTGAGGGAGTAAAAACTATTTGAACAATTCCTGACCGGTCGCGAAGATCTATGAAAATAATTTTGCCATGATCGCGTCTTGTCGCGACCCAGCCAAAGAGATTAACTTCTTTCCCGGCAAGATCTTTGGTTTCTAAAACATGAGTTCGTTCCATGATTAAATCTTATCATAAAAATAGAGGCAGGCAAATAAAAACCGGATTATTAGTCCGATTAAAACATTACCACCATAACGAAGATACCCCCAATAGTTAAAAAAGAACCAAAAAGAGTCAACGAGATACCAGGTTTCGCCTCTAAACCCTCTGATTTAATTATTAGACACACTCCCGATAAAGCTAACGCCGCACCAATGGCCACAGACATTTGTGCCTCTTTTTTAACTCAAAGAACTTTCGATTATCTTATCTAATAATTGGGTAAGTGTCAAACCGGCAGTTTGAGCGGCTTTGGGGAGAAGAGAATTCTTTGTTAACCCCGGAAGAGTGTTTGTTTCTAGGACATAGATAGTCCCGTTTCCATTTTTTAAAATCATGTCAGTTCGTGAGTATCCGCTACATCCTAAAATCTGATGGGCTTTGATCGCGATATCTTGGGCTTTCTTAAATAAAAATTCGTCCAATGGCGCCGGAGTTATTTCGTTGGCATGGCCTTTTTTATATTTAGCACTGTAATTAAAAAATTTATTAGTTTTTAGAAGTATGATTTCTGTCACTGGTAAAGCCGCAACTGGCTGACCAGAAAAATTATCCAATACCCCACATGTAAGTTCCCTACCTTTTATAAATTCTTCTATCAGAACAAATTTATCCAGCTTGAAAGCTGAATCAACTGCTTTCGCTAATTTGGTTAAATCATCAACTATTTGCACGCCGACAGAGGAGCCGTTTGAGCAGGGTTTTACTACTACTGGCAATTTAACTATTTTATTGACGAAAAAGCTGGCCCTAGCCATATAATTTTCTCCTTTTTTGAGTTTCAGAGTTTTCGGAGTGTTTAAACCGGCCAGTTTAAAAATCTCCCGGCTGTGAAACTTATCCATAGCCATGGCCGAGCCGGCAATTCCGGAACCGGTATATTTAATTCCTGAATGCTCTAATATGGCTTGGACTTTTCCATCCTCGCCGAATGTCCCATGAAGAGCATTAAAAACAACATCGTG
>OBEQ011812953.1_pt1 | contig 10823 bp, 6 predicted proteins | sample 1670901 | NCBI WGS metagenome assembly OBEQ01 (sample SAMEA104232315, study PRJEB22302) | groundwater metagenome | biome: forest; feature: aquifer; material: groundwater | place: USA | collected 2011-08-07 | depth 5.4 m | reverse complement strand
GGAGGCGGATGGCTCCGGCAGTTCGGCCACGTCGAGGACTTGGCCGACGCGATGGCGGCGATGCTCGGCGTGCCCGCCGCCTTCGGCCAAGCCTACAACGTCACGGGCGAGGAGATCGTCACGCAGGTCGGCTTCGTCGAGCTGATCGCCGACGTGATGAAGAAGCCCCTGACGCTCGTGCCCGCCCCTCTGCCCCGCGAGGGCGAAAAGCCGGCGCCGTTCGGCCAGAACCTCGTCTACGACTGCCACGCCGTCTATACGTCGGGGAAGATCCGCGCGGAGCTGGGCCTCCGGCCCCGCTTCACGCTGGCCTCGGGAATCAGCCACACGTTCGACTGGTACCTCAGAGAGGGGCTCGACCGGCGGGAGATCGACTTCTCGCTCGAGGACGAGCTGCTGCGCCGCGCCGGCTGACGGCGTGCGCGTAGCACCGCTGGACGTCCTCGTCTACGACTCGAGCGCGGCGCCCCGCTACGCCCAACTCGTTCGCGCCCCTCGCGGCCGGGTCGTCCTGCGCGTCGCGTCGACCCCCGACGAGGCCGCGTCGCGCATCGGCGAGGCCGAGGTCCTCTACGCCTGGAAGTTCCCGCCCGAACTGTACGCGAAGGCCGGGCGGCTACGCTGGCTGCAGGTCATGGGCGCCGGCGTCGACGGGGCGCTCGTCCCGAATCTCCCGCGGGACGTCGTCGTCACGCGAGTGCCCGGCGTCTTCGGCCCTTGGATGGTCGAGTACGTGTTCGGCTGGTGCCTTTGGGTGACCCAGCGAATGGCGACGTATCTGGAGGCGCAGCGGCGCCACAAGTGGATCCAGCACGTGCTCCCCGATCGCCTCCTCGGCAAGACGATGGCCATCGTCGGCCTCGGCGACATCGGCCGCCTTCTCGCCCGCCGCGCGCGCGCCTTGGGCATGCGGGTGATCGGCGTCAGCCGATCCGGGCAGGCCGTCCCCGGCGTCGATCGCGTCCATGCCGTACGCGCGCTTCGCCGGGCGCTGGCGGACGCGGACTTCGTCGTCCTCGTGCTCCCGCTCACGGAGGCGACGCGCGGCCTCATCGGGGCCGCCCAGCTCGGCGCCATGCGCCCGACGGCGTGGCTGCTCAACATCGGCCGGGGCGCGGTGGTCGACGAGGCGGCCCTCGTCCAGGCGCTCGCGGCCCGGCGGATCGGGGGCGCGATCCTCGACGTGTTCGCGACCGAGCCGCTGCCCCCGGAGCATCCGCTGTGGGGTTTCGACAACGTGGTGATCACGCCACACATCTCGGGCCCCAGTACGCCGGAAGAGATCGCACCCGTCTTCAACGACAATCTCGCGCGCTACCTCGCCGGCCGCCGTCTCCGCCACGTCGTCGACCGGCGGCGCGGCTACTGATACTTGTCCGGCGTGAGAAGGCCCCTCGCGTCGAGAGGACGTCGCTCAGCGACGATCGAGGAAGCGCTCGACGTGGCGGGCGAATTCGACGAAGTCGTCGAGGCCGGAGTTCAGCAGGGCGTGGACGCGCTCGAGGTCGACGCCGAGGTAGCCGTGGACGAGCACGTTGCGGAAACCGGCGACCCCGCGGAACCGGCGCGCGAACTCCGGCGGCAGGACGCCCAGCTCCCCCAGGACGTCGATGGCGCTGGCGTAGTCGGGAGCGTCGCGTCCGGCGCCGGCAGCCAGGTGCGTGGCGATGTCGAGGGCGTTTTGCGCGCACAACTGGAGGCCGCGCTCCGCGGCCCACTGGGCGTCGGGGTCGGCGTCGAGCGCCCCGAGCGACCGGCCGGCGAGGCGTCGCAGCCGCTGGACAGTCGCATCGAGGGCGAGCAAGTGACGCCGGACGACCGCGGCGTCGATCTGGCCGGGGCTCATCGACCGAAGCGCCCGGCCTCGATGCGGGCTCCGTGCACAGCGTCGATCTTGGCGAGCTGGACTACGTAATCGCAGTAGCGCGACAGCGCGCGACCCTCGCGCGTCGTCGTGGCCTGCAGGTCGCGCGAGAAGATCCTCACCCCGTCACGGAGCACGCGATGGTAGAGGAGCGGTGGGGCCTCGTTGAGGATGACGACGTCGACCTTCTGCCTCCCGAGCGCCTGCATCAGCACCGCCGTGAGGTCGGCCGGGTAGCCGAACGGAGAGGCTGCCGGCCGCGGATGGGCAAGATAGACGGCGACGTCGACGTCGCTGTGCGCCTGTGCCGATCCTGTCGCCGTCGATCCGAAGAGGTAGGCCTCGAGGATCTCCCCCCTCGGCTCGAGGGCTTGGGCGAGCCGTTCCCGCAGCGCGCGATCGTCGGCAGTCACGATGCGCCGAGCATCGCACACGCCACGCGGGCTTGATGGTGTTTCTCCGGGCGGTCGAAGCTCGCCGACCTCGCCTGACCCTCCCGTGAGCCCGCCTCACGCCCGGCGGCCGGACTATTTCTTGGAGATGAGGAAGTGGCCCAGGGCGAGGTGGGGGAGGCCGGAGCGCTCGAAGGTGTCGATGGCGTCGTCGGCCGAGCAGACGAGCGGCTCGCCGTGCAGGTTGAAGGAGGTGTTGAGCACGGCCCCGACGCCCGTCCGCCGCTCGAATTCACGGATTACACGGTGGTACTCCGGGTTCCACGCCTCGTCGAGGATGTGCGCCCGCGCCGTCCCGTCCTGAGGATGCAGCGCGGCGATGATCTCGTCGCGGCGCTCGGCACGCGTGGGGAACGTCAGCATCATGTAGGGCGAGTCGAGCCCGCGGGGGTTCAGCAGGTAATCGTCGGCGCGCTCGCGCAGGATGCTCGGCGCGAAGGGCATCCAGAAGTCACGCGCCTTGATCATCCGGTTGATCAGCCCGACGACGCGATGGTCGGAGGGGTTGGCGAGGATCGACCGGTTGCCCAGCGCCCGCGCGCCGAATTCCATCCGCCCCGCGCAGCGCGCGACCACGCCGTCCGACGCCAGCAGCTCGGCGATGCGCTCCTCGACGCGAGCGGGCTCGCTGACCGCGTGGCGCGTGGCGAGGTCGCGCTTGCGGATCGTCACCTCGATCTCGCCGTCGTCCAGCCCCGGGCCGAGGTACGCCGGGCCAAAGGGCCGCGGCGCCGGCGTCGTCCCCGCCCGCCGGCACAGCTCGAGGTAGCCAAGGTACGCGGCGCCGACCGCGTTGGACTCGTCGCCGCAGGACGGGAAGACAAACAGCTCCCGCACCCACTCCTCGGCGGCCAGCAGCATGTTGGCCTTGACGTTCATGAACACGCCCCCGCCGAGCGCCAGCCGCTCGCCGCCGTATCGCCGGTGCATGAGCCGCGCCCACCCGACCAGCGCCTCCTCGAGAAGACGCTGAGCGCCGCCTGCGATGCCGTCGAATCTCAGGCCAAGCGTGGCCTCGAGCAGGAGTCGATAGCGCGGACCCCGCCGCTTCCAGGCAAAGAGCGCCGGATCGCCATCGCTCCAGTCGAACACGGTGCGAAGCGCGGTGGCCCCGCGCTCGGTGGCGGCCGCCGGCGCGTAGGGCGCCAGCCCCATCACCTTGTACTCGTGCTCCCCCGCCCGCATGCCGAGCAGCAGCGTTACGAAGGAATAGAAGGACCCCAGCGAGCCGGGCGCGCTCGGGGCCGCCTCCCGGCGCGTGAGCGCCGTCTCGCTCGCGGTCGTCGCGGTGGCGCACAGCCCGTCGCCGGAGTTGTCGTTGGTGAGCACGAGCGCGGGCGCACCCGCGAACGGCGAGCCGAAGTACGCCGCGGCGGCGTGGCAGGCGTGGTGGTCGAGGGCCAGGACCCGGTCCGCCCCGAGGCCCAAGTGATCCGTGACCAACGCGAGGCGCTCGGCCTCGGACAGCACGAACTTACCGCGCGCGGCGGCGGCAAGCCCGAGGCGCGCGCCCAGCTTGCGCGCACGCTTTCGCAACCCACCCGCGGGGGCCTGCACGCTCACGCCGTAGTACTCGCGCGCATACGCGTCGTCGTGAACGACGCGGTTCATCCACTCGCGCGCATACGCCCGCGCGCCGGCGAGCACCACCAGATCGATGGCGGAGGGCGTGATCTGCAGATCGGCGAGCAGGGCGTCAACGGCGGCCCGAGGATAGCCGGCGTCGTTCTTCAGCCGCGAGAACCGCTCCTCCGACGCACACCCGACGATGGCGCCGTCACGCAGCACCGCCGCCGTCGCGCAGTGCGTCTCGTTAATCCCGAGGACTATCATCCGACGCCGATCTTAGCATTGCCTAGCTGGTGCCTTTCGCTCCTTCGGGCTGTGGCTCGCGGTAATGGAATAGTGTCCAAGTTTGGCGGGTGCTGTCCCGGCACTTGCGTCTTGGGCTCAGCCAAATCGCTACAGGTCTTCAAACAGGGGAACACTTGAGGTGGCCGGCTTTCGCATTACGTCCGGAACGGCCGGAAGTACATCGGCCGGGAAGCAGGGGCCGGCGGTGACGGCCTCCAGTATCTTCGCCTGTCCGGCATAGCCTTCGACGGTCGCCTCCAGCACCCACAGCAGTTCCAGCAGTTCGGTCGTGAACTGGCTGGTCCAGCGCTCGGGGTGGATGTCGTCCAGCGGCGAGGATTTCTTGCCCCCGCCCTTCTTCATGCGGTAGCTGAGCCACGACTGCACGACCTTGAAGCCGGAAACCTCGAACTCGAAGATCTCGCGGGCGACGGGGCGGAACTCGCCTTTGCCGACGTGGAGCGTCCGCGTCACGTCGTTGTAGGAGAACGACTCGGGGTAGCCCTCCGAATCGCCAGGGACGGCCTTCACGGATTTCGCCCCGCCGCGCGGGACTTGGCCAGGCTCCTTGCCCTTGGGGACGAAACGCTGGCCGTAGGTATGTAGCCAAAGTAGACGCGCGCCGGTATCACGGGCCTTCTCGAACAGCGCCCCGTCCTTTGTGATCGGCACGCGCAGCTCGCGCGTTTCGAGTTCCTTTGCATAACGCGCGGTGAAGGCCGGCTGCGCCAACACGCCGTAAATGTAGGCCAGAACATCCTCGGGCGTGACCTTGCGCTTGTAGGCCGCGCCGAGCAGGTCGAGCAGGCCGGGCAGGATGTTCGCCTCCGTCGCCTCGGCGGTGCGGTACAGGGGAAGGACCTCTTTGGCGCCATACGAACCACGGAAATGATGCAGGTCGGGAATCAGTGCGGACGCTGTCTCAGCCGGACCTTGCCCAAGCGGATGGCTGAGCAGGCTTGTCAGATACACTTGCCGTTCGCCGTGGGCGCGCCAGAGGTCGGGGCGCGCCCGCGACATAAGGCGCCCGTCGGCAATAATGTGTTGACGATCAAAGGACCGATAGGCATATCTCTGTGCTGGGGGCATCGGCGCGTTCTTCGGTAGCCTGCGAATCGGCGTTGAATCAGGGTTCTCTGTCAAGGCGACGCTATACGTGCCATCAACTTCGCGGTCACCCGTTCCATGAAATGCTTTCGATCTATCCTCGGCATTTAGCAGGCCCCGCCAGCGGCGCTCAAGCGTCTCCCTGTCCGGCGCAATGGGCCAAGTTCGCTTGAGCTGAACACCCGAATGCTGCCACGGCATGAGATCGGTCAGGAGGGGCCAGTCGAAGTAGGCGCCCTTGCCCGCCGGGCGGAAGGGGGCTTGCCAATCGTCGGGGCAATTCTGCCACGTTACCGAAGCAAGATCGTCAATGGCATCGAGCGCCGCGAGCTTGGCGCCGCGTGCACCCTCGATGCGGGCGTGATGTACCTTTGCGGGCTTGTCCTTCTTCGCCTTCTCTAAGCGGACGGCAACGGCGATTGCGACGGGCGTTTGGATGGCGAAAACGTTGTCGCTCTTGCGCGTGCCGCGCCCTTCGCCGCCGAGGTCGAGAATCCAGATTTCGTCGCATAGGCGGCGCATATGCTCGCGCATCCCGCAAAAGGCATCGCCATCGAGGTAGCTCGACGCGCTGATGAAACTGACAACGCCGGGCCCACTGGCTGTCTCATGCTCGAAAACCTTCCACAGCGCCCAACGCCAGAAATAGACGTAGAGGTTGTAGAGGTTCTTAATGTGGACGCCGTGGCCGGCGGCGGTGGCTGGGTCGAGGAAATCGCGGAGAATCGCGCCTGCGCCCCTGTTGTCGTCGCCCCAGCGGACCCAGCCGCCGGTGCGGGCCTGATTGCCCGCAGTGGCGGCCTCGTGCCGGTCGTAAGGCGGGTTGCCTAGGCAGACGATGACGGGAACCGTGCTCTTGACCTTGAGCGCCTTCGCGTGCTGCTCGGCGATGGGCCGGAGATAGAGAGGAAGTTGCGGCGGCCGGGCGTGGGGACTTTCCAGCGTATCGGTCAGGTAAACGTGCGTGCCGTCTTTGGGCAGCGCCGCGCCGCGGTCGCGCAGAGCGCGGCTCGTGCGTAGTTCCGTAACAGCGTAGGGGCCGACCATGAGTTCGAAGCCGTAGAGGTTGGCGGCCAGGGCGGTGGCTTGGCCTGCCACGGCGCCCGGACCCTGCTCCTCTTTGATTCGGCTCAGAGCGTGATCGATGACGCCCAGTAAATAGGTGCCCGTGCCTGCGGCGGGATCGAGTGTCACGACGCCTGGATCGGCAAAACCGAGCGGCTTGCCAAGACGGTTGACCAGAAGGTCGTCTATCAGACGGACTTGGGCGCGAACGACTTCCAGCGGGGTGTAGTAGGCCCCGGCGTCCTTACGCAGTTTTGGATCGTAGGCGGCGAGGAAGTCTTCGTAGAAATAGAGCCAGGGGTCTTCGGGACCGGCTAGCGTTGCAGGAGGCACCTCAGCAATGACGCGCAGGAGTAGGTCGAGCGAGGCGGCCATTTCGGTATGCGCGCCGGGATCGGTGAGTACCTGGAGCGCACGGGATAGGAGATTGTGCTGCGCGGCGAGGGCTTTCTCGGCGGTATCGAGCGTGAGCGGGGCAGCCCCTTCGGCGCGGCCCAGCAGTAGGGCGAAGGTGACGGTCTGGGCGTAGGCGTCGGCGAACTGCTCGTCGGCGGCGTCGGGGAACAGCAGTTGCCGCCAGTCCTTCGCGAGTTGGACCAGGGGCGAGGCCGGGTCCCTCAGGGCATCGGTCACGTCGTCGCGCAACATCCGACAGAGCGGGGCCAATAGGGCGGCGAAGCCCTTGAGGTCGATCTTGCCCTTGCGGTCCTTGGGAATTATGGGATACCAGGAGAGAAAATCGCGCAGCAGTCGCTCGACGGCGTAGGCGTCATCGGGGCCAACGGCCTTCTTGCCCTCGGCGGCGACGTTGCCGGAGAGCCGGACGATCTTGTCCACGATTTCACCGCCGCGGTAGAGCGCCCAGTCGTTGCCGTCAGTGTAAAGAAGGTTGGGGATAGCCGAAAAACGCTTCCACTGGTCGCGGTTGTGGCCGGAGAAGCGGTTGGTATTCGCGCCGACGCCTGGAGCCTTGAGTTCGACGTAACCGGCGAGGACTCTGTTGAGATGGACCGCGTAATCAGGCCGCCCCAGGCGGTTCGGCAAGGGCGTTTCGCCGGTGCAGACGACCTTCCAGCCGATGACCAGGGCAACATCACGCATGAAGTTCTCGAAGGGGGCACGCAACTGATCTTCCGGTTCTCCGGCGGTCAGTTGCGACATCTTGGACGTGACAGAATCAGCGAAGGTCTGGAGGGCTTCCTGGACCGTCATCCTCTTGTGCAATCCTTGAGTCTGCTTCCGCGAGCAGTTCCCCTAGGTCCCACACGCTGTCCGTCACCCCTGCAGCCATGGCAGGCGTGACCCGAAGGCTGCCGTGAATCCTCACGAAGTTTCACCAGGCGAAGTGTAACGCGAGCGCCGCCCTCAGGTTCCCAAGTTTCTTACTGAAAGCAAAGGGCCGGTCACCTGGCAGAGCGCGTGGTGGACGACGCGGTCGCGGAACGGCGCCGCGCTGATCTTCTGGCGCTTGGGATCGCGGATCCAGAAGTGACGGTACGGGCCCGGGCGGTAGCCGCCGTCGAGAAGCTCGGCCTGAAGCTCGAGGAGGGTCGCCTCCTTGTTCGTACTCGAACGCCGCCACCTCCTGGCGGTCGCGCTTGCCACGTCGGGCCTCGCGGATCGCCCGGTGGAGGTTCTCGAAGGAGCAGACCCGGGGGAAGTGATCGCGGTGTCGCTTCATCAGCAATCAGCAGACAGAGGACAGCAGAGAACTACCCAGGGAGAGCGGCGTGCGGCCCCACCCCACACCGGAAACCGACGTCTGGGTCCGCGTCGCCCGGGGGAATGTCGTTCAGGTAAGCCGAACGCGCGTTGCCGGCGCCGTGGCCCCACGCGCCGCCACGCAGACGCCTATAGCGGTCGTCCTCAATCCCGTCCTCGCACCACTCCCATACGTTCCCCGCCATGTCCAGCACACCGAACGGGCTTGCGCCATCGGGATAAATTCCGACCGGCGTGGTCCGGCCGACCTGACCCTCATCGGTGTTCGCGCGCGCAGGATCCCACTCGTTCCCCCACGGCCAGGTTCGGCCGTCGCCACCGCGGGCTGCATACTCCCACTCGCCCTCCTTCGGAAGCCGGACCACCTCGTCACGGCCGATCTGCCCGGTCGAGCGCAGATGCTCGGTGAGCCACGAGCAGTAGGCCGCGGCCTCGTACCAGGTGACACCGACCACGGGCTGGTTCAGCGCGTTCCACCAGTCGTCGCTCGAATAGTCCGGCTCGCCCAGTTTCGCGCTGCGCCTCCACGCGAGCCCCTCGGGACCCCAGAACAGCTCGCCCCGTTCCGCGTATCCGCCGGCGTCGATGAACCGACGATACTGGCCGTTGGTCACGGGATACTTCCCGATGCGGTACGAATCAAGTCGGACCCGGGTGGGCTGCTCTCTTACGAACCATCCCTTTCCTTGCCACTCGCGCGCCCACTCGTACTTCTCGACGAGTCGCGCGATCTCCTTGACCGTGGTTCCCATCGTGAACTTGCCGCCTGGGATCGCCACCCACTCATCCTTCTGCACGCGCGGATCTCCGCCTGGCAGTCGGTTCAGCAGGAGACCGGCCTCCGCGCGGTCGCGGGCCGGCAGCGCGCCGTGCTTCACCAGCTCGACGAGCCATCCGTGGAGCCGCTCGACGAGATACCGCTGGCGCTCGGGAGCTTTCGCCTCCTGCTCGGTCTCGACGAGAGCCTGCGTGGCGCGCAGGGCGGCGTACCAGTCGGCGTCCTCGACCCGGGAGGACGGCGACCAATCGTGAGGGCAGAAGACGCCGAGGAGCGTCCAGATCGTCGATGCGCTGCCGCTGGCGGCCTTGGCCGCGGCCAGGAGCGCCACCTCGCGCCAGCGCTGGTCGTCGCCGCGAAGCCGCTCAGATAGCTCATGCGGAAAGTCGGGCCCGGCGAGGTGGCACGCGGCGAGGTATTCCTGGAATGTGCGGTGGGGAAACGTGTAGATCGACCCCTGCACGCGCTCGATCAGGAGGCCGGCGCGGTCGGTGACGTACTCGATGACGCGCTTGGGCTGAGCCCTGCCATTGTCCTCGGAGGCCTCAAAGAGCGCGCCCGCGAGCTGCCCCGCGGTGATGTCGTGGGTGCCGGTGAGCGACGGCTGGTCGCGGTGCGCTTCGAACGCCAGGCGGTTCACCGCCTCGCGCAGCTTGTCCCGGCGGATCCCCAGCCCAGTGAAAACGTCGTGTTCCTTCGTTCCGATCAGTCGCCCGTGCTGGTCGAAGAGGTTCTTCTCCCGCTGCCACAGGTCGATGAGCAGCTCGACACTCTTTTCGTACAGCTCTTGGCGCTTGTCCGGAAGCGTGCCGCCCTCGCTCCACCGATGGAGGGAGACCATGAGGGTCAGGAGCAGCGGCCGTCGCGCCAGCTCGGCGACGCGTGGATGGGTCTGGACCACGCGCCGGAGCTGGACGGCGTAGCGGTCGGCGTTGACCCGGCCGAGCGCGCGGTCCTTCTCGCCGACGTGGGCGTACCACCGGCCGATGAACGCGACGATCTGCTCGGACGCGAAGTCCACGAGCGTCCGCACGTCGAAGCCGGCGAGGCGCGCCTCGGGGTCGTCGTAGGCGTAGGGTCGGCTCGTGACCACGATGCGGCAGTGCTCGAAGTCGCGCGCGAAGCGCTCGATGGCCCGCTTGAGATCCACGCGCCTCCGGTTGGCCTCCGGCACCTCGTCGATGCCGTCGAGCAGCAGGATGGCCCCTTCGCGGCGGCGGAGCGCAGCCTCGATCTCCGGCAAGCACAGCGAGAGGTCCCCGTCTTCCGTCCCGACCGCCGCCAGCTCGTCCCTGAAGAATTCCCAGAGGTCCTTCTCGGGGAGTCCGCGCGCGGCGTAATCGCGCAAGAGAATGCGAACCGGGAGGAGCCGGGGTAGTGTCCACGCCTTGCCGAGCCTCTTGACGTTCACCTCGCGATGGCGGAGCCCCTCGCCGGCGAGGCACAGCGCCAGGAAGTTCATGAGCGTCGACTTACCCGCGCCCGGATCGCCGAGGATCATCACTTTGCGATGGCGCGAGATCGCCGCGACGACGGGCAAGCGGCCGGTACCGTGTGGCGAGGCTCGGCGGTTCCGTGGGAGGTCTCGCGCGGGGCGGCCCCGCAGTGCCTCCCCCTCGACGTCGGAAGCGTCCTGTACGTCGAGGTCGGTGAACACGGCGGCCAGGTCGAGCTCAGCGGCCTCGCGGCTCCCAACGGCCTTGAGGTCGATCGTCGTCAGCTTGAGCCTGACGGAGGTCTCCCAGACCTCGCGGAGGTAGCGCTGGAGGAGACGGCGATCGGCGGCACCCCCGCGCCGCCTTGGTCGTCGGGGCTTCCGGCCGTCCCAGAGGATTTCGACGAGCGTCCATTTACCTGGCACGCCTTTGAGCGTGTAGCCGCGGTGTTCGTGTTTTGTGATCCCGTCGAGCCCACCCGCCTTCTTCCAGGTGTCCTCGGAGACGAGGATCTGCTCTCCCTCCGCATGCTCCTCTATCCGATG
>OBEQ012659366.1_pt1 | contig 10825 bp, 6 predicted proteins | sample 1670901 | NCBI WGS metagenome assembly OBEQ01 (sample SAMEA104232315, study PRJEB22302) | groundwater metagenome | biome: forest; feature: aquifer; material: groundwater | place: USA | collected 2011-08-07 | depth 5.4 m | reverse complement strand
TATTGCTGATGGGAAAAACCATGATGATGAATATCGAATGAAGGCTGCCAATGGGGAGATCGTCTGGATTCGAGATCAGATGCAACTGTTACGTGATGCCACTGGGCAAGTTCGAGAAATCCGAGGGGTGATGGTAAATATTACGGAACGTAAGCAGTCGGAAGATGCCTCTCGAGAGTTTGTCCGGCGATTTCGAGAAACCTTGGAAAATATTCGTCTTCTCATTGTTGAGCTGGATTTGGAAGGCAAGATTACTCTTTGCAATGATTATCTTCTCACTCAAACCGGTTGGCGGAGGCAGGAGATTATGGGAAAAGACTGGTTTGATACATTTTTACCCAAAGATTCTCGGGAAGAAATCCGCAATTTGTTTATGAAGGGCGTTGCTCAGGGTAAGATTCATGCCCATGATGAAAGTGATATTGTTACACAGACAGGAGAGCGGAGGTCAATTTCCTGGAACAACGGTTTCTTAAAGGACAGCAACGGAAAGATCATTGGTACCATTAGTTTGGGTGATGATGTTACAGAACGGAAACGCATTCAGGAAAAAATTCGTCAATCTCAAAAAATGGAAGCCATTGGTAGACTTACAGGAGGTATTGTTCACGATTTTAACAATTTGCTAACGGCGATCATTGGTTACAGTGCTTTGTTGTTAGCAAGACTTGCTCCAGACGATCCACTTCAAAAAAACGTTGATGAGATTCGAAAGGCAGCTGAACGAGCTGCTGTACTTACCCGTCAACTTTTGATCTTTAGTCGGAAGCAGGTTTTGGAGCTTCAAGTGTTAGATCTCAACAGTGTGGTGACAAATACGAGCAAGTTCCTTCACCGTTTAATTGGCGAAGATATCAACTTGGAGTTACAATTAGGTTTAGATCTAGGGCATATCAAAGCTGATCCCGGCCAAATTGAGCAGGTTCTCATGAACCTCGTGGTGAATGCCCGTGATGCCATGTTGCATGGCGGTAAACTAATGATTCAGACAGAGAATGTTGATTTAGATGAGTCCCACGATCCGCATCACTGGAAGATCAAACCAGGTCGCTACGTGATGCTTGCGGTGAGTGATACTGGTTGTGGTATGGATGCCGAGGTAAAATCTCATCTTTTTGAACCATTTTTTACTACGAAAGAAGTTGGGAAAGGAACAGGATTAGGTCTTCCTACCATTTACGGTATTGTTCGACAAAGTGGAGGGAGTATCGATGTGCTTAGTGAGCCTGGTCAAGGAACAACCTTTAAAATCTATCTTCCAGTTATTGAGGGGACTCCCCAAGATATTCCTACAGTCCAAAAGCCCGTTCCTTTGACTTATGGTTCAGAGACGGTTCTTGTGGTGGAAGACGAGCCGCGGGTGAGAAAATTGATTTGTGACGTGCTTATCATGAGTGGCTATCAAGTTCTGGAGGCCAGTCAGCCACAGGAGGCTTTGCAGGTGAGTGAGCAATATCATAGTTCCATTCACTTAGTGGTGACCGATGTTGTTATGCCGGGCATGAGTGGTTATGAACTAGCTGTCCAAATCGTTAAGATCCGTCCGGAAACAAAACTCCTCTATGTTTCTGGTTACATAGGATCAAATATTGTGCAGGATGGAGTAGTCAAACCGAAAGGAACTTTCCTCCAAAAACCATTTACGCCAGATTTGTTGTTGCACAAAGTTCGCGAGTCACTCGATCTTTCGCCAGCTGCTCCCCAAAATACCCCGAGCTAATCCTCGAAGGGACAGAATTTTTGTGAACGAAAGATGATTTATGGCATGGTCCTATCCACATGATCGCGACCATTTTAGGCTTCAATTTACGATGAGTCACTCGTTAGTATGTATTTTTTATGACTGAAATCCAAGCACGCATTCTTGTTCTCGATCAGGTTTCTCCTCGCGGTATCAAGGTTTTGAAATCGGAGCCACGCTTTCTTGTTACCATCAAGGACACGATGACAGAAACTCAATTTTTGAAGGAAATTGCAGACTACGATGCGGTCATTATACGAAGTCAAACGAAGATTGGACGCGCTGCGATTGAAAAAGGGGCTCGCCTCAAGGTGATCGGCCGGGCCGGTACAGGGGTGGACAATGTGGATGTGGATGCTGCGACTCAGCGTGGAATCGTTGTGATGAATACACCAAGTGGTAATACCATTTCCACGGCGGAACACACCTTTTCTTTAATGCTTGCTGTGGCCCGGAACATCCCCCAGGCCCATGCTGCGATGAAGGAAGGTAAATGGGATCGCAGCAGTTTTCAAGGGGTGGAATTGTATAACAAGATTTTGGGGATTATCGGTTTAGGACGGATTGGTGGGGAGGTCGCACGCCGTGCCATTGCTTTCGGAATGCGAGTGTTAGCTTATGATCCTTTTCTTTCTCTTTCCCGTGCAAGGAGTCTTCAAGTAGAGCTCATGGAACTAAATAAATTATTTGAGTGTGCAGATTTCATTACAATCCACATCCCTCTTTCTGAAGAAACTCAAGGGATGATCAATCGACAGGCTTTTGCTCGTATGAAACCTGGGGTTCGCATCATCCATTGTGCTCGTGGAGGCATTGTGGACGAAACCGCCCTTGCAGAAGCCCTTGCTTCTGGGAAAGTAGCAGGGGCTGCTCTCGATGTTTACGAGCAAGAGCCGCCTCCTCTTGATCTACCGCTTCGGAAATTTTTACAAGTCGTGCTAACTCCTCATCTAGGGGCTTCGACAGCGGAGGCCCAGGAGAGTGTGGGAATTGAAATTGCTGAGGCTGTTCGTAATTTTTTATTGCATGGTGAAGTACAAAATGCCGTTAACATTCCCAACATGGACGCAAAAACGCTTGCGGTTCTTAAACCCTATCTTTTGCTTGCTGAAAAGATGGGGCGTGCTCTTTCACAGCTTGCTCACAAACGTGCTGAGCGATTGATCGTGAGTTATAGCGGCCCTATCAGCGAAGCGAATACCCAGCCTGTAACACGCTCTGCAGTCAAAGGCTTTTTGGAACGCATTTCTGGCCGGGAAGTTAATCACGTCAATGCAATGATGATTGCACAAAGTCTCGGACTGAAGGTGGAAGAGAATCGAACGACCTCGCCTACAGATTATACCGAGTTGATTCAACTTGCGGCAGGAACAGATTCCGAGACTTTTTCTTTAGCTGGGACATTTTTTGGTTCCAGCAATAATCCACGAATTGTGCGTATTAACGACAACCCAGTTGAAGCTGTTCCACAAGGGGTCCTTTTTCTTATGGCGAATAAGGATCGTCCTGGAATTGTAGGATGGATTGGAACCATTTTGGGTAAGCATCATGTGAATATTGCGAGCATGTCACTTTCTCGTGAAAAAGAGGGTGGGCTCGCGCTTACCGTATTAAATCTCGACAGTGTTCCCGACGAAAAGGTACTGGCAGAAATTACAAGGGATCCCGATATTTATTGGGTAAAAGTGGCGAAGCTCTAGCAGGCGTGTTTTCTCGTTTATTGTGTCATCTTGAGTTAATCCATCAGTAATGGCGCATACAAGGGGAAGATAACCAAACGATTCGCGTACCGTGAAAATTTGCGATGTGACTCAGTTTTATTCTCCGGTTAGTGGAGGTGTGAAACGCTATCTTTCGGAGAAACAGGATTACATCTCTCAGTACACAGAGCACGAACATGTCTTAATTGTTCCCGGTCCGCGCAATGCGGTCGAAAGGAATGGGCGGCTTACTCTTTATTATGTAGCGTCGCCTCGTGTTTCCTTAACTTCCCACTATCGTATTGTTTTAAATACCCGGCGGGTGGAGAGGCTGATCTTCAATGAACAACCGGATGTGATCGAGGCAGGGGAACCTTACCAATTAGCATGGACATGTTTGCGCGCTGGCAAACGTCTCGATAAACCAGTGATTGGATTTTACCATTCGCATTTCCCCGAGAGTTATTTACGTACCCTCTCTCGCTTTGGGGGGAAGCCTCTTGTTTCGGTGATAGAAGCAGTTTCTCATTCTTATATTCGAAAACTGTATAGCCAATTTGCTTTTACCCTTGTCTCTTCATCGAAACTTCAGAACACATTGCATGGGTTGGGTGTCCACAATACTCGCCTCATGCCGCTCGGAGTCGAAACTGATATCTTTGAGCCTTCGCGGTACGACATCGAATGGCGGCGCCAACTTGGTGTTAAAGATCGTCAGATTCTTTTACTCTTTGTGGGTCGTCTTGCTCGTGAGAAACGGATCGACTGGCTTCTTGAGGCCTTTTCTATTGTACAAAACTATGCTGGGGATCGTTTTGCGCTTCTGATTGTGGGAGAAGGAGCCGAGCAAGCGCGTGTAGAAGAAGCGCGCAAATCCACACCTCATCTCTACTGGTTTCCGTACCAAGGTGATCCCCACAAACTCGCTACGATCTATGCCTCTGCGGATATTCTAGTTCATGCAGGTTTATGTGAAACTTTCGGTTTGGTAGCGCTTGAATCTCAGTCTTGTGGTACGCCTGTCATCGCTTTTTGTGGAAGTGGTATGGAAGATATTATTTTTGGTGGTCCTGATTTCTTAGCGGATGAGCAGAATCCCGAATCACTGGCTAAAGCGATCCTGCGTTCCTATCAAAACGATCTTCGTCAAATTGGTCTTAAAGCTCGCGAAGCCACCGTTCGGCATTACCCATGGAAGAACGCTTTTAAAAGTCTTTTTGATCTTTACAAGGAATCAGAAATGAAGCGTACAAGCCGGCACATTTCATGAACCATCATGAAATATCCGCCCGTGAGACCGAAGGGCCTTGAGGGTCAAAGGCCTTTTGGAGTTAACTCCACTTTCAAAGCAGGGTTAAGTTTCTTGCAAAGTGCATGCCATGGAATTTCGAGAATTTCAGTTGCCAGTCGTCTTAACCTGACTTTAAATCATAGGTTATGAGTTTTCCAATCCCACCGACTTTTCTTGAGGAAGAAGCGCATCGAGTTCAAGAAAATCTGAGGCATGGCCGTCGGTGTCGGCAGTGGCTTTGGTTTTTCTTGGTGATCAGCGTGATGCTGAATTTGGTTTTTTATGGGCTCCTAAGTCTGAGGAGTCATGGTCTTTGGTATCGGCAACACCGACGGAGTCACGAAGCGCCAAGCTCGGTTTTTGTGGAACGTTATCTTTCGGGAGACCGAAAGTCAGAACATAAAATCGCCGTCATTCGGTTGGAAGGCATTATTTCTTCTGAGGCAGAGGGACATGTGGGTTATGACGGCATGGTTGGGGATCTTAAGGAAGAATTTCGGCTTGCGCTCGAGGATGATGCCATCAAGGCAATTATTTTAAAGATCGATTCTCCGGGAGGAGAAGTCTTGGCATCGGACGAAATCTATCGTTGTGTGCGTGAAACATGTCTCAAAAAGCCTGTGGTTTGTAGTATGGGTTCGGTAGCAGCTAGTGGTGGTTATTATGCTGCGATGGGCTCTCGTTGGATCATTGCTGATAATCTTACGATCACGGGTTCTATCGGTGTGATCATGGCGACTCTTAATTACAAAGATCTCTTTGGAAAAATTGGTTTGAAATCTCTCGTCTTTAAGAGTGGTAAATTCAAAGATCTTCTCAATGGAAGTCGTGATCCTACTCCTGAAGAAATCACTTTGGTGCAAAATCTGGTCATGGAAACCTACGAACAGTTTTTGGGAATTGTTGCGAAGGAGCGCAAACTTAATCCTGATCAACTTCGGAATGGCATTGCAGATGGACGTATTTTTTCTGGAAAACAGGCTTTCGAATTGAAATTGATCGATCAAATTGGCACGTTCAAAGATGCTATTCAAAAAGCCAAGAATCTTGCGAGCATTCCGGATGCTCAGGTGTTGGATTATGTCGTACCATTTTCTCTCAGTAATCTTCTGGGAATTTTTGCTGAAAGCCATGCCCCCAAAATCCAGCTCGAACTTGAGCCTCATCTCTTCAAGTTACAACAGGGTAAACTCTATTATCTTTCCTTTCATTTGTTTTAATAGGTTGCTGGAAAACCTGTGTAGCACGGACAGCCGAAAATTTTAGATCGAAAATCTTTCCTGCATGCTAAACTTGAGCAAGAAGATCGGATTTTTAGGTGCTGGTAAGATGGCCACAGCTTTAGCATGTGGTATTTTGGATGCTGGTTTATGCCGGTCAGACCAAGTCTTAGCCAGTGATGTGGATGCAGCTCAACGTCAACGTTTCGAAAAAGAGACCAGCATTAAAACCTCTTCACGCAATGAGGAAGTTGCCGCCTTTTGCGACGTAGCTATTCTCGCTGTAAAACCTAATCACGTTCAAGAGGTGCTAGCTTCGATCCGAGCTCATTTTGCCAATCGATTTCTCATTTCCATTGCTGCAGGTGTTTCTATTTCCACGTTAGAGAACGGGCTTGAGGCAGGAGCACGTGTTGTTCGTGTCATGCCCAACACACCTGCTCTTGTTCGCTGTGGGGCTTCGGCCTATGCGGCTGGTCATGACGCGGTGGAAGACGATTTAGTGCTTACGGAAGCAATTCTTAGTGCTGTGGGGTTGGTTTTCCGCCTACCTGAAAAGATGTTGGATGCCGTGACTGGTTTGAGTGGCAGTGGTCCTGCTTATATTTTTTTGGTGATCGAAGCTCTCTCGAATGGAGGAGTGGAAATGGGTCTGCCGCACGACGTGGCTCTCAAGCTAGCAGCACAGACAGTTCTTGGTGCAGCAAAGCTTGTTTTAGAAACCGGTCGGCGCCCTGGGGAATTGAAGGACATGGTTACTTCGCCTGGGGGAACAACGATCGAAGGACTTCATGTTCTTGAAGAGAGTGGTGTTCGTAGTGCTTTTATAAACGCTGTTCGTGCTGCAACGGAAAAATCCCGACGTCTCGGGGGTGCTAAATAATTTCTTCCCCATTTTTATTCTTGTTGTCGATTACGATAGGTTTGGTAACCGCGAATAATTTTTTGGACGAGGGGGTGACGGACGACATCCGATTCATCTAAATGGCAAAATACAATTCCAGGAATGTCATTAAGGATACGCTCAGCTTCCGAAAGGCCACTGCGTTTGTGGCTGGGAAGGTCAATTTGCGTTACATCTCCTGTAATAACGCAGCGCGAGCCTTTGGCCATACGGGTAAGGAACATGAACATTTGATCTGAGGTCGTATTCTGTGCTTCATCGAGGATCACAAAAGCATGGTCGAGGGTGCGCCCGCGCATATAAGCGAGAGGAGCGATCTCGATGGTTCCCCGCTCAGTATGACGCTGAATTTCTTCAGGTTCCATCATGCTCCCAAGGGCATCATAAAGCGGGCGAAGATAGGGGAGCAGTTTTTCTTTTAAATCTCCTGGCAAAAAACCAAGGGCTTCTCCTGCTTCAACTGCAGGGCGAGTTAAAATAAGTCGTTCGACCCGGCCTTCGCGTAACATCGATACTGCCATCGCCGTTGCAAGATAGGTTTTGCCGGTGCCTGCCGGTCCAATACAAAAGACTACATCTTCCTTACGCATGGCCTCCACAAAATAGCGTTGCCCATGACTACGTGCATGAATGTTCTGTTTACGTGAAGAGACCTCAATCTGAGCAGTGGAAAGGGTGTGAAGGTTTAGCGGTTGGTTTTCTTTTTCAGAAGCTTTTTTGAAAGCTTCTAAAGCATAATTAAATTCAAAAGCGCGAATGGTCACGCCCTTCAGTCTTGCGGTTTCAAGTTCGCGTAGAAATTCGGAGGCGCGTTGGACACCTTTGGCTTCTTCCCCTTCGACTCGGAACCATGCTTCACGTTGGGTTAGTTTTACCCCAAAGCAGTCCTCGACAGATTTTAAGAGTCTGTGATCATTTCCATAGATTGCTTGTGCTGCGCGTGGAGATTCGAGTTGGATGGTCTCTGCAACCATATTACGAAAAGGATACTTCACTTCCGGGTTTCATTTTTAATTCTCGCAAAAGTTTTTCATAGGTTTGCTTAAGACCTTCTGAGATCACTCGTGTGTCCGAGAGGACAGTCATGAAGTTCGTGTCACCGTTCCATCGCGGGACCACATGGAGATGAAGATGTTCGGTAACACCGGCGCCAGCAACCGTACCAAGATTAAATCCTATATTGAAACCATCGGGTTTGAAGGCTCGCAATAGCAGTTGTTTGCAACGGCGTGCCATCAGCATAAGGTCTTTTAGTTCGTCTTCCGTCAAGTCATCGAGTTCACCAGTATGTCGATAGGGTGCGACCATGAGATGTCCGCCTGAATAAGGGAATGCATTGAGAATAACAAAGCAGGCACGGTCACGACATAACACATGAATCGTCTCATCATTTGCAGGATTTCCTGCCATGTCTTTTTGAGAAGAATGCTGACAAAAGATGCAATGCTCAGGTTTTTTGTTCAAAAAATATTCTGCTCGCCACGGAGCCCAGAGATATTGCATGCGTATCTAAACGATAACACATCCTTGTTTTTTGTCAAACTCGGGGTGCGGATACTGAGTCACCGGTTGCCAAGATTGTTAATTGGTGAAAATCCGTCCCGCGGCTGAGAAATCTGTGGCTTTAACACTTTTATGAAATTTTCACGAAGTTTTATTAAAACGTGATATTCACTCCTGCGCTGATCGCATGGGTAGAGAAGTTATTTTGGCCGACGTTGGTTTGGTAGTTGAGGTTAAGGTTAACCGTATCACTCAAATCGATATTGATACCACCCACAATCAAACCGAAGTTGCGGTTTGCGCTTTCGGTTTGGACTTGGAAAGGATTACTTCCCTGAGCAAGTCGAGCATCGATAATTCGACTGTCTTGGGCAAATTCATGTTGGTAGGTGATCTGAACCTGCGGTTGAATTCTTACCCCACGGGTTTTGTAGGTGTAAATCAATCGGCCACCCAAACCACTTTGGAGGGAATCAGCTTTTTGATCTGAGATTTGGAGATTTAGCGATTCAGCGCCTGTTTCCGTAAACCGTTGGATCCAAAGTTTGGAATATTCAATGGATGCCGTTGGCACTAAGGACCATCGTCCTCGGGTGTATTCATATCCACCTTCAAAGAAGACGTTTCCTTGATGTCCAAGGGTGTCTCCATGAGTCACACGGTTGATGGTACCAAACTGAAGGTTTCTTTTGGTTTCGTAGAGGTTAGCCGAATAATCCGCAAGACCATGCAAATACCAATGAGCACGATGATAACTGCCATACACCCCAAAAGGAAAGGTATCCACATCCACTTTGCCTCCAGAACCAGAGAGATCAACAGCGGTATTGGAATAGCCACCGTTAAAACCTAAGATCACTTCGTTGGTAAGTTTATAATCTATCCCAGCCGTGAACCCAGCGGTGTTATAACCAAATCCAGGTTGGTTGAGAGTTGTTTCTTGATCGTTAAACGTTCCACTGGCATGGAAAAAAATGTTCCATCTTTGTCGATCAGGTTCACGACGATTCCAGCCGGTAAGAACCCCACTGAGATCTGTCCCGCTAAAAGCTAAAAGAATCGGTTTACCAGAACCTGTCTCTTCCCCTTTCCATGCATAAGACTCTAAAGCATCCATTCTTAAATTATTTAGGTGCCATCGAAGGTTCCCGGTATGAAGGGCTGACCCACTCAAAGCAGCAGGAGCCATCGTTTTGAACTTCGCTGCTGAGATTTGGGTATAAGCATCTCCAACAGCGGTGCTACTGAGCATATTATTGATGACATTAATTACCGTTCCTAGATCTCCTGTGGCAGGAGAGAGTCCTTTTAGTGCGTTGCCCACTTGTTGTTGTTCAGGATTTAGGTTGAGGTTGAGGGTCGGATTTGCCAAGTCGGAAGAGGCTTGCAAATTGACATTGGTTGCATTGTAAGTCAGCCGCCAGCTTACGGTTGCAGTGATCTGAGCATTGCTAATGCTAGCAAAAGTGCCGGAAACACCCCCTGAAGTAACCAGAACATTGGTGAAGACCGTCCCGTCCGTCGGAATATAGCCCCCCAAAAGAGTGGGTAGAAAAATCCCGTTCAACGATGCAGAACCGTTATTGATCGCCAGTTGGCTATAACTTGAGGCAGAAGCCACATTGATGGTTAAAATTCCGTTGACGGTTTGGGTATAGTTACCTGTCATCGTAAGGGTCCCGACCGTCGTTGCACTTCCAGGGATTACGTTCCCTTGGTTATTCAGAGCACTTAAGGTCCCAGTTCCGTTTAGAATTCCACCAGAAGATACGGTGGTAAGACCTCCAAACAGGATTCCATTTATCGCAAGAATGGCATTGTTTTGAACATTAAGCCCGCTGTTAAAATAATGGCTTCCTGTGAGAAGATTAAGTGTTGCGATGCTCGCCCCATCCCCAACGTTAAACGTGGAAGAGGTTGTGTTGGTGCTAAAGGAGCTTGTGACCGTCCCACCATTGAATGTAAAGACACTCGAAGCACCATTGGTCATGTAAAGCTGATCGGTAATGAGCTTCCCACTATTCATCGTCACTGTTCCAGCACCTAAACTTCCGACTACGAGGTTGCCTATGTTGGTGACCACAGTATTGGCTCCACTGATCACCACCGTCCCGGTACTCCCCGCCAAGCTTCCCAACGTCATCCCATTGTAAAGTGTATTTGTTCCTCCTGTGATATTCCACGTGGCAGTTCGACTCCCCGAAGTTCCACCAACCAGAAAAGCTGAGCCATTCGTAATGCTCGATCCGTTGTCGGTATTCAACGTCCCACCATTAAAGGTGAAGGCACTTGATGAACCGTTGGTCACAAAAAGTTGATCTACGGTAAGCGTCCCACTATTCATCGTCACTGTCCCACGGCGATCATCGAAACTGCCGGCTTGTGTGGAGTTCGTTACCACCACCGTCCCTCCTGCTAGATTTAAAGTGGATGATGAACCGCTAGCACTGCCCATCACAAGATTGG
>OBEQ010095524.1_pt1 | contig 10825 bp, 11 predicted proteins | sample 1670901 | NCBI WGS metagenome assembly OBEQ01 (sample SAMEA104232315, study PRJEB22302) | groundwater metagenome | biome: forest; feature: aquifer; material: groundwater | place: USA | collected 2011-08-07 | depth 5.4 m | reverse complement strand
GCCGAAAGACGGAGAAGAGAAAGGGAGAAAGGGAAGGCCCCCGCCATAAACGGTCCGTACTGCATGGATCCGCTTCCGTCCAGGACACAGAGGAGTTTCTTGAGGGTGATCACGGACAGTGTCTCTATGACCCCCTTAAACGGCGCAAGCGGCGGGTTCTCTATGCGTCGTGCGTCGAAGCGCCTGCCCGTAAAGGCGTAGGCGGTCTCGGTCCGCGCCCTCACCGACAGAAGCTGTCTTAGGATGCGGGCCTGCTCCTGGATGAAGGGCATATCCCACTCAAACCATGCGTCGCCGAAGAAATCCGTCGATAGGTCCCCGTCATCGCTGTGGTCGTCTCCGCCTCCCGCGCTCTCTTCCTGAGATTCCGGACCTTTTCCGCCCATGGCATCGGCGGACTCTTCGATGCTGCCCAGCGCCGGGGTGCCGGATTTGTATTGGTCGAAGAGGAACTGCCATTTTTCGTAGAGGTCCTGAGCGTGGCCCCCCGTATGTTCTGTCGACCGGGCCTCGACGCTCAGGTCTATGAACCGGTTCCAGTCCCCGATAAACTCCACATACTGGTCATCGTCGAGTTCCGGTGGCTTTTCGGTCTTCGTCTCCACCCCCCATCTTTGCCACCTGAGAAGAATCCCTATGTTGAAGGGATTGGCAAAGGGGTTCTCCTGCCCCTCTTTTTCCAGATAGATCTTCCGATATGAATGGGCGTGTAGCGGATGGAAGTCCCTATCCCTTTTGGGCTCGATCCTGGCATCTTCAAGAATGTTCAGAAGGTCGAACGGGTAAGGCAGGGCCTTAAGGTCGATGTTCCTGCTCGTATGTATGACGTGCCCCACTTCATGCTCCATCAGGAGTTCGGCCAGCAGATCCACGTCCCTGTCCTCTATCCTTTTTAGTCCAAGCTGAATCACGAGTCGCTTGAAGTCCCATGAGGATTCGCCGCTTTTGGTGTTGATCCTGAGTGCGAACTTTTCCTCGCCCGTGTGGAAACCAGCCAGGAGTTCGAGTCTTTTTCTGAGGGAGTCGAGGGTGCCGTGCGCGGTACCGGCGAGGGCCGTCATACCCTGCTCAGCAGGTCGCCTATCGCCGAGAGCTGACCCGCCTCCGGATACCCCATGTTGTCTCTTTCCACTACCCTAAAGAGCCACGTCAGCGAGGCGGCCTCGGGAATCCCTACTCCGTTTGCCACGGCGTCGGCCCACTCGATGAGAGATCCGGTATCCAAAGGACAATTGAGGCGTCCGGTGCGATACTGGGCCCTTATCTCTTTGGCTACCTTGCAGAGTTTTTTGGCGATGTCCGCTCCGACTCTTCCTTCGAGGACCTCACGCTCTTTCTGGACGTTATAGTCGTGGAAGATAAAAATGGGGAAGCGCCTGGCCAGCGCCGGGTCGATTTCGCTTGTGTCCGAATACCCCAGGTTCGCGGTCGCCATAAAAAGAATGTTCTCCGCCTTTACCGCGATCCGCTCGCCGGTGGTAATGTCGTGAAGGGTGTAGAAGCCGTCTTCCCTGTCGAGGGCCTTGATCAGGAGATTGCGCAGCGACCTGGTGCTTCTGGTGAGTTCCTCGAGCTGCACGATCGTCTTTTTCTCCTTCGCCATGTCGAAGGCGACCCTAAGCTCTCCTTTGCGGCGCTGCCAGCCACCCTTTTCCGGATCCGGCAGAAGTTTCTGCAGGAGATCCACATCCTCCAGGCCGTCGCTGATATGTATCTTGCAGACTTCGTATCCGGTGTGTTCCTGCAGGAGGCGGCGCAGTTCATGTGTCTTTCCCGAGCCGGTAGGCCCGAAGAGGAACGTGTTTTTCCACATCTTAAGCCCCATTGAAAGCCTGTCGCCGTTGTCCGAGGAGGCCCACGAGTCGGCGAGCCTCTCTTCTATCTCCGCCTTCGCAGCGCTGTCAAGGTTCTCATAGGCAAAGACGATATGCTTGCATTGATACCCGTCAGGGTCCAATTGAGCCCGTTTTTTCCAGAACTCGCACTTGTCCTCCCTTTCAGAATCAGCCTTCACGATGCTTGCGTCCCCGCACCACATGGTAAAAAGGCCCGTAGAGGGATGCTTGCCTATCACGACGTTATGCAGGGTCGGCCCGCCGGAAGTGGCTTTTTTGTTGACCACCTTGAAGACCACTGCCGGGGATTCAGTTTTCATGCCCTTGAATGTCACGGCCACGTCCCTCATCTCCCTGACATATAAATCTGCGAGCTTGCCCCTGTGTGTCGGGTAGTGAATGCCGTAAAGCCTTTCTACATCCTCCCATTGGTTTTTCATCTGTTATTGCACCTCCTTCATTTGCGCGGCGTAGCTGCCGCTTTAAAAAAATTGCCAAGCGATAGATGCTGCTGGAGCCCCTTAAGGCGCACGAAATGCTTTTGCCGGGAACACTAACGAATGATTCTCTCATGACCCCCAGACTCTGCTTGCCGCTCTCTTTGAGATAAGGCAGGCGCCTGATCTCTCGTGAAGCATAGTACGCCAAGATTTCGGATCCTGAATGAGAAGCTGGCAGGCGTGGTTAATGAAGAACTAGAGAAGTGGGGGGCATAAGACAGCCCGCCGGCATCGCACTATTTGCCAGCATTGCTAAGGTGTAAAAGTTAGGACTTGACCAAGCAGACAGTGTACGACCCGTAACTAATCCTAATCGAAATGCGATGCCATCTATGACCGATTTTCCACCGAACACCTTCTTCCTCCTCAAGGAAGAGCTTGTCGGAATCCCCTCTGAGTTTCTCTCGGAAAGCGACAAAATATTAAAAATGCTGGATATTCCCCTTGTTCGGAAAGAAAGGCAAATTCTTATTGCTTTTTTGCCAGCCCCTGAATTATATTTCCATATTAAAAAAATCCTTGTGGGGGGATTTAAAATGGCTAATGTCGAATATCCTCAAGAGTGTTGCTCTAATCTTACGCTGAGATATATTGTTGACAAGTTAGTGGCTATGGACCTATCAAGCCAGAAGATCGAATCAATTCTCAAGTGCGGGTTAAACGCCGACTGCCTTTCATATTGGGCATGAAATGAGTCATGAAAAGGAGAAAGGTCAAGCTCTCACCGACAGGCCGATACATCCATAGGTAAGGTCTTATGTTTTACACCGACACAAACGGACAACTTCCAGAATCTCATAGCACCGCTCTTTATATGCTCGGGATTGTCATGCAGTCGACTCCACTTGATGAGATAGACTTTGAGGCATTCAAGACACTGGTCCCAGAGTTAGACAGGAAAGAACTGGACTTATTTAACCGCTACTAATACTTACTGGCTTCTTCCTGAAATCTTCATTGCCAAAGGTTGGTATAATAGAGCGTATTACAAGCGGAATTAACCATTGCATTACAGGAGGGATCTTCAGTATGGAGAGCAGATTGCCTAATCGTGTGATAAAATGCTTAACCCCAGCGATACAAGCAATATCTTGTTCGACATGAATGTTGCCAACAATCTAGTTCTGAAAAATGACAAAAGGCAAGTGAGAATATCATGGTGCGCAAATGGGAACAGAAACGTGGTTCGACACCACGAAAGGAGCATGACATGAACAGACTGAATGGAAAGACCGCCGTGATCACCGGTGGCGCTACCGGCATCGGCCTCGCCGCCGCAAAGCGCTTCATCGAGGAAGGGGCCTTCGTCTTCATCTTCGGCCGCCGGCAGAAAGTGCTCGACGCCGCTGTGGCCGACCTCGGGCCCAATGCCCGCGCGGTGAAGGGGTCGGTCTCCGATCTGGCCGACCTCGACCGACTCTACGCGGCGGTGAAGGCCGAGCGCGGAACCCTCGACATCGTCTTCGCCAATGCCGGGGCGGGAAGCCCGCTTGCGCTCGGCAAGATCACCGCCGAGCACATTGACGAAACCTTCGACACCAACGTGAAGGGTACGATCTTCACGGTCCAGAAGGCGCTGCCGCTGATGGGCAAGGGCGGTTCGATCATCCTGACCGGATCGAGCGCAGGCACCACGGGCGCCCCGGCAATGAGCGCCTACAGCGCGAGCAAGGCGGCAGTGCGCAACCTCGCGCGGACCTGGGCGGCGGACCTGAAGGGCACCGGCATCCGGGTAAATGTGCTGTCGCCCGGGGCGACGGCGACCGAACTCGCGAAGGCAGCGCTAGGCGAGGAGGGCCAGAAGGCCTACGCCGCGATGACTCCGCTCCAGCGCATGGCCGATCCGGCGGAAATCGGAGCGGTGGCCGCCTTTCTCGCGTCGTCGGACAGCAGCTTCATGACCGCCAGCGAGGTCGCCGTCGACGGCGGCCTAGCGCAACTCTGACGCGTAAATTCATTTTAACAACAATAAATAAAAGGAAAAAACATATGAGCAACAACAACGGACAAAAATTGGCGGGGAAAATTGCGGTTATCACAGGCGGAAGTAGCGGGATTGGTTTGGCCACAGCCAAGCGCTTCGTGGAAGAAGGTGCGCACGTCGTGATCACTGGGCGACGAGAGAAAGAGCTCAAGGAGGCCGCAGCTTTCATCAAGAAAAACGTGACAACGGTCGTGGGCGACGTGTCGCGCTTGGAAGATCTGGACCGGCTCTATGCCGTGGTGAAAGAGAAACATGGTCACATCGACATTCTCTTCGCGAACGCGGGCGCGGGGACAATCGCACCGCTCGCGGTAGCTACTGAGGCCCATTTTGACCAGACCTTCGACGTGAACGTGAAGGGGCTGTTCTTTACGGTGCAGAAGGCCCTTCCCCTCATCAAAGATGGCGGCTCGATCATCCTGACCTCTTCAGTCTCGAACGTGATGGGGCTCCCAGGGTTTAGCGCCTACGCCGCGAGTAAGGCGGCTGTGCGCAACTTCGCGCGCGGCTGGACTCTGGAATTGAAAGACCGAAAGATCCGCGTGAATTGTATGAGCCCCGGAGTAATCGATACCCCGGCCTTAGCGACGACGACGGGCCTTACCCCTGAACAGGTCGAGCAAGCGGTCGCACAGTTCACAACGCAGATCCCAATGGGTCGCAGAGGCATGCCCGAGGAAATCGCGGCAGCAGTCGCGTTCCTTGCTTCCGATGAAAGTTCCTATATCACCGGCGTGGATCTCGCCGTCGATGGAGGCATGGCGCAGGTCTAATACGGAGAGCGCAGAACAAGTTGTGAGAGAAATTGAAAAAAATAGCGGTGGTGTGAGAGCTGTCGCACTGAAACTTACACGATCCGATGTAAGGGAAATGGAGAGATTTCGATGAGCACACAAGAGAATGTCCAGATTGTGAAGGATTTCTTTGCAGCAATGGGCAGCGGCGATAAGCAAGGTCTGCTGGCGTTGTCTGCCGAAGATATTGAGTGGATCATTCCGGGCGAGGACTGGCCGCTGGCCGGCACGCACCGCGGGCACGCGGGATTGGCGGATTTGCTTCAGAAAGCTTCCGAAACGTTGGAAACTTCATACCCAGAGCCCCCCGAATTCATAGCGCAGGGAGATTGGGTTCTGGTCGTCGGCTTCGCTACGGGGAGAATCAAAGCCACGAATAGGACGTTCGAGGATCATTGGGTCTTCGCCATTACCGTTCGAAATGGCAAATTGACAAACGTCCGGGAGTATATCGACACGCAAGCACTGGCGCGGGCCTCCGAGATGGCGTGAGCCCCAGGCCCTGAGCTAAGCTGGACCTTCGGAGGATGTGTGTGATGACATTTCCTCCCGCGAATCTCGCCGCCTGTTTCTCACGAAAATCTTCATTGTTGCACGCTATTGAACCACTTTTGTTTGTCGGGTGAAGACCCAACATTTGATGAGTTCCCGGAGAGGACGTTCTTCCAAGAAAAACCAACAGTGTGGACTCGATCTTTCACTGTCTGTTAGATCGAGTCCTGGCAACTACAGCTAAGGAGAGAGTTGACCCGTCCCCTGATCTGTCCTAAACAGTATCTGCCTTAAACGGCTGAAACTATTTCAGCTTGCTGTTCCAATATTCGACATAGGCAGCATAAGCCTTTTGAGAGGTTAGGAATCTTATGTGCTGTCTACTATTCAGTTTGTACGCTTGAAGGCTTTTTGTACCCGTCCTGCGCGCTTTTTCCAATCTGTGGTTGCCGTCAATCAAGTTATAACGCCCCGGAGAAATTTCTGCCAGTATTATAGGCCGGGTAATCTCAACTGAATCCGCACGCGACTTGTTGATAGATGAAACCCTTTCAGGCAAATCGCTTACCGCTACTTCCTCAAGAGTTATGTCATCAGGATTTTGTTGAATATATTCAAGCATTTTTGAGATATTAAATTCGAAAATACCGTTTGGAAACAACTCATCTCCGTCATCAACCGGGCATGGAATGAAATTGCCATCGGCTTTCAACTTTTTTGCCAACTAGAACTTCCTTATACAAGAGACCATGTTCAGATTTCCTCTATCTTTTGTTTCCATTCCGGTTCTGACGCTATGACGCGTCAAGAAATTCAGCCTCTGCTTCGGGATAAAATAAGAAGATCACTTTTCAAAATATCCCCTCATTTTAGTAAGTACATCCTCTCCCGGAACGGCTTTAACTCGCCCTGCATGAGATATCTTCCGTTTTCTATTTTCGTTACGATTTTTCCCCTAGATAACAAACCGCAATCCATGCCGAAAAGAGCTAAATGAAAAGAAGCTGAAGATCTACACCGGGACATCTCCCTAAGCAGGTTGAGATTCAGCTTCCCCATTAATATCTTCAAACTGTTTGATACTCACATCGCCATCTGGAAAATGAGCGACAATTTCCAAATCACCACCCATTGCCTTTATAATGTTTCGCAGCGTACTAATATACATATCGGTACGTCGCTCCATCTTTGAAATGCTAGACTGTCGCACTCGCAGAACTTCAGCCAGTTGCTCTTGGCTGATAAGTCGAGCTTGCCGCAATTCCTGAAGGGGCATTTCTGCAAGCATCTGACGTGTTTTCTCAGCAGCTTTGACGCGCGCTTCCGGCGCCATCCTGTCGCGTAATAATTTGTATGGCTTCGCCATATGAAGATTCTCCTTTCAGCCTATCTCTTTTAAGTGTTCTTCATAAAGTTTGTCGGCAAGAGGCACAAACTTTTCATACCACCTGGCATCTCCGGCCTTATTGCCGCCTATTAACAAAATAGCCGACCTTCTTGGATCAAAGGCGTATAGTATGCGATAGGGATCACCTTTATATTGTATTCTCAGCTCTCTCATGTGGCTGAATTTCGACTGTTCTACTCCTGAGCTGTACGGAAAAGGCAGATTAGGCCCTCTTTCTTCGAGCAGCCCGACAACGGCATCAATTTCTACTTGCTCATCAGATGTCAAGCCATTCCACCAGCTTTCAACTTCATCTGTATATTCAACATTCCAACTCATTATTCCCTATTTGGAATATAGCCTACGAGGCATATTTTGTCAAGTCATTTGGATCTTCTATCATTGGATCTTAGGGTGATGCGCCCTGAGATCAATTCCTGACGCATTGACTCAGGAAGAAGTAGAGAAAAAAAACACCGGAGAAGGACCTGGTAGAAAAAGCCCATAGCCCTCCCGCCCTATTCTGATAAATTTCTCTATCGGAATAGGGCATCGGGTCTGTCAACTGAAGAATAGAGTTAACCCCTTCCCTGAATGTTTGGATCACTCATTTTCGAAGTTGATCTGTAGTTCAGACTTCCTCCCGGATATCGGGGGCCACCTTTCGTTGTCCATTACGTGGTCGAGTGTTAAACGGGAACGCCAGGAAGAGGCGTCGGAAATTATAGGATGTCAGCCATAGTCTCGGGGAAGAGCGTATAGCTGTATTCCCCGAGTTTACGATGGTTGATACAAATCGTGAATATCGCCTATGCCTTGTGACTCACCTTCTCGGCCAGCCAGACCTTGATTAGCGACTGATAGGGCACATCACGTTTATTGGCCTCAATCTTTATCTGCTCAAGCAGTGAAACTGGTAATCTGAGAGATATTGATCGAGTAGACAATTTGAGGTTCGGAAATCGCACACGTTCCGCCTTTGACCAGTCAAGATATTCCGTGGAATCGTGAGTTTTCCAGAATTCACGCTCTTCAGCTTCGGATTTGAATTCAGGGACTGGTTTGATTTTTTTTGCCTTCATAAATACTCCTCTCCTTGCGGTGCATCGGCCGCGCCGAAATTATTCTAATTCTTGTACCGTTACCCTGCAAAGTGAATGTGACGTGCAACAGTCGTTCTCCAATTGTCTTTCCAAGTGCATTAAATCGCGGTTCACTATGACTATGTCTATCATTCGGCAATAACAGCAACGGATCGTTGACAAATACCTGCTCCGCCTCCCCTTTTGTCGCGCCGTGCTTCTCGTTCTTGCGCGCATTTCCAAGGTCCCATTCGAACCCTTCAACACGTCGCGGGTCTATCATGCTGTATATTAAAACGATATACAATCATCGTCAATAATCCTTTCCGGCCTCTTTCTGGTGATCCGATCATTTGCCGACATTCACCTTGGGGCCGACGAGTCGTGTGTCTAGGTCGCCGCCTTCCGTCCAAACCGATCATTAAGAGATTCCCTACTCATCTTCGAAATTAATGGGGATGTTAGACTTCTTCCCGGCGATATCGGGATTTACCTTGCCCTTATCCATGACATGGTCGAAGTGGGTAACCGGGACGCGCAAGAAGATGCCCGGCTGGAAATCGTAGGAGACCTCGGCCATTGTCTGGGGATACACCGTATATGTCGTGTCCCCGAGTTTTCTCTGGTTGATTCCCACATTCGCCTCGGCAATCGTATAGGAATGGCCAAGGCAGTACTCGTCAATGGACTCGAGGTGCCCCGGAATCAGTTTAGGGCAGTATTCGGGCAGCGGCATGTACGAGTGGTCCTTGATAATCGCCAGGGGGTGCACAAGGAACAGCATTGATCCCCTCTGCAATTTTTCGACAGAGAAATTATTGGGGATTCTCTTTGATACGCCGTAATGCCTCACCTCTTCCACAAAGTCCGAACAATAGGGATAGTACTCCGATCCCACCCACAGGATGAGATGGTTCCTGCCCTCCTTTTCAAACACAACAGGCGCCCTGAAAGGTCCTGTCTCGTAGGGAAGCGGAGGGTCTATGATGAAATTCTCTATGGGGCTGCCGTAGGGGCTCTGACCGCTGCAGACATAAAGACCCCCCGGCACCCTTTTGCCGCATCCGCGTATGATTCCGGTGATGCTCTTTTCAGACATATGCCTCCTCCTTTCTCAGCGCCTTTATGGCCAATTCCAGGCTCTCTTTCTTACCGTTCCTCGTTATGGAGGCGGCCTTTTCGAGTCTGCTGAGCGCCTCTTTTATAAGGACATCCACCGTGTCTTCTTCGGGCTGCTCGGGAAGGCGAAATAACTCTGCGGGGACAAGGTTCTCAAGCTTCTTGGTCCGCAGAGCACCCGCCACCGTTGCCAGGGTCAGTTTCTCCTCACCGAGCAGTTCCATCTGTCTTTCCGCGGGCAGCTCACGGAGCGCCTTCGCTATCGGCAGACTGATCTTCCCCTCCTTTAGCTGAGTAAAGAACTCCGGTATGAGTTTGAAAAGTTTCATCGAGGATTTAATGTGCGAGACCGGGATGCCCAGGCGGTCGGCTATGTCTTGCTGGCTCCATTTGTAAGCCGACATCATGACGCCCAGAGACTCCGCCTCCACTGCTGGATTCGGCCGCCTGCTCATGTTTTCCACGACGGTTATCGTTGCCAGAATAGCTTCGGGGGTCCCTGCCTCAAGCACCAGTGCCGGCACGGTACCGAGTCCCGCCTGTTTTGCGGCGTGTACCCGTCTTCTTCCTGCCACGATCCTGTAAAGGCCCTCCTGACTGACAAGGACCACCTCCTGAAAAAGCATGCCCAAGTGGGAAACAGACTTATAGGTTGGCGCGACCGCGCTTGACTGCAGTTCCTCGTCAACGACGATCTTATCGATATCGACTTCCCTGCGTTCCCATGTCCGGGGAATCTTAAATTCAAGCTGTTCCATTGTCTCCGTCATCTAGTTTTTTCTCCTTTCCAATGATTTAAGGCGGCAGGCGCCCGATAAGGCAGCACCTGCCGCAGTTGTAATGTTTTGCCGCCGTCCTTTGGATGGGACAGGGTTATGCCGCTTTCTCCGTTATCACCGCGACTTCCTCCGCGGAGTCCGCGCTGTCCCTCTTGTCGATATCGAGTTCCTTGTTTATTTCGTACTGCTTCTTAAGAAGCTCCCTGAGCCTTTCTTCGTGCGGGAAGGGTTTCTCCAGTTCCACGGTCAGCCCCGTCAGACGTTTTTCCATCTCGGCAAGCTCAGATGAGTACTTGGCGATCGACGTCTCCATTCCTCGCAACGCAAAATCAAGACTGTTTACCGTCCCGACATCGCTGTCCGAGACGTTCCCCTTGTGCTCCGCCAGCCCTCGTGCGATAACGAGGGGCTGCGCAAAACCATTGGCATGCGTCCGGATATAGAGATCAAATCCGGCATAGCTGCCGATTCTCTCATACGCGTCCGTCCCTTTGTTGAGGTTCGCAAGACCAATGATCTTGTCACCGGCGTACTTTCTCTCTGTGTAAAGGGTCCCGTCGATTTCCATCCTGAACGGATCGGGCATCCTGCGAACACCGAGATCGTGCGTGCGCTTCTCGATCGCCTGCTTGTAATTTTCGATTCTCGCCGGCAGCGCGCTCACTTCGTACTCGAGCCTGTATCGCTCGGATGAGTGCTGGGACCGGGGGGTCTCGAGCCTCTGCACTTCCAGGTCTATCTTGAATTTCTCCATGACAAGGGGATTGCCGCTTGCTAAGGCCTTCACTTCTGCGTAGCTCAACACAACTCCCTCAACGTCCTCGACCACCCTGGAGGAAACCTGGTTGCTTCT
>OBEQ010884411.1_pt1 | contig 10827 bp, 7 predicted proteins | sample 1670901 | NCBI WGS metagenome assembly OBEQ01 (sample SAMEA104232315, study PRJEB22302) | groundwater metagenome | biome: forest; feature: aquifer; material: groundwater | place: USA | collected 2011-08-07 | depth 5.4 m | reverse complement strand
TACACCGGCCGCACGCTCCTCCAGTCGAATCCGTTCTCGCTCTCGACATTCGGCGCGAAGATGCTCACGCCTTTCAGCAGCGCGACATTGAGGTCGCTCCTCTCGTGCGCCAGAACGAACGGATCCTTCGGCCGGAACAGCAAATCTCCAAGTCTCGTGGCCGCTTTTCTCAGATCCGCGTCACCGCTGTAGTTGGCGAGATGCCAGCACAACGTCGCAAGATCGACACCGGGTTGTCCGTCCGCCACGTGAGATCCGTGGAAAATGGCGGCGACCCGATCCAACTCGTCGGGATTCTGCTGGACAGCCGGCACCAGCTCGTTGGCCAGCACGCGGACGCAATCGAAGACCTCATCCGCCTGCGACAAGTCCAGCATCGTCAGGGTCACGCTGGCGGTTCCCACATAGTGGTTGACGAACAGATTGACAATCGCGCGTCCAAAATCTCTCGGCCCGATGCCGGGGCCGTTCGGTCCGGGCGCGTCAAAGAGCGGCTTGTAGAGGATGGCCTTGTACGGCCAGCCAGGTAAGGGATCGCTGAACTGGGACGCGACGAGGTAGTCCGCGCGGTCGCGAAGTTCATACGCGCCCTCGAACCACATCATGTTGCAGGAATCGAAGGCGACGATGTCGAGTTTCTTGCCTTTGTTTGTGCGCTCGAGCACACCCGACAGCTTGGTAAAATCGAGTGCGTCCAGGCCATCGCGATCGAACGCGAACTTGTAGGCGTGTCCCCAAACCACGAGCAGATAGTGTTTCGCGGGGTAGGCATCCTTCGCCCACGTCATGAAGTACTCCAGCACGTGGGGATCACCGGAACTGCCCTGGCCATCCGGGATCTTGCCGACTTTCTTCCTTCCGCCTTCTTTCTCGTTCTTGATGAAGTACCGTTGGGGCCCACCGGCCTTGGCTTTGCGATCGATCTGAACGACGATGTTCAGGACGCCATCCTTCGAGCCGACGGCTTCCATTTCTTTCAAGTCGTCCTCGGCAAAGCTGGTGAGATCCTTCTCGTTCGGGAGGTTGTTGGCTCCCATCAACACCATCACGGTCCAATTGGCGGCCATTGATGCTTCTCCTCAACTGCGACGAGACGTCTTCCGGCGGGGGGAGAGTCTAGCTCCAGCTCAACCGTTCCGCAATCAAAAGTATTCCGCGGTCACATGTATCCCGCGCACCAATATCAACGTCAACGCGCGCGTTTCCTAACAATTCGGGAGGCCCGTAACCGCTGGCATTGCCGGATGTTGGAAAGACGACGCCCAGTCGTTGATTCAATGAGTCCCGGGTGTCGCGGTGGGTGTTGCCGCGGACCCGCTGACCCGCTGGCCAGCAGGTAGACATGATGACCGGCACACTCGAGGCGGTTCAACGCGTTCAGGTTCGGACCCATGTCGTCTGGGGCCGGTCAGGCACCAGGGAGTATCATGCTCGCGTACACTCCCAGCAGCCCTGCAACATGCCCGACCAGTCCTCGGAGGCCGAGTCCTCTTATGCGCTATTGCTTCGCGCCCGCGATGGCGACGACGAAGCGCTGGAGCAGTTGTGCACCCGCTATCTGCCACGCCTCCAGCGCTGGGCGCACGGACGCCTTCCCGCGTCGGCGCGAGGCACGCTCGAAACGCAGGACCTCGCTCAAGAAGCGCTGATTCAGGCGGTCCGTCACATCAAGACCTTCGAGCCCCGTCACGAAGGCGCCCTGCAGGGCTACCTTCGAATGACGCTGCTCAACCGAATCCGCGACGAGATCCGGCGCGCGCGGCGGCGTGGGCCCGTCGACGTGCTCGACAGCTGCGCGCCCGCGCGTGATCCATCGCCGCTCGAGGAAGCGATCGGCCAGGAAACGCTCGAGCGGTACGAAGAAGCACTTCAGCGCCTGCGACCTGAAGATCGAGAGGCGATCATCACCCGCATCGAAATGGGGTACCCGTATCCCGAGGTCGCGGCGGCGCTGGGTAAGCCCACCGTCAGCGCGGCCCAGATGGCCGTGAGCCGCGCGCTCGTGAAGCTCGCGAAGGAGATGGCGCATGCCCGTTGAGCATGATGAATCCCGCTGGCTGTCGCTCGCCGAGTCCATCTCCACGGGGACGCCGGTCAACTGGGACGAGGTCGAACACCACGCTGCGGCCGACCAGGAAGACATCGACGTGGTGCGCGCGCTGCGTGCCATCCACGAAATCGCACGCGTCCACGCATCGAGCCCGCTCGATACAACACCCGCCGCGCGCAGCGCGGGAGCGGTCCCGCAGCGATGGCGTCACTTCGCGATCCTCGAGTGCGTCGGGAGAGGCGCGTTTGGCGCCGTCTACCGAGCGCGGGAGGAAGGACTGGATCGCGAGGTCGCGTTGAAGCTGCTCCGGCCGCGATCGGGAGGCGCGCCGGGCGAGCAATCACCGGTGCTCTACGACGGGCGTCTCCCTGCACGCGTGCGCCATCCGAACGTCGTCACGGTGTACGGTGCCGATCTGGCCGAAGGGCGAATCGGCGTCTGGATGGAGTTCATCAAAGGGCGCACGCTCGAGGATGTGCTGGCGGCACAGGGGCCATTCGGCGCTCGAGAGGCTGCCGCCATCGGTCTCGATTTATGTGGCGCGCTGGCCGCGGTTCACGGCGCCGGCCTGCTGCACCGAGATCTGAAAGCCCGCAACGTGATGCGCGAGGAAGGCGGGCGGACCGTCCTGATGGACTTCGGTGCCGGAACGGACGTGGACGTCAACCAGGAGAGCGTCGAACCGGACGTCGCGGGTACGCCGCTCTACCTTGCGCCGGAGATTTTTGCGGGACGGACACACACGCCGCAGTCTGAGCTCTACAGCCTCGGCGTTCTGCTGTACCACCTGGTCACCCGTGCGTATCCCGTCGAAGGGCGCACGAGCGTCGAGATACGCGATGCCCATGGGCGCCACGAGCGCAAGCGCCTGCGCGATGTCCGCCCCGATCTGCCCCAAGGATTCGTCCACGTCGTCGAGCGCGCGCTGTCATACGAGCCGCAGAAACGGTACGAGAGCGCGGGCGAATTCGCGGACGGACTGGCGGCGTTCCTCGGCGTGTCATCCGCGAGCCAGCAGGACACCCGACGGTCGCCCCACGGTCGGTCCTCGACGCCGGCACCTTTTGGCCAGCGTAACTGGCGTCTGCTCGCAGCCGCAGCGGCCGTCGTGCTGGCTGTCGTGCTGGCGGCCGCGGCGGGCGGAGTGTGGCTGTGGAGGACGACAAGCGGATCGCGCGCGATCGCGGGGCAGAGCATCGCCGGCGGCCGATCTGGCGCGGCCGATCCGGCATCTGGCCAGGCGGCGATCGATGCCGCGAGGATGGCTCCACCCGCGAGTCCGGTGTCGTACGAAATCGTGGCCGCGTTTCACGCTGTCAAGAACGGGACGGATGCGGTCCTGCACGCAGGCGCCAGGCTCGCGCCGGGCGACACGCTGTTTCTGACCGTTCAGGCCTCGACGCCGGCCTACGTCTACGTGATCAATCAGGACGAACAGGGCGAGTCGTATTTGCTGTTTCCTCTGCCGGGACAGAGCCTGACGAATCCTCTACCTGCCGGCACGGTGAATCGGCTGCCGGGGCCCCAGTCCGGACGGGAGTTCTACTGGCAGGTGACCAGCGCCGGCGGGCGCGAACACTTTTTTGTCTTCGCCAGCCCCGAGCGCCTGGACGCGATCGAAACGATGGCGGCGACGTTGACGCGTCCTCGCCTCGACCAGCCGGTTCTGGGAGTGCCGCTGTCGGCGCAGGCGGTCGGCGTCCTGCGTGGCGTGGGAGGTCTCGCGAAAGCCGCTCCGACGCCGGCTGCCGCGGGCGGCTCCCTCGGGTTTCCGTTTGCAACGCCTCTTCTCGAGACCGCCGAACAGGCGCGCGGACTCTGGGCGCGCGAAATCACGTTCGCCAATCCTCCAAAATAGACAGGCCACGTTGTGCAGCAGCCGGTTCGTTAGCGTGGCTCGACGCGGACGTTGATCCTTTCAGTAGCGCACGCGAAAGCCGTTCGCGCTGAAGGAAGGGTAGTCCGATGTTCGCGCGAAGACTGTTGCTGGCGATGAGCTGTCTGGCGGTTCTTGGGCTGGGGACCGCGTCATCTTTGGACGCGCAGGCGAATGCCAGCAGGATGATGTATCTGACCTTCAGCCAGCCGGTGCAGCTCCCGGACGTGTCGCTCCGAGCCGGAACGTACATCTTCGAACTCGCCGATCCGACCGAGGCCTGGGATGTCGTTCGGGTCTCGAGCCGAAACCGCAAGACCGTGTACTTCGCGTCGTCCACGAAGCTGGTGGATCGTCCGGCCGGCATGCGGCCGGATCAGCGGGTGTCGTTCGCGGAAGCGCCGCGCAACTCTCCGCGGCCGATCATGGTCTGGTATCCGTCGCACGAGTTGAAGGGACGCCAGTTCGTCTATCGGGCGCACCCGTAGACGGCGGGCGTTCTTCGGCATGGCGACCGGTTGCGGCGAGTTCTTCACGCTCGGCGCACCTGGCACGCGCGCGGCTTTGACGCTAACACGCGCACTAACACGCGTTGACAACTAACACGCGCGCGGCTTGACATGTTTCGGATCGGTGGCCCACACTGCGGGCGCACTCGCTTTCGAGCGGCGTTTTCGGCCTATCGTCCGCGCCCATGACCGCAATCCCGGACGCCATCATCCTGTTCATCGTCTACGCGCTGGCGGGTCTTTATGTCGCGACCGTCCACTCGTGGCACGGTCGCAGCCGCGGTGTCGACTCCGAGAGGGTCACGGGATCCGAACGTCTCGGCCTGTCCGTCGTGCTCGGTGTCCTGCTCCTGGCGGTCGCCAACAACTATCTGTCCGCGCTGCTCGGATCGTTCTGGACCGCCGTCGCGCTGCTCGTGCTTCCGGCAGGCCGTCTGGTCTTCGTCACGGTCCGGCGGGAATGGTCATCGTCTTTCGGGGATCTGCGGGCAAGCCTGTGGCGGGACCTTGCGGGATCGATCGTGTGCGCGCTGTTCATTCTGTCGGCGGCGCACAAGCTCTTTTTCTGGCGGTCGCTATCGGCCCTTGGTTTTTTCCATCTGGATCTGCCGTGGCACATCGGCCGCGCGTCCGCGCAGGCCTTTCAGAGCGTGTCGGGGTCGTGGCCGCTCAGCCCTCTGGCGTTTCCGGCGCCGCTTCCATTTGTCTCCTTTGTTGCCGATTCGCTCGCGTCGGCGACGTTTCGCTATCTCCCGATCTCCATCCATGGATTCACCTATTCGCAGGTGCTGTTCTGCTGGTCCATGGTGCTCTGGACCGCGGTCGTGCTCACCGCGGGATCGGGGCCGCGGAGAGCTCTGGTCGTGCTCATCACGGCGATCCTGGCGGTGCCAGCCTTTCTCTTTGGCATTCGCGGCGTGGGGGACGCTGTCTTCGTGTTCTTTCTGGCGAATCCAAACAGCCTGACCACCTGGCCGATTGGGCTGGCGCTGGCGTTTCATCTGTACCAATCCTTTCGTCGAAACAGCACGCCGTCGTTGCTGGTGCTCGCGCTCGTGCCGCCGGCGAGCGTGTTCTTCAAGGCGAACCAGGCGTTTTCATTTGGATTCTTGCAGGCCGTCGGCATTGGGATCGTCCTGTCATCGGGACGCTACCTGAACGGGCTGAAATTGGCGCTCTACGCCGCAGGCATCTGGGCCGCCGCGATTCTCGCCAGCCTCGCGATGGGACCGTGGCCTATTTCAACCGGCGTCCATCCCTCGATCGCCAATCTGAAGTACTACGCGCGCGCGGCCGTGCCCGACACGCGGTCGTTGTCCAGTTTGGCGGTTCGGTGGCTCACCTACCTGCTCATCGTCGGTGTCGTCTGTGCGGCCCCGGCGCTGGCGCGCGCCGCTTCAAGTGCACCCCGAACGGCGGGAACCATCGGCCGACAGTTGCAGCGTGATGTGGGGACACCTCTCGCCGTTCTAACCGCCGCCATGGTCTATCTGGCTGTCGGCTGGTGGGCCGTCGCGCCGAGCGGGCTCGCTGAAGGCGAGCCGATGCACGTGAACTTCGAACTGATCATGTGGCTCATGACGGTGTTCATCGCGGGAGCGGTGCACAACTTGTACTCGGGAGATCCTGCCGGGCGCCGTTGGGGCGGCGTGCGGCTGCGCCCTGTTGCTTTGTCGGCGATCGGCGTGGGGCTCAGCGGCTTCATGATGTGGAATCTGAACGGCCCATCCGCGCGACGTTGGGCGAACCCTGTTCATCCGGACTACGACATCACGGTGGAGCGCGACGTGCGCGATGCGGCCAAACAATGGATTCCAGATGGCAATTGCTTTGGCTTCGGGCGGCGCTATGCGATGTATGTGAGCGATCCCTACGATCCTGACATGGTGATCGCGGCCACAGGTTGCCCCGTGATCAATGGACGACGATGGCGAGGCTACCTGGGCGATAACCGCCCCGACCGTGTGAGAGAGCAGGCCACGATTGCCGTGGGGGCGGGTGGACCGTTCGGACTGATCGAGATCGGCGACTCGCTCAACAAGCAACAGATCGCCGATCTGAAGGCGCGAATCGGCCGTGGCGTACCGATCAGCGGTCGCGCGGAGCTCATGGCGCTCCCGCGCGCCGCAGCCACGGACAACGGCTTCGATTACGCGGCGCTGCGCCGGGTTCTCGATCGCACCGAAGACGGGCCCGACATCCGTGAGCCGCTCGCTCTGCTTCGGGCAGTGACCGAAGGCCGATCGCGCGTTGGATCGGAAGGCCCTGACGTGATCCGCGCCGGTGGCGGCGTCGTCACGCCGGCCGACATGCACGGCGACGCGACGCTCGAAGGGTTCACGGTGCGCCCGCTGCCCAACGGCGAGCGCGAGGTGCGTCTGTATTTCACGCCGCGCCGGATCTGGCATGGTCGGCGGTTGTGGATGCACGCGTATCCCCAGGGGTCGCACGAGTACGCGCTGGTCGATCCGGTCGCGCCGACCTTCGACGACTGGAAGCTGGGCGAGCTCTCCTGGGAAGCGTTTCGCCTGCCCGCCAACACCCATTACGTCGTGTACGTCGGCGTGGAGGTCAACCACGACCTCGGCCCCGCCTATCCGCTCGGTCCAATTCCATGACGCCACCCACGCCATGTCACGAGCGTCGGCGCGGGATCGAAGACGCGGGATTCGTGGAGAAGAGACTCAGATGGCGAACGAGCAGTTCAGCAGCACGCATTTCGTGATTCGGCCCGAGGCCGGGCTGGACGCGGCTGCGGTGCGCGCCGCGGTGGGAGAATCTGCCCGCATTGAACCGCTCGACAGTCCGCGCGGCGGATGCGTGGTGATTGTTCCTGACGCCGTCGATCCGGAGGCGACTTGCGCGGCGATTCGCGCCCGTCTCGACCATCGCGCCGAGGTGATGCCGGCCATCGTGGGCTCGGATGGGGATGCCGATCCGGATGCCGCGCGGGGTGGCCTTCGCTATCCGACCGGGCTCTTGTCCGTGCGATTCACGTCGCCTGTCTCCGACGAGGAGCTCGCAGCGCTCGCCCGGAACGAGCGAATCGACCTCGTCGCCCGCGCGAAATTCTCGCGCACGCAGGCAATCTTCAGACCACGAAAATCAGACGCGACGTTTCTTCCTGCGATCGCGTCGCGCATTGGTCGCAACTCCGGGATCGAAGCCGTGTGGCTCGATACCGAATCCTCATATCGCAAGGCCACTGACTGAACAAGGAGCAACGACATGGCGCTCGGATATCGAACGGCGACGGGAACGCTCGTGGGGCTGAAATCGATTCAGGTCGATATTGGGATGGACGGCGCGGATCCTCACGTCGCACTCAGCGGCACGCGTTCGGCGGAGCGGATGGCCGGCCGCGCCGTCCGCGCCGCGCAGCAGGCGTTCGAGTTTCCCACGCCCGAAGCCGCGCGCAAGCTCGCTGCCGAGCGAGGCTCTGGGACGCTCAGGAAGACGCTGAAGAAGAAGCAATTCTCGGCGTTCCAGGATGAGGAGTCGGGTTTGCTCCGAGTGCTCTATCGCGAGATCGTGATCCGTTTCACGCCGTGAGTCGCCGCGGCGCGCCAATAGTCGATCGTCGCGACATACAAGCTCGCCGTCCGCGCGCGGCATGCCAAGGTGCCTGGTCAGTGGATTCTCTACGACGAGCGGCGGCGCCTCGGCGGCGAGGGTCTGGTGGAGACCGCGCGGGCGCTTGCCGAGATCGACGAGGTGGCGTTTGCGACGCCGAACTTCATCTCCGAATACAGGCGCCTCGGTCAGCCGTCGATTCCTGCAGCGCAGTGGCACTTGCGTCTCGTGCGCGCCGCAACGGCATGGAAGATGACGACCGGCAAGCGCACCGTCACGATCGCGATCGTCGACGATGGAGTCGATGTCGAGCACCCTGAGCTGGCGCCGAACATCCAGCGCCACGCCGATCCGAACGAGCCGCGCGACGTGTGCGGCCGCGACTTCTTCGTGGCCGCTGACAATGCCGACCACTTCAATCCGCGGCCCAAAATCTTCCGCGACCCGTTCGACGAGACCGAGTTCAACGACATTCACGGCACCTGCTGCGCCGGCGTGGCCGCATCGCGCGGAAAAGGCGCGCTGGGACTCGCGCCGAACTGCCGCATCCTGCCGGTGAAGATATTCCACGGCGCCGCCCTGGCGTCCGACGCGCACACCGCCGATGCGCTGCGCTATGCGGCGACCTTCGCCGACGTCGTCTCGTGCTCGTGGTCCGGCTCGCGGTCGCCCGACCTCGAGTTCGCACTGCGCGACGGAGCGACTGATGGCCGTGGCGGCCGCGGCGCGGTGTTCGTCTGCGCCACCGGCAACGAGGAAGCGAAGCGCGTTGGCTTTCCCTCATCGGATCCGCACTGCATCGCCGTCGGCGCGTCGACCGACAAGGATCGCCTGGCGTGGTACTCGAATCAGGGACGACAGGTATGCGTCGTCGCGCCGTCGAACGGCGGCGTGAAAAACAAGGAGATCTTCACGACCGACGTCAGTCTTCCGAACCGCGGCTACAACGGCGGTGCGCCGCAGCGCGGCGATCCGGCGGGCCTGTACGCGATCGACTTCGGCGGCACGTCATCGGCCACGCCGCTCGTCGCGGGGTTGTGCGGGCTCATCCTCTCGAAGAAGCCTTCGCTCACGGCGGATCAAGTGCGTGCCGCGCTCATCGCAGGTGCTGTGAAGATCGGGCCGACGTCGTCGTACGACACGAATGGTCACTCCAAGGCGTTCGGATTCGGACGAATTGATGCGTTGGCGTCGCTCAAAGCGATCTCGTGAGAAGCCCTCTTCCACGGCGAGAGACGCCCGCCCACGACTCTTGACATGCTACGTTCGTAGCACTATGCTTCGTTTATAGCAGGGAGTGGTCCGGCTCGAGCGGACTCCACGGGAGCCACCGATGTCGTCTGGAAAACTCAGTCGTCGCGAGCGCGAAATCATGGACGTGTTGTTCGCGTTGGGCGACCGCGCGTCCGCCGATGAAATCCGGGAGCGGCTCAGCGAGCCCCCGGGCTACTCGGCCGTGCGCGCCATGCTCGTCAAGCTCGAGGCCAAGGGCGTGATCCGGCATCGTGCCGAAGGCCTCCGCTACGTGTACTCGCCCACGGCATCCCGTGCCAGTGCGCGGAAGAAGGCGGTGAATCAGCTCAGGCGCGTCTTCTTCGGCGGATCGGCGAGCCAGGCCGCGACGGCCCTGTTGAAACAGGATCGGTGGAGCGACGCCGAGCTCGAGGCGTTGCGCGCGCAGATTGAACAGGTACGCAAGAACCGGAGGCCGTCATGATCCCGACACTCGCTGAAGCCGCCGTGACGATGAGCCAGTCGGTCGAGTTGTCCATCGTGGGCAAGGCCACCGCGATGATCGTCGTGGGCCTCGTCGCCGCGCGGCTGGCCGCACACGCGCGCGCCTCGGTGCGCCACGTGTTGCTGGCGGCCACGTTTGCGTCGCTCGTGGCTCTCCCGCTGCTCCTCGTCTTCGGGCCGCACGCCACCATCGACGTTCCCGTCGCCTACACGAACGCGTCCGCCGAGCGTGCGGTGGCTGCGCGCCCGGCCGGCGTCGCGGATCAACCCGCTGCCGTCGACGTCCATATCGCCGAGCGTCGATCGCCTCGAGTGTCGCGCGTGACGATGGCGCGAGCCGTTTGGCTCGTCGGGTCAGCGCTCGTCGTGGCGCCGGTCGCGATCGTGGTGTGGCGTCTTCGCCGAATCCGCCGGGCCGGCCTGCCCTGGTCCGAGCTCCGCGCGCAGACACAGGCGCTCGCATTCGCACGAGGCATTCACCGGCCGGTGGACGTGATGCGGCACGAGCACGTGCCCGGACCGATCACGTTCGGTGTGCTGCGGCCCGTGATCGTCATGCCCGCCGATGCCTGCGAGTGGCCCGAGGCCGATGTGCGCCGGGCCGTCGTCCACGAGCTCGAGCACATCCAGCGCTGCGATTGGCTCGTGCTTCTCGTTGCGCGCAGCATTTGCGCCTGCTACTGGTTCCACCCCCTGGCCTGGGTCGCGTGGCGCCAGTTGTCGCTCGAAGCCGAGCGGTCTTGCGACGATGCGGTCGTGCTCAACGATGAGCGGACCGATTACGCGGAACAACTGGTCGCGCTCGCTCAGCGACTGTCGGCCACACAGGAGGCACCTATGCTTGGAATGGCGAATCGAAGTGATCTGTCCACACGCGTGTCGGCCGTGCTCGACGATCGGCAGCGCCGCGGCCGCGCGGGACTCGGCCTCATCGCCGGCGCCATTGGCGCCGCCGGCCTCGTGGTGCTGACCGTCGCGCCGGTGCGTGCCGTGGCGAAGGTGGAAGGTGCCCCCGCGATCGGCCAGGCGGTCTCCGCCCAAGAACAGCGTGTGCGCGGTCCGCGCATGAATTCCCGACGCCC
>OBEQ010349232.1_pt1 | contig 10828 bp, 12 predicted proteins | sample 1670901 | NCBI WGS metagenome assembly OBEQ01 (sample SAMEA104232315, study PRJEB22302) | groundwater metagenome | biome: forest; feature: aquifer; material: groundwater | place: USA | collected 2011-08-07 | depth 5.4 m | reverse complement strand
TGGCTCGCGGCTTTCACGTTTGGGCCGGCGCAAAAAAAAGATATTACCGTTGAGGGTAAAGCCGAAATTCTACTCACTCCGAAACCTCAAACACTTTCCCTACAAGACAGACAAGAATATCTCCTAGATAAGCCTTATTGGCAGGTAAATTCAAGCGAGATAAAACATTTGGCACAAGAGTTGAAAACACCAATGGCAATTTATAATTTCGTTGTTAAGACTCTTAAGTATGACTTCTCAAGAGTAACACAGGACAAATCCCGATTAGGGGCGCTGAGCGCTCTTAAAGACCCTTCCTCTGCCGTATGTCTCGAGTATACAGATCTATTTATCGCTCTGGCCCGGGCAGCCGGTATTCCCTCGAGGGAAGTCGATGGTTACGCATATACTCAAAACCCCAAACAGCGTCCACTATCGCTGGTCAAGGATATACTTCACGCGTGGCCTGAATATTATGACGAGGGGAAAAAGACGTGGGTTATGGTTGATCCGACTTGGGGCTCGACGACCGGCGGAGTGGATTATTTCACGACGCTTGATTTTGACCACTTTGCCTTTGTAGTTAAAGGAGTAGATAGTAACTATCCGGTCCCTGCCGGAGGATATAAATTTCTTTCCGATAAATACACCAAAGATGTCTTGGTAGACTTCGCACAAAACACACCAACGGAAGATATTACTTTCGATTTTACCCCATCGTTTCCAAAAGAAGCAATGACCGCTCTTCCTATCACGGGAACGCTTACCATTAGAAATACCGGTCAAATGCTTTTACCGGCACAAATTCTGTCTATTACATCAACAACACTCACTGCAGGGGAACAAATATTCCATACCCCGCCGATTCCGCCCTTCGGGTCGGCAAGTCTAAATGCCTCATTTCACCCCCAGCCTTTTTTGACAAATAAAATTAGTCAGTTTACAATACGTGTGAACGATAAGACTATTACGCAGTCAATAGACATTTCCCCGTTACTCATTAAAAAATGGTGGAAGATCGGAGGAGGAATTATAATTGGTATATTCACGCTCTTCATACTCATCACTACCTTCAAAAGCAGGCGTTTACAGATTTTTGGACGCAAGTAACAGCGTGCTTTACGTTGGGAAAGCAAATGACCTCAAGGCGCGGGTTTCTTCATATTTTACCAGTAAGGATTTAGGAGATAAAACACGGATACTTGTTTCAAGAATTAAGAAAATAAATATAACTATTGTTGAGTCTGAGCTTGAGGCACTTCTGCTTGAAGCTTTTTATATCAAAAAATTCAGACCAAAATATAACAGCCGTTTAACAGATAACAAATCCTACGTCAGAATAAAAATAAAAGTAAAGGATAAATACCCAAGCATGGTCTTAGTTAGAAGAGAAGAAGACCCTACTGCACTATACTTTGGTCCGTATCCAAGCACCCGCTCTGTAAGATTAGTGCTCAAAACTATCCGCCGCGTTTTCCCTTATGTTTCTACTCCAAATCATCCTAAACGAATTTGCCTCTATCATCATCTTGGATTATGTCCTTGTCCGCCTGTTTTGGATTCAAAGGAATTGCAGAAGCAGTACAAGAAAAATATCCGTAATATTATACGCATGTTCGAGGGCGAGTCGCAAAAAATAATGCGAGAACTCGAGCATGAACGGGATAAGTTTTCTAAAAACGAAGAGTACGAAGAAGCCTTAAAAATCCAGAAAAAAATAGCCGCGTTAAGCCTCATCACCAAACCATTCCATCGGCCACTTGAGTATGCTGTAAATCCCAATTTGCGCGAAGATATAAGGAATAAGGAAATGACGGGGCTGATGGAAGCGCTAAATGCCAAGGGATACAATCTGCAAACACTGCAAAGAATTGAGTGTTTCGATATTTCTAACATTCAAGGGACTAATGCGACCGCTTCAATGGTTGTCCTTAGTAATGGAGAAGTTGATAAATCGCAATATCGCAAATTTAAAATGAAAACAAAAGGGCCAAATGACTTCGTGATGATTCAAGAGGTACTGACTCGAAGACTCAAACACAGCGAGTGGCCGTTCCCGAATTTATTGATTGTTGACGGCGGCAAAGGTCAAGTCTCTTCAGCGCTAAAAGTATTGTCTGAGAACGGTTTATCAATTCCGCTTATTGGACTCGCAAAGAGAGAAGAAACGATAGTAATTCCTGTCATTGCGAGGAAGAATGACGAAGCAATCCCGTTCAATAACAGAGAAGCGCATGAGATTTCAAAAAATATTAGAAATTTGAAATTCACCGAGGTTTCTCTCCCCAAAAATTCCCCATCTCTCCATCTAATAATGCGCATCCGCGACGAAGCCCACCGTTTCGCCATAACCTACCACAAAAAACTCCGCAGCAAATCCGCTTTGAGTCCACATTTAACCTAACTATTTTCTCGTGATTTCGTATTCCATTGGGAAATAGAGAAATGATGCGGGGACGTCTTCTATCAAAAATCTTTGGAAATCCGCGTAAATTTTTTTACGTGTAGCTATATCTATAGTTTTCCTTCCATCTTCCAATAGTTTGTCAATGCGCAAATTTTTGTATTTGGTAATATTTTTTAATTGTCCGGAATGCCACAAAGAATATTGATCAGGATCATCAGAAACCAAAAAATCGCCTAAGTAAATTTGGAAACTTGAAGGCACTTTATCAACTTCTTCAATACTGGTATTTACTCCAACATTTGATAAGCTCCTCGTGATATCATTCGCGAGCAATTTATATTTGGACAAAGTCTGGATTGTCAGACTTATTTTATTTGATTTACCGGCTGAATCGCTCGCGCTACTCGCGGCTGAAAGCAGGAGTCTAGAGTGTTCAAAATTTTGATTTTTATCTTCAAGATCTTTATTGTAATAAATTGAAATGGGGGAATAAGGAAGAAAAGCTTTTTCGCCATAAGAATAATTGCTTGGCAAAGCATAAGAGATCCCAAGTCTCACCTTTTTGTCGGAAAGGATATTATCGTTGTTGTTATAAAAAAGGGTGACTAATTTTTTATAATTTATTTTTTTATTAACCTTAGTATTAGCAAATTTATCAAATGATGTTTTATCGAACTTAATATCGCTGAGTCCTACAGCTTGTCTAATCTCGCCCAAGGCAAACGCATATTTTAAAGCTTCAACTGTCGGGTAAAACTCGTACGTCATGATATCAAATCTATTTTTAACACGGACTAAAGTCAAAGATTGTACAAAATTACCATTAAGTTTTATGTCATCAATCTTATATTCTCCCGCTCCGATCATATCAGCCAGGAAAATAGGCCTTGATACTGTTACCAAAAAAGGTGTATAAGTATCCTTTAGTTTAAATATAATAGTATATTTATCAGGCCGCTCTGTCTTAACATCGGAAAAATTGTAACTAACCAGATCTGAAGTGAGACTTCGTCCATCAGAAAAATATTGATTTTTCTTTAAATGAAAAACATAAGTTTTCCCATTATCCCGAATATCCCAACTCTTTGCAATCCCAGGTCTTACCTCTCCGTTATCCCTAACCTCCGTCAGACCCTTAGATAACTTGTCCACAATAATGGCGGGCAGATCATCTATTCTATAAGCGCCTGTTACTCCTATTATTGTATGTTTATAAATCGGAATTATGTTAGCGAAATAACGCGAACTGAAAAGAACTATGAAAAAAACTAAAAGTCCGGCTAAAAAGGAAAAAAGGATAGTTTTGCCCCATTTTACTAAATAAGCACGGATCAGCCAGAAAATAAGTCTACGTCGAACCACCATATGTTATTTAAATTGTGGAAAAAGAAGTACGAGAGACAAGATTGCAAGGATAACAGCCAAAACAATCGTCGCAAAACCCAAAAACTTTTCTACATTGCGGCGGCTTCGAAACATCTCTCCTCCACCGCCAAAAACAGGAGACAATCCTCCTTCGGGAGCCTGAAGTAATATAGCCACAATAAGTAGAATTGATACAACGATTTGTAAAATATTAAAAATATTTCTCATAATGCACTATTATATATTTTTTACCACAATTTCCGCAAGTTTTTGTGAGTTGTGATAGATTGGAAAACCGTAATTAACCAAGTCGCCCTCAATAAGCTTAAATCCTTGTTTTACTCCTCTAAATTTATCATCAATTTTAATATAACTATACTTTTTATATTTTTTTGGAATAGGAACTGATATATTTTTATTTACTATAATTGTATCAAAAGGGAAAACACCAAGATGCAGAGCAACGGCATTAATAAAATCTTTTAAAGTATAGCCCTTTGTTTCGAATGGCTTATTAGCTATATTTAATATAAATACTTTGCGGCATCTTGCTTTAAGTATTCGCTCTTTTATCTTGGGCACAATAAGCACTGGCAATTGATTTGTATACAAATCTCCTGGACCGCTTATAATTACATCCGCGTTTTTCAAGTTATCAACAACACGTTGATTTACAACTGGATCTTTGGGAGTAAGATATATTTTCTTCAAGCCCTTGGTTTCCGCGTGTTTTGCCACGTCAAGCGCTGTTTCGCCATGCACGCGTCTAGCGTCGCGGGTTATGGCGCTCAGACGCGTCCTCACGTCAGTCGCGGGAAGTATATCACCAATGACGCCAAACATCCTTTTTGTAACCTCAAGGGCTTTATAAATATCTTTTGTCCGCAAAATTTCTGTTAGCATCAAAAGATTACCGAATTTTTGTCCATCTATTGATTTATTTTCGCGGCTCATTCCAGGAAGACGGTAGGTCAGAAGGGACGCAAGTTCTTGGTTTTCATCGGCAATTAGCGCTGCTATGCAAGATATTAAATCGCCAAGAGGCATAACGCCGTAAGCTTTTCTCAACCGCCCGGAAGAACCGCCATCATCCGCCATGGATGTAATTACTGTAATTTTTGGATTGTATTTTTTAAGACCTCTTATTAGGTTACTGGTACCAATCCCACCACCAAGGCAGACTATTCTTTTAGTTTCAATGTTACTTTTTATTTTATCCATAAAAAATTCGAATTTATTTCACCAGCCATCTTAAAAATGAAACTATGAATGATAACACAAAGGCTGTATAAATATAAGCAAAAAACATCGGAAAATATATTTTTGGAATTATAAACCCAAAAAATTCAGTTCTAGGGTAGATAAAAGGCAGGATCGAAATACCGCTGACAAATAAGGTAAGAAGATAAAGAATAATTACGTTCGTAAATATTGAAAATAAACCTAAAGTTAGTATATTTATAGGGAGGGTAATTATATTGAATATTGGTTTTATAATCAAAAACATTAGTACCAAAGCTCCGCCTCCAATCAAAAGAGTCAAGAAACCGCCGGTAATTTTTAATCCCGGTATAACCATAGGTAATAGATACAAAGAAAGAGTATAGATGGCAATTTCCCGCACTATAGTTTTCATGAGAGTGAACTAAATGCTACCAGAAGAGTATAACGGCTGTCAAACTACTTGCGATATAATGCATTTAGGATTAAGATAATGACTACTAAATATGAATACAGTACTCTGTCCGCACTGCGGCAAAAAAATTGGGATTAGCGAGGCGCTTGCCAAGCAATTTGAAGAACAGACGTTGGCTTCTTGGGAGGAAAAGAAAAAAACTGAAATAGAGCAAGCTAGGGCAGATGCTTTTTCGAAGTCACAGAAAAATCTCCAGGAACAATTCGAATTACAACTCAAGGAGCTTCATAAGGACGCGCATGAGAAAGAATTGCAAAGTAAAGAGTTGTATGGAAGACTTGAAAAACTTATGGAAGAAGGCCGGCAATTAAGGCGTGAAAAGGATGAGGTAAGACTCGAAATGCACAAAAAATTAGCAGAAGAAGAACAGAAAATTCGACAAGATGAACAAAAAAAGGCGGAAGAGGCGCAAAATCTAAAATTACTCGAAAAAGATAAACAGTTACGAGACACTCTTAAAGAACTTGACGAGGCCAAACGAAAACTCATGCAGGGCTCACAGCAAACGCAAGGGGAAGCTTATGAATTGGTATTTGAAGATCTCCTTAAGGAACAATATCCCCATGACAAAATTCTGCCGGTTGGCAAAGGCATAAAAGGCGCGGACATTATCCAGGAAGTATGGGATAGCAATGGCAAATATGCAGGTAAAATCATTTGGGAGCTCAAAAATACCAAGACATGGAGTGAGCCGTGGATCGATAAACTAAAAGCAGATAAACGAGCGATAAACGCTGATGAAGCAGTGCTAATCTCAGAAGCAATGCCGTCCAATATGAAAGTTGCGGGATTTCGAAACGGCGTCTGGGTTACTAAGCGAGAATTCGTGATTCCTCTCACTGATTCGCTACGAGTGAAACTTATCCAACAAATCATAATCAAAAATTCCTTGAAAGGAAAAGACGTCAAAATGGAAGCATTGTATGCCTATCTGACCGGAACGGAATTTAAGAACCGCATTGAAGCGATTATTGAGGCATTTACAGCCATGCAGCAAGAAGTTGAAAAGGAAAAGCGTTATTTCGCCAATAAGTGGGCAAGAGATGAAAAAAATATTAGGCAAGTGATCGACAGCACATACGGCATGCATGGCGATCTCAAAGGAATTCTAGCTGCTTCTGTGCCACAGATTCAAGGATTGGAAATGCTCGAGGACGGCAAGTAAAATTTCCATTCATAAAAACTTGTCATTGCGAGGAGGAACATTGAGCTAACCTTGATCAACAACAGGATTGCCGCGTCTTCGACCGTGAGGCTCAGACCGAATCGGTTCCTTTCGTCGCTCGCAATGACAAAAACTAAAGCCTTTAGCTATGACCAAGCCGAGCTTTAATGAGGAAAAAGTACTTTGGAATCAAGGGCATCAATATATCGCAGGCGTTGATGAGGTTGGACGCGGATGTTTTGCAGGACCTGTCGTAGCAGCAGCAGTTATATTGCCAACAAACTTTAATGCGACAGATGAAATCAACGATTCTAAACTACTAAAACCCGAAAAACGTCTAATATTATCAAAAATAATTAGAAAATATGCTGTAAGTTTTTCAGTTGCTGAAATCTCAGTTGAGATAATCAACAAAATTGGCATCGGTAAGGCGACACAAAAAGCTTTTTATAAAACAGTTAAATTGCTCTCTATAAAGCCTGATTTTATTTTCATCGACGCGTTTTATATTGATCATTTGAAGAGGAAAAACCAAAAACCGATTGTTCATGGAGATGGAAAAAGTATAACAATTGCTGCAGCTTCGATTATCGCAAAAGTCTATAGAGATGAAATTATGCAAAAACTGCATAAAAAATATCCACAATATGACTTTGCTCAAAATAAAGGCTATGGCACAAAAAAACATCAGGAAGCAATTAGAAGATACGGGCTAAGCAACCTTCACCGCACCTCCTTCAATCTGACCAAATTCCTGTAAACTTAGTCTCTTTTTCTCCCTTTCATAAAATAATTTCAGAAATTCATTCGCTTGCCCGTACCCGATTTTAGAAAATAGAAATTTAAATACTTGTATAATTAATTTCATAGGCCCTCCTTTATTGATTCACATTGTAAACAAGGAAGGAAATTCTGTATTGACATGTATATTACAAAATCTTCACAAAGAAGTTTCAGGAAAAGAGGCTTGTAACAGTCGGGCTTCAGGCTAATTTCGCGCGGTGCTGGAGGATATTGGCCCAAGTTAGCGCGCGCTCCGCCCAGTCGGCTTTATTTGAAGTAGATCTTTCTTTGAGGAGCTTAGTAAATTCAATCTCAAACTGCTGGTAAGTTGACCGGAATCTGGAAGATAACGCGTCTTTATGAATTGTTTCTATATATTCTTGTATTTCTTCTAAGAACTGGTCGACCCGTTGCTGTCTGCGACTGTTATCAGAGAAAATCCAATCGCTTATACGCGCAAGATTAACCGATATATCAAGAAATTTATGCTCATTGGTCAATATAGCGATGGTATTCATAAAGTTTCTATGATTAATTTATTTACAATTATATCAAACTCCCGGCGTATCGCGGGATCAACTACGTCACGGCTTAGATTGCCTTGTCCGGGACGAACATTGATCATAGAATTATAGTCTATTTCGTTGGTATCCATATCGTATCCTCCTCCCCAAAGGTCATATTGTCTTGATCCATCTTCCAAGAGCATCTGCTCGGCATCCACGTGACGCTTTCCTCCGCCTGCAAGAATGCCCCTTTCAATATCTACAACAACCTTAATATATCCTTTCAGATCCTCGGCCATTGTTTTAATTTCTTCTTTGCCGGCTTTAATACGAACAATCAAAATCATTTATAACCTTTCCACCTGGGAGGAGTCATGGCTTCCATTTCATTGCAGCCTGCCACCTCCCAGGTGTCTAACCAACTAGTCCTCCGGAATAATTTCCGTTATAAGTATAAAGGGTTTGTTCTCATCATCATTTTTTATCGTCCCCTTAATCTTTACAAAACCATCTGTAACGTTTGTTCCCTGATAAAAGCCCCGCTTAATGCCTGAGTCATCAGCTAACGTGATCCAAGTTCCGCTCTTCTGAGTATCAACCTTTACTTTTTTCAAAAACCCTGACTCTTCAACTGCGCCATTTGACGCAACGGCAGGGGCTTGGGTTGGGGCTGAAGGCGCAACAGGAGGTATGCTTCCCTGAGAAGGGTTTTGCGGAGGATAAACAGTTACCGGAGTATCTGATTGGCTATAGTTCTCATCGTTTACCGGTATTGGGGATTGCGATTGATCACGTAAAGATTTATGGAAAAGCTTATTTAATAAGCCGTCTAATAAATGTTTTTTAAAGGCGATAAAAGCGCCAACTCCGCCGAATAATAAGAAAATAATAAATAGAATTATCCCACCGGCGCCTGTGGACTTTGATTTTATTTTGGTTGGCTCCAATTTGGTCGGAGTTGGAGTTAATACATTTGAAAAAATTGGCTTTATTACAACGGGCGGCGGATTAATTTCCGGCACATTAAATCCTCTTTCTTTGAGTTTTATAAAACTTAAGAGCATTAAATTATAATCAATTCCATCAATAACTCCGTTATCATCAATATCTGAAGTCGAACCGCTAATGCAGGCATGAGTATAAGCTTTCTCTCCGAAACAATTGACTAGCATATTGTAATCATTTATATCCATCAAATTATCGCTGTCCGGAACAGGATAAATATCTCCGCTAATTAAAAACTGTGATGGCAAGACAATATTACTTGATTTGTTTACCTGAAATTTTTTACCTCCGACTGACTTTGCGTTTGGATCCTTTATCACAGCCATAAGCGTTTGACGCGATTTAAATGTAATTTGGTACACTCCTTCTTTCACATCCCCACCTAAGTCTATGTATGAATTAACAAAAGAGGTGTAAGTCGGACTGCTCGGGTCATTATCATATGTGGCGTTAGTTTTTATTGTATATAAAGGCCTGACTGTTATATCTGAGGTATTTGAGTCGGGATCATATAAGAAAACAGTAACGTCACGTACAGGGTGCTGGGGCTTGATATTGCCACCCAGAGAGCTAACGCCCGGCATGCTAAAACTAAGATTAATAACAGGCCCTGCTGCTGTTGGAGTCGGAGTAAAAGTCGGAGTTGGAAGACTTTCAGTAGGGCTGGGCTCAGCAGAACTTGGCGATTCAGGAGGAGTTATAGTCAACTCAATGTTTGGCAGTTTATTATTTGCTGCTCTGCTAAAAAAACTAAACCCATAAAAAACAGCTATATTGGTAATAAATATTACTAACCATAACTGAATTCCATATTCTATAAATACCCAAATCAACTTTTTTTTCCGATAATTTGATCTGCGTGACATAATTTTTATACATTATTTTTTGATGCGGGTTTTTAAAAGTGTGTCTTTTACGATCTTGACAATTTCCATTGGCAGATAATGGCTTTTTATTAAATAACTAACTGCTCCGAGTTTGCTTGCGCGCTCCTCTTCGTCCGCTTCGGCAATATTGGATAACATAATGACCGGTATATTTTGTGTATCAGAATCTGCTTTTAATTTCTCAAGAGTTTGCAGGCCATTCATTTTGGGCATCATAACATCAAGAAGAATTATGTCCGGCTTGACTGCCTTTACTTTCTGTAAGCATTCTTCTCCATCCCGCGCTACTTCAATCTCGAAATTTTGATGGGTGAAGGAAATAGTATAGATATCAATGAGGGACTGATTGTCTTCGACAAGTAATATTTTGTCCATTTTCAATAGTTTACTCCTGCTAAGATGGTATTTGCAACAACAAAAATTTTCTTCTGAAAATATTGACAGCAATACTGTTAATTGCTATAGTCTCTTCACTACCCAAGAAGTAAATAAACAAACATGTCTAAAGATTTCAACGGCAAAGTTGTACTTATCACAGGCGCGAGCAGCCCCAAGGGAATTGGTGCTGAAACAGCCAGAAAATTTGCGGAGGGAGGAGCAAAGGGTGTTGTGATAACCTCCCGTCAGCAGAGCCAGGTGGAAGCGCAAATGCTTGTCGCTCAACTTAAAAAGCTAGGCACCCAGCCGCTTTGGATTCCGGGAGATATAACCAACCCTGAGACCCCGCAGAAAATCGTTCATAAAACGCACGCTACTTTCGGCAGACTGGATATTGTCGTGAATAATGCGGGCGCCAAGATTGACAAGCCGATCAACGCGATTTCAGCTTTTGATTGGGATATAGTGCTCAATACAAATCTGCGCGCGGCGTATTTGATGATCCGCGAATCGGTGGGCTACTTTTCAAGGCAGGACGGCAGCGCGATTGTCAATGTAGGCAGTATTGTCGGAGTATACGGCAATACGGGACAGGCTAATTACGCAGCGGCGAAAGCAGGCATCGTAGGACTCACCCATTCCGCCGCTATTGACCTG
>OBEQ011243215.1_pt1 | contig 10829 bp, 8 predicted proteins | sample 1670901 | NCBI WGS metagenome assembly OBEQ01 (sample SAMEA104232315, study PRJEB22302) | groundwater metagenome | biome: forest; feature: aquifer; material: groundwater | place: USA | collected 2011-08-07 | depth 5.4 m | reverse complement strand
TTAGTTTGGAAATGTCAAAAGAACAACTGGTGCAGCGGATGCTTTGCTCCCAGGCGCGAGTCGATGCCCATAAACTGCGATCCGGATTTCTTTCTCCGTCGGATTGGCCTAAATTGACAGCGGCCGCGGGCCGGTTATCGGATTCACCGATTTTTATTGACGATACACCAGCCATTTCAGCCCTTGAACTACGGGCCAAAGCTAGACGCTTAAAGGCGAATCACGATATTAAGCTGATTGTCTTGGACTATTTGCAATTGATGCGGAGCACAACTCCCTCGGATAGCCGGCAGCAGGAAATTTCTGAAATTTCACGATCGCTGAAAGCTCTCGCCCGCGAATTGGATACTCCCGTGATTGCGTTAAGCCAATTATCCCGAGCCGTTGAATCTCGTCAAGACCACCGGCCCCAGCTTTCCGATTTGCGGGAATCCGGCGCCATTGAACAAGACGCGGATTTGGTTGTGCTTCTCATGCGCGAGGAATATTACAATCCTACTGAGGAAAACCGCGGCATTGCTGATCTCATTATTGCCAAACAACGCAACGGTCCCACGGGAACGATTAAATTGTCCTTTGTTAAGGAATACATGCGTTTTGAAAATCTTGCCTACGCTGAAAATTTTGCACAAATTTCGTAATGTTGATTGACAGCGTCCTTCGGTCCCCGTATAATCACAAAATTGCTTATTTAATATAAATAAAGATGAAAACTATTAAAACTGCTATATTTTTGGCTTTCCTTCTTATTCCCTCACTGAGCTGGGGGCAGTCAACGGAAGGCAAATTGTCTTCAGAGCTCCCCAATTCCAATGTCGTTAAGGCGATTGAAGTTGAAGGTCAAAAAACGATAAGCCTGGCGACGATTCTTTCCAAAATTAAAACGCGTGTCGGCCAAGAGTATTTGGAGACGGTTGTCAGTGATGACCTTAAACGTCTTTACAATACGGGATATTTTTCGGATGTTTCCGTGGATCGTCAAGATTATCCAGGGGGTGGAATCAAATTAGTCCTCCATGTTTTAGAAAAACCGATCGTTGAAGAGCTGACGTTTTCTAAGATACGTCTTTTTAACCCTCGAGTCTTAGGTAAAAAACTTAAGACCCAGCTCGGCCAATTTCTCGACAACAAATTTTTAAAAGATGACATTCAAACAATCCAAGATCTTTATAACCAAAAAGGGTTGACCGACGCTCAGGTTGACGTCGAGACATTCATTGATCAAGTCACGAATAAGGCCAAACTTCATTTTGTGATTAAGGAAGGATACCGCGTCCGAATTAAAAGGATTTATTTTACGGGCAACTCCTCCTTCGCCGCAAATCGATTAAAAAGGGTTATTAAAACACGGCCCAAATGGTCGTTTATTCAGTCGGGATATTTGAAAAAAGATGTCCTCACCGAAGATGTGGAACGGGTTAAATCTTTTTACGAACAAAACGGTTTTATTGATGCGAAAGTGGATTATGAGACAAAAGAATTGGGTCAAGGATTTATGGACATCCATTTTAACCTTTCCGAAGGGAAAAAATATTTTGTCGGGAAAATTATCGTCGAAGGAAATCATATCGTCACAAGTGAGCAGATTTCTGAGGCGATGAAAGAAACTAAACAGAATGGTGTTTTTAGTCGGGAGAAATTTTCAGTTGATCTTAGTAAAATCCGCACCCTTTATTTTGATCGCGGTTATATTTTTGCCGATGTGGCTGAAGCGACCTCTTTGGATTCTCAGACAGGAACAGTGGATGTGAAGGTCACTATCGAAGAAGGCGAGCCCGCTTATGTGAGAAAAGTGAAAGTTCAAGGAAATACGCGGACACGGGATATTGTCATCCGCCGCGAGTTAAAAGTTTTGCCGGGAGAGCAATTTGATGGCGCCAAATTACGCCGCAGTAAAGAACGTTTGGACAATTTGGGGTATTTTGAAGATGTTAATTTTGATATTGAAGACACGGACGTCCATGATAAAAAAGATTTGGTGGTCCAGGTCAAAGAAGCGAAGACGGGAACATTAAGTTTCGGCGGCGGTTTTAGCACCGTCGATAAAGTTGTGGGGTTTGTGGAACTTGAACAGAAAAATTTTGATATCACAAACTGGCCGACGTTTACCGGAGGCGGCCAGCATTTGAGTTTTCGCGCGGAAACAGGATCGACGAAAAATAATCTTTATTTAACTTTTCTGGAGCCTTGGCTTTTTGATTATCCGATTTCATTTGGAGCCGATGCTTATAAAACACAACATGATCGGCAATCAGATACAGGGCGTGCTTACGATGAAAATCGGCTCGGAGGGGTTTTACATTTAGGAAAACAATTTTCTGAATATGTCTCCGGAGAAATTTCTTATAAAAATGAAAAAGTTAGGATTGAAAATTTTGAGAGCGGCGTTTCCGCTGATCTGTTAGCGGAAGAAGGCACAAATCAGGTGAGTGTTTTAGGCTTAACATTAGAACGTGACACCCGTGACAGCACGTATAATCCTCAAAAAGGATGGTTATTAAACGGCGGTTTTGATCTGGCGGGAGGGCCCTTGGGCGCGGATAAAGATTTTTATCGCACTCAATTAAGCACAAATTATTATATTCCTTTAAAGTTTGAGTCGGTGGTCGAATTGCGAGCGCGAGTTGGATTTGTCGATGCGTATGGCAATTCACAGAAGGTCCCGATCTTTGAGCGATTTTTTGCCGGCGGCGCTTATACAATTCGCGGGTATGACGAGCGAGGCGTCGGGCCGTTAGATTCAGCGACCAACGACCCGATTGGAGGGGAAAGTTTATTCGTCGCGAATGTTGAATACACGATTCCCTTAATTGATTTTGTCAAATTAGCGGCTTTTTTTGACACGGGAAATGTTTGGCCGAGTGTCGGTGATTTTGGAACGGAAGAACTCAAATCCGGATTCGGAGCGGGTTTAAGAGTCAAGACTCCGATTGGTCCTATTAGTCTCGACTATGGATATCCTTTGAATGATGAGCCGGGAAAACAGGATCGAAGCGGGAAATTTTATTTTAGTGTCAGTCGCGGTTTCTAACTTTAATTTTTAATCAAGGAGGACAAAAAAATGAAAATGTTAAGAATTTTTTTAATTGGCAGTTTTCTATTAGGCGCTGGGATAATTTCTACGGCTTGCGCCGCTGAAGGCAAAATGGGTTATGTTGACTTAAGCCGGTTGTTTGATCAATACAGTAAAACTGTCGAATACGACAAAGTTCTTGAAGAGAAACATAAAGGTGTTGAAGCTGAACATAATGCTAAAGTTGAGAAGATCCGTGAATCGGAAGGCAAGCTCGCGCTTTTGACGGATGAAAAAAAGAAACAACTTCAAGAGCAAATTGATTCTATGAAAAATGATCTAATGGAATTTGATCGTCAGAAGCAGGCCGATTTGACCAAAGAAAGAAATGAAAAAATCCGTGAAATTCTTCTTGAGATTGAAAATAAAGTCAGTGACTTTGCCAAGCAGGAAAATTATTCTCTTATTTTAAATGATCGCGTTTTGATTTACGGAGAGCAGACGCTCAATCTGACTGAAACGCTTCTTAAGATCCTCAATGGTGGTCAAGGCAAAAAATAAGCCAGCGATTAATGATGTCATGAAAAAAACTTTAGCCGAAATCGCTGAACTTATTGGGGGCAAGGTTATTGGTGATGAGAAGTTAAAGATATCAGGACTGAAAAGTCTTGACGAGGCTCGTGAGGGCGACTTAACTTTTCTTGCCAATTCTAAATATCTTGCCGTAGCGAAGAAAACCAAAGCCTCAGCGATTCTCACAACCAAAGATATTAAACTTCCGGGCCAGTCCGTTATCCAGACAGATAATCCTTCTCTGGCTTTCACAAAAATTGCTTCTCTTGTTTTTCAAAACGGTTTACCTCCTCTGAAAGGTGTCCATCCATCAGCTGTTCTCGCCTCGAATGTAAAATTAGGGAGCAAGGTCGCTTTAGGGGCTTATGTTGTCATTGAAGGACCGACGGAGATTCAAGAAGGGACGCTTATTTATCCAGGGTGTTATATTGGTCCTCGCGTCAAGATAGGGTCAGAATGTCTTATTTATCCGAATGTCACTATTCGTGAAGGTTCCGTGATCGGTAACCGTGTCAAGATTCATAGTGGAACCGTGGTCGGATCCGACGGATTTGGTTATGAACAGGTCAATGGAGAACATGTCAAAATTTCACAACATGGCATTGTTGAAATTCAAGATGACGTCGAGATTGGCGCCAATGTCACGATCGACCGCGCGAGATTTGATAAAACCTTGATTGGCCGAGGAACGAAGATCGATAATTTGGTTCAAATTGCTCACAATGTGAATATTGGAGAAAATTGTATCGTTATCGCTCAAGTCGGGATTTCCGGAAGTACAAAGATTGGCAAAAATTCGATTTTGGCCGGACAGGCGGGGGTTGCCGGACATTTGACGATTGGCGAAGGTTCAATAATTGCCGCCCAATCGGGGGTCACCAAATCGTTGCCGCCTTTGAGTAAAGTTTCAGGCTATCCGGCGAAACCTCATGATACCGCGAAGCGCGTCAATGCGGCTCTTCAAAGACTCCCGCATTATGTAGCAAAAATTAAAGAACTAGAGACAAGAGTTAAGGAATTGGAAAGTTTTTTAAAGAAAAATGATTCTTAAACAAAAAACAATTCAAAAAGAATTTACGCTCTCAGGCGGCGGTCTGCATACGGGCTGTCAGGTCCAATTGAAATTTAAACCGGCTCCTCAAGATTCTGGAATTGTGTTTATTCGCACGGACCTTCCGGATAACCCGGTCATTAAAGCTGATGTGAACAATCTTTTCGCGGAGGCGAAGATCCATCGTTGTACGTCTCTGGGACGAGGTCAGGAAGTGATTCGGACTATCGAGCATCTCATGGCGGTTCTTTATGGGTTGGGGATCACGAATCTTATTTTAGAAATTAACGGTCCCGAAGTTCCTGGCTTAGACGGAGGGGGCTTGGATTTTTTAACCGCCATTAAAAAAGCGGGTATCGTCGAACAAACCGCTGAAGCTCACGTCTTTGCTATTCGAGAACCCATCGGTGTTTTTGGTGAGGGGGCAAGCATTTACATGGTTCCGGATCCCGATGGGCACTTTAAGGTGTCCTATACGCTGGATTACGAACACCCATTTTTACGTTCACAGTTTTGTCAGATGATTGTTAATGCTGAAAATTTTGAAAAAGAAATTGCGCCGTGCCGGACGTTTTGTTTAGAAAGTGAGGCCCAGGAGTTATTAGCGAGCGGCTTTGGGAAAGGAGCCCATTATAAAAATACACTTGTCGTCGGTAAAAATGGTGTTAAAGAAAATCAGTTGCGTTTCCACGATGAATTTGCTCGACATAAAGTGTTAGACTTAATTGGGGATTTGTCCCTCTTGGGTGTCGCTTTGCGGGGTCATGTCTTTGCCATTAAAAGTGGTCATACCTTAAATGTCCAATTATTAAAACAGATTGCCATTCAAAAAGAAAAATATGAAAAGGCGGCCACGGTTCCTGTTTTTGTTCCAGTTCCTGGAATAGGAACAGGAACTGGAATAGGACAAGGGGCACAAGAGATTGATATTCAAGGAATCATGAAAATTCTTCCTCATCGTTATCCTTTCCTTTTGGTGGATCGCATTGTTCAAATTGAGCCTGGCAAAAAAGGGATTGGCATTAAAAACGTCACCATTAATGAACCGTTTTTTCAGGGACATTTTCCAACACGGCCTATTATGCCCGGGGTCTTGATGATTGAGGCCATGGCCCAAACCGCCGGCGTTGTCGTCTTGACGAATGAAATTCATCGTGGTAAAGTCGCATTTTTTATGTCGGTGGATAAAGTCAAATTTCGTAAGGTTGTCAGGCCCGGTGATCAGTTGATCATGGAGGTTGAAGTCATCCGCGACCGCAGCCGGACCAGTCAAGTTCGAGGGCAGGCAAAAGTTGGTGAGGAGATTGTGGCTGAAGCGGACATGCTTTTTTCATTTACCGACGCGTCGTATTTAACGGACGATAAAGAATTTTCAGAAAAATATTCTTAAGAATTCGTGATAGAATAAAAAATAATGGAAAATTTAACGATTCATAAAAGCGCGATTGTTCACCCTGAAGCAAAATTGTCGTCGGGAGTGAACATTGGTCCTTACTCGATCATCGATGGCGGCGTGACCTTAGGCATAAATGTTCAGGTCGGTAGTCATTGTGTCATCACCGGTCAGACGACGATTGGCCAAAACTGTAAATTTTTTACCGGAGCGGTCGTTGGAAGCGCCCCTCAAGATATGAAACATTCCGCTGAAGATAATGTGTGGCTGCATATTGGCGACAACAATACCATTCGGGAATATGTGACGATCAATGCAGGAACATTGGAAGGCGGCGGCAAGACGGTGATTGGCAATAACAATCTCATCATGACGTATGCCCATGTGGCTCACGATTGTGTGATCGGGAATCACTGTATCATGGCCAATAACGCCTCCCTGGCCGGGCATGTGATCTTGGAGGACAACGCGGTGATTGGAGGCTTAAGCGCTGTTCATCAATTTGTTCGTTTGGGACGACTTTCCATTGTGGGAGGATGCACGAGGATTATTCAAGATGTTCCGCCTTTTTCGATGTGTGTCGGTTATCCCGCCGAGGTGATCCGGACCAATATCGTCGGCATGCAACGCGCCCGGATTCCTGCCGCATCCATGGAAGTACTAAAAAAAGCTTTTAGAATTATTTTTAGATCAGGGCTTACTCGAACACACGCCTTGGAACGAATTGAAAAAGAATTGAAGATGTGTCCGGAATTAGAACATCTTATTTTTTTCATCAAAACCTCTAAACGAGGAATAACAGACTGAAAGAACCCATTGGTCTCATCGCCGGCAACGGCCAATTTCCTCTCCTTTTTGCTCAAAAAGCGAAACAACAAAATTATCAAGTCATCGCGGCGGGAGTTCGCGGGGACACGTCATTATTATTAAAGTTTTTCGTCGATCAATTCCGTTGGTTTCACACGGGTGAATTAAAAAAACTTTTTTTATTTTTTGAACAACAAGGTGTGAAGAAGGTGATTATGGCAGGACAAGTTAATCCGGATAATCTTTTTGATAAAAAGGTTCAACTCGACGAAGAGTTTAAAAGTCTTTTTGAAGCGATGAAGGACCGAAAAGCTGACACAATTTTTACGGCCGTGGCCGATAAACTTAAAGTTCACGGGATTCAATTATTGGATTCGACGTTTTTATTGGCAGATCATTTGGCCCCCAAAGGAACGTTAACCCGACGAGGACCGACCTTAAGAGAATTAGAAGATATTGAATTTGGGAAAACCATCGCCAAGGCGATGGGCGCCATTGATGTGGGACAAACCGTTGTGGTCAAAGAGAAAGCGATTGTGGCGATTGAAGCGATGGAAGGGACAGACAAGACAATTTTACGAGGCGGTCAAATTGCCCGCGGCGGAGCTGTGGTTGTCAAGATGAGTAAACCCAATCAAGATCTTCGTTTTGACATTCCTGTCATAGGGCCTCGGACAATTCAGACTATGATTAAAGCCAAGGCATCCTGCCTGGCGATCGAAGCCCATAAAACTCTCATCATTGACCGCGACAAAACGATCGCCCTCGCCAATCAAAGAAAAATTTGTATTGTAGCCGCCTAAAACTCCCGCCTTTTCATTGACACATCCTTTATTTTCTATATAATTATCTTAATTTAATATTAATAATCCTTTTGAAAGAGTCCATTTTATGGAAGTTAATGAAATAAGAGAAGTTAGGATAGAGAAGCTTAAAAAGCTTCAAGAGCACGGCATTCCCCCCTACGGAGGCCGTTTTGAGTTCACCGATACCATTGCCCATCTCTTGGAGCCCTTTGAAGAAGGAAAAGATGTTGCTCTCGCCGGGCGCATGATCGCTAATCGCAGCCATGGCAAAGTGACTTTCCTCGATCTTCAAGATCAAAGCGGCAAAATACAGCTTTTTGTTAAAGAAGAGAATTTTAAGGACAACAATAGCCCTGTTATTTTGAGCGCTTTGGATATTGGCGATATTATCGGCGTTAAAGGGACATTATTTAAAACCAAGACTGGAGAAAAAAGTGTTCGCGTGGCTGAAATCCAAATGCTCTGCAAATCGCTTATGACCCTTCCGGAAAAATGGCATGGCCTCAAAGACGTCGAGATTCGTTACCGACAACGGTACATTGACCTTATTGCGAACCCTGAAGTGCGAGACGTTTTTATCAAGCGCAGTAAAATTGTTTCGTCGATTCGATCTTTCTTGGATAAAAGAAATTTTGTGGAAGTCGAAACTCCCATGCTTCAGCCTATGGCTGGGGGCGCGCGCGGCCGTCCTTTTAAAACTCAACACAATGCCTATGACATGGAAGTCTTTTTAAGAATCGCTCCGGAATTGTATTTAAAACGTCTTCTCGTCGGAGGATTAGAAAGGGTTTACGAAATTAACCGCAATTTTCGAAATGAAGGCGTCTCAACCCGGCACAATCCTGAATTTACCATGCTTGAAGTTTATCAGTCGTACGGGGATTTTGAGGATATGATGAAACTGACGGAAGAATTGGTCAGTGGTTTAGCGAAGGAGATTACGGGATCGTATAAGGTCATGTATCAAGGCAAAGAAATTGATTTTACGCCACCATGGGAGAGACGGTCGTTTGCCAAAATGATCAAGGAAAAATTTGATATCAATCCCGAAGATGACGCGTTGGTGATGCTCGATAAGGTTAAGAAAAAGCGCGGAGGTAAGGTTCGCGTTGATAAACTGACCCGCTCAGGTGTGATGAAGATCGTGGAAGAATTTTTGGAAGAAGATGAGATGAGCCATCCCGTTTTCTTTTTGGATTATTTTACGTTTCTTTGCCCACTCGCTAAAACCTTACCCGACAATCCCTGGATTTCGGCGCGATTTGAATGTTTTGCTGGTGGAATGGAAATCGGCAACGCGTATTCCGAGCTTAATGATCCGATCGAGCAGAGAAAACGGTTATTGGAAGATTTAAAAGACGATACCGAGACGGGAAATCGAGCCATCGATGAAGATTTTATTCAGGCGCTCGAGTATGGGATGCCGTCGGCGGGAGGGTTGGGAATCGGGATTGATCGTTTGGTCATGTTGCTCACGGACTCCGCGTCGATTCGGGATGTCATTTTATTTCCGCTCATGAAACCGATAGAAATAGGTCATAAGTGAAATATATCAACTGGATTAGTTTCCGTTATTTGACAGCGAGTAAAACGCGGTTTTTGGCGTTTTTAAATTTTATTTCCGTGGCCGGTGTCGCCATTGGTGTGATGGCTCTCATTGTGGTGATTGGTGTCATGACGGGTTTTGGAAACAATTTGCGCGAGAAGATTATTGGGACCACACCGCATGTGATGGTCGAGAAAGAAACGGGAGTTAAAAATTACGAAGAGATTCAACAAAAGCTTAATAAGATCGATGGTGTTGTGGCCTCATCGGCTTACGTTCAAGGAAGTTTGTTTTTAGAAAATACCGGTCAGGCGTTAAGTGTGGCGGTGCGGGGTATTCAGTCTGAGTCTGAAAAAAATGTCACAAAGGCTAACCAATATCTCGTTGAAGGGACGCTCAAAGATCTCAAAGATGATTCGGTCATTATTGGCAAAGAATTGGCTCGTTATTTCGGCTACTCCGTTGGAGATACCATTACGTTAATATCCCCGGGCGCTGGAATTGCCGGTAAATCTTGGAGGTACTCTTTAAAAATTGTCGGTATTTTTAACACGGGGATGGTGGATTACGATATGAGTTTGGTTCTTGTTCCTTTAAAAAAAGCTCAAGAAATTTTTAATTTGCCTTTAGATGTTGCGACGGGTATTGGCGTTAAAATTACTGATCCTTATCAGGCTAAAAAGATTCAGAAAAAGATTTATGAAGCGTTGGGGTATAGTTTTTTAGTGCGGACATGGATTGATATCAACCGTAATCTTTTTGAAGCCTTGTTTTTAGAAAAATGGGGATTGTTTATTATTTTGACGCTGATGGTTTTGGTCGCTTCGTTTAATATTATCAGCACGCTTGTGGTAACGGTCACAAGTAAAATTCACGACATCGGCATTCTCCAGTCCATTGGCGTACCGCGAAAAGCGATTCGCCAGATTTTCACTCAACAAGGAATGTTTATTGGAATTTTGGGCACGATCTTTGGACTCCTAAGCGGACTGGGAGTGTCGTACATTTTGAAAACGTATGTCCGAGTTCCTCAGGAAATTTATTCCATTGACCATGTCCCCGTCGATCTGCAATTGTCGGATATTACGGCGATTGTGGTCGCGGCTTTGGTGATTACTTATGTGGCGACGATTTATCCGGCCGCGAAAGCGGCGTCTTTGCAGCCTGTTGAAGCTTTGAGGTATGAATGATTGTCGATGCGTTTAATGTTAAAAAATCCTATTCTCAGTTGCAGGTTTTAAAGGGTGTTCATCTAAAAGTTGAGCCGGGTGAAATTATTGCCATCGTCGGGCCTTCCGGCGCTGGCAAGTCGACACTGCTACACATTTTAGGAGGGTTAGATGTCCCGCAAGAAGGCTCGGTCATGTTGGATGGGCAGGATCTTTATAATCTTTCCGAAAATTCTCGGGCGAGGTTGCGTAACGAAAGGATTGGTTTTGTTTTTCAGTTTTATCATCTTTTACCAGAATTGACGGCCCTTGAAAATGTTATACTTCCTTTAATGATTCGTGACGATCGCCGATCAAAGAAAGAGTTGTTGGCCAAGGGCGAAGGGATGTTGCAACGCGTCGGATTAGAAAAAAGAGTTCAGCATAAACCGAATGAACTTTCCGGCGGCGAACAGCAGAGGGTCGCGATTG
>OBEQ010983388.1_pt1 | contig 10829 bp, 9 predicted proteins | sample 1670901 | NCBI WGS metagenome assembly OBEQ01 (sample SAMEA104232315, study PRJEB22302) | groundwater metagenome | biome: forest; feature: aquifer; material: groundwater | place: USA | collected 2011-08-07 | depth 5.4 m | reverse complement strand
GATTATACCCAAGCGTCTTACTTTATTGGAGCTGCACTTATCACCAACGGTCATGTGACTCTGGAAAATTTAAATAAGGATTCTGTGCAGGGAGACAGGCATTTTCTTGCTATTATTCAATCTATGGGAGGAATGATCGAATGGAAAGAGAATACATTTAATATCTCTCCCAACAAATTGCATGGTATGGACGTGGATATGGGAAATTACCCGGATATTGTCCAAACATTGGCTGCGATTGCTGCATGTGCAACGGGCGAAACACGTATTACCAATATTAGTCATTTGCATGGAAAAGAATCAGATAGAATCGAGGATACCGCAGTGGAACTGCTCAAAATGGGTATCGAAGTGGAAACCTCAAGCAGTAGTATGAATATTTATGGTGGCTCACCCCATGGCGCAACAATTGATACGCACAATGACCACCGTATCGCCATGAGCATGGCAATGTTAGCGCTCGCTGCAGATGGGGAGACTACTATTAAGTGCGCTGAAATGGTAGAAAAATCCTATCCCAATTTTTGGGAAGATTTAGCCAGTCTTGGAGCAAATATCACCTTGCATCAGGAAGAAGGGGACTACTAGTATGAATATGGTCCTTATTGGTATGCGTGGGAGTGGTAAATCTTCAGTCGGGCGAATGTTGGGCAAAAAAATGAACAAAGCATTTATTGAAACAGACGCGCTGATTGCTCAAGCTGGAGGAAAACCAGTACGTACAATAATTACCGAACACGGCTGGGATTTTTTTAGAAAAATCGAATGCGAGGTGGTCAGGAATTTGGATCATAAAGACAATAGTATCATCGCCACTGGCGGAGGTGTGGTGTTAAACGAGAAAAATGTAACAATTTTAAAAAAGAAGGGTTATTTTATTTGGCTCAAAGCCAGAGCGGAGACCCTTATAGCGCGCATAGGCAATGATCCCAACAGACCATCTCTCACGGGCAAACCCCTTGATGACGATATAAAAGAAACATTGGAAGCGCGCGATAAACTTTATAGAGAAGCGGCAGATGTCGCTATAGACACAGACCATCGTTTGCCTGAAGACATCGTTGAAGTTATCATGACACTTATTGAAGCTCCGAAGAAAAAAGGAGAAACAACTCTATGATTAATGCCAAAACAAGGCTCTGCTGCATCATCGGCAATCCCGTAGGGCATTCTTTATCACCTCAAATGCATAACGCAGCATATAAAAAGTTGGAGTTAAATTTTGTATTCGTGGCTTTCCGAGTTGAAGAAGTTAAACGTGCACTCGAAGGATTTCGCGTTTTGGGAGTGTGTGGGATAGTTGTCACTGTACCGCACAAACAGGAGGTAATGAAGTACGTGGATGAAATAGATGAGACTGCCCAAACTATTGGCGCAGTAAATACGATCGTAAATGATGGAGGCATACTCAAGACTACAAATACAGATTGGATCGGAGCGATGGAAGCGCTTGAAGAAGTCACCGCTGTGTCAGGCAAACATGCAGTAATTATTGGGGCAGGTGGAGCAGCCAGGGCACTCGTATACGGCTTGAAATCCCGCGGAGCGAAAGTAGTAGTCGTCAATAGAACCCCCCAAAACGCGGAAAAACTATATAAAGAATTCAAACTGGATGGGTTTGGCTCTCTTGATGATCGAGACAAAATTCGCAAAGCAGATATTGTTATCAATGCAACCACTGTAGGAATGGAAGAAGATATATCTCCAATTCCTGCTGATTTCATTGATTCACATCACACAGTATTTGATATTGTCTATACGCCAAGAGAGACACGCCTGTTGCGTTTGGCCCGCGAGCGAGGAGCAAAAATAGTATACGGGTATAAAATGGTATTATATGGGGGAGTTCGTCAGTTTGAATTATTTACAGGTAAAAAAGCACCGGTTGAAGTCATGGAAAAAGCGTTGAATTCTTACGTGACTTAGGTAACCTAGCTAACTTAAGCAACTTATAACTTATGCTTAAATTTCTAACAGCAGGAGAATCGCATGGACCGGCGGAAGTTGCTATCCTTGAAGGATTACCAGCTGGACTTACGATTTCAAAAGAAGATATTCAAGCCGACCTTGATAAGCGAAAAGGCGGGTATGGTCGTGGAGGAAGGGGTAAGATTGAGTCGGATGAAGTGGAAATTTTATCGGGAATTCGTCTGGGAAAAACGCTAGGAAGCCCTATCGCACTATTTGTCAAGAACAACGATTTCGCCAATTGGCAGGAGAGAATGCAAGCCGGGGCTCCAGAAAGCCATTTGCAAGAGGACCTCTTGCAAAAGCGCGAAACGAAGCCCAGGCCGGGTCATGCTGATTTAGCAGGAGCATTGAAATATCAAACAGATGACGTTCGCAACATACTTGAGCGAGCAAGTGCGCGGGAGACGATCATGCGGGTGGCAGTGGGGGCGATCTGCCGGAAGTTTTTGCTGGAATTTGGCATAGAGGTTGCCAGCCACACGATAGGCATTGGATCTGTTCACCTGACCTTAAGTGACCTAGGTAACTTAGGTAAGCTAAGTTTTTTTGAAAAAATCAAAAAGGTCTATGAAACGGACCCAGATATTCGCTGCATCGATGAGCTAACCTCCGAAAAAATGAAAGTACATATCAGGCAAACGACAATTAAAAAAGATACCCTTGGGGGCGTTATCGAAATTATTGCCCACAATGTTCCAGTTGGACTAGGGAGCCATGTACATTGGGATAGAAAACTTGATGGGAGGATTGCTCAAGCACTTATGAGTATTCCATCTGTTAAAGGCGTTGAAATTGGCGAAGCCATAAAAGCATCGAGCTCGTATGGGTCAGAAGTTCAAGATGAAATCTTCTATCGATACCCAGGGTCAGACCTTAAACGCGCTAAAGGTCTGACCCTTGATGGCACGTATTATCGTAAAACCAACCGTTTAGGAGGCATAGAGGGAGGCATTTCCAACGGTGAAGACATAATTTGCCGGGTGTATCATAAACCCATATCTACACTTGCTTCGCCGCTGAAAACTGTAGACATAACTACCAAACAACCAACCCAAGCGCTCATAGAGCGTTCAGACGTCTGCGTGATTCCTCGAGCTGGCATCATCTCGGAATCTATGCTCGCCTATATCTTGGCAGATGCGCTTCTTGAAAAGTTTGGCGGAGATCACATTGATGAAGCAAAGCGCAACTACCAAAGCTATAAAGAGTGGATCCTAGCGCACTAATTTGGTAAAATAACTAATCACAATACGTCCACGACTAAAGACTAAAGACCAGAGACTAAAGACTAAAAAGGACGACTAGCTCAGTGGTAGAGCGCTTCGTTGACATCGAAGAGGCCGTTGGTTCAATCCCAACGTCGTCCACACTATTTCTCGGAAGGATTCCTTCAAATACATGACATTTTCCAAAGACAACATCATAGATTACTACGATACGTGTGAAATTGATTACCGGCTGTTATGGAACCTCGATGAAAGCTTGGCTCTCCACTATGGTTTCTGGGACCAAACCACCCACCACTTCTCCGAAGCCCTGGAAAAGGAAAACGAGGTCATGGCAACGCTTGCCAACATTAAAAAGAGTGATCGCGTTCTTGACGCCGGATGTGGAGTAGGAGGCAGTGCGATCTATCTAGCCCAGCACATTGGGTGTAAAGCTACTGGAATTACTTTGAGTGCAAGACAAGTCCAAACAGCAACAGAAAATGCGAAAAAAAGAGGAGTGAGCAGTCTTGTCCGCTTTGAAAAAAGAGATTATACAAATACCAAGCTGTCCGATGCATCTTTTGACGTCGTATGGGCGACTGAAAGTGTACTTTACGCAAAAAATAAAGAAGATTTTATCCAAGAGGCTTACCGTCTGCTAAAAAAAGACGGGAGGTTAATTGTTGCGGATTTTTTTGCATCAAAAAAAAGGTATGAAAAGGCAGAAAACCAACTCATGAATAATTGGCTTGCTGGTTGGGCAGTAGACTCCTTGGCAACGCCCGAATCCTTTTCTCTGTCTAGCCAAAAAGTTGGATTTAAAAGCATTCGCTTTATAGATAAAACAAAAAGTATTTATCCTTCTGCCAAACGCTTATACCTGTTTTCATTCCCCGGAATTGTCGTAGGAAAAATTCTCGAGATACTTCATCTTCGCTCTCACAGGCAAATGGGCAATGTTTGGGCAGCCTACTACCAATACCGCGCATTAAAAAGGGGACTCTGGAAACACGGAATCATTTACGGGATAAGATAATTATTACTCCCGTCAAAATGAAGATCTTTAAGACATGAGAGGGAAAAGGGTATACTTGTATCGTGAGTATATTTGGTGAGAAAAAAAAGAGGAAGCAATATTTCATTGTTTTTTTCGTCGCTATTGTCCTTGTGGTTGCGTTTTTATTCTATTTTTTACTTCGAAGTGCAAGTATCCGTGAGGGGAATTTGAGTCCTTCAGAAAAACAAGCCGTTTCTCCCACACCAAAGCCCTTGGATAAATACGCTTTTGAAGCCTTGAGAACGCGCGCATCTAGCGGTTACACCATCCGGTTCGGACAACTCCAGGAAGAAACAAGCGATTACTCTGTGTACCCATTTACGTTTACCTCCGATGGTAAAAAGGTTTCAGGCCTTGCTCATATTCCCAATGGCATAGGGCCATATCCGGTAATAGTGCAGTATCGCGGATTTGTATCTGGTGATATCTATGAACCTGGAGTGGGCACCAAGCATTCTGCGGAGGTTTTGGCAAAGAATAGATTTATTTCATTGGCTCCAGACTTTTTAGGTTTTGGCACATCGGATAAAGCAGTAAACGATGCCATGGAAAGTCGCTTTCAAAATTACACCACAGCCATCGATCTTCTCAATGCTCTACCAACACTCAATAACGCTCTTAAACGTATTGGCAAAACTCAAGCTGACGCAGTCCATGTAGGCATTTGGGGTCATAGCAATGGAGGTCATATTGCGCTTGTGGTACTGGAACTCACCGGTAAACGCTATCCTACGGTTCTTTGGGCGCCGGTGAGTAAACCTTTTCCTTATTCCCTTTTTTACTATATGAATAGATCAAGTGATGGCGGAAAAATTCTGCGTAAAATTATTGCCGATTTTGAGCAATATTACGACTCCGACCACTATTCACTGACCAACTATATTGAATGGATACATGGACCAATTGAGCTTCATCAAGGGACAGACGATGGGTCTGTGCCAGAATGGTGGTCGAGCGATTTTGTTGATTTACTAAAAAAACATGATAAAACGGTGACGTATCTTACCTATCCCGGCGAGAATCATAATTTGAGTAAAAGCAGTTGGAATCTGGTTATGCAACGGACAGTCGATTTTTATACTGCCGCTTTTAATGCGAAATAAATACCAAGGACAGTCCTCGCGACTTGTTCAATTATTTATTTTCTCTGGTGATGAATTTCAAGAGTTGTGGTGATAAAAATGCCGGCAAATACGAGAATAGATCCAACTACAAATGTGCCCGTCAGCCGTTCACCCAAGAGAAAAAAAGCGATGCCGGCAGTCACGATAGGGCCCAGATAAGTTGACAAGCTTACGCCAAGCGCGGTAAGACGATTGAGCGCATACTGGTAGAGAAGGTAGGTTAAAAACGTGGGGACAACCGCGATAAACACGATACTGATAACGTCGTTGGTCGTAAAACTACCGAACGTGTGATTTACGATCAAACTTCCCAAGGCAAGTGGCAGTGCAACAGCTGCCGCCATCATTACCGATGTACCACTAATCACCAAAGGACTAAAATAAGGTGACAATTTTTTGGACAAAAGGAGGTAAAGAGACCAAAAGAGCACAGCAAAACAAAGGAGTATGTTACCCCGTAAACTTCCAGCGATTGTAGACCCACCTTCCCTAAAGGATAAAATCATGATGAATCCAATTCCGCAAAATCCCACCACAACACCTACAATTTTTCGGAGCGGAAACTGTTCGTGGAAAAGAAAAAACGAGAGCAATATAATTAGGAGAGGAACGCCCGCATAGACAACCTGACTCATCGTCGCTGACGACCGCTGCAAACCCGTGAGGAAAAAAGTTTGGTTTACACCAACTAAAGAAGAGATCGCCAAGAGTGCCCCAAACTTAGGTCTCCTCCAGGGTTTTAAAGAGATAAAAAAAGGCATAAACAAAATAGTAGCAACCCCAAAACGCAGAAAGAGAAGGGTAAGTGCCGGGATGTGGTTGAGAAGTCCCCGCATCATGGTCGTACCCAAGCCCCAAAAGAGAGCCGTTGCCAAAAGTGCCAATAGCCCTTTATGAAAAGAAGACATAGAAAATTTATTGTACAACATCCTACTTGACCAGTAGCGAATTGGCGCTATAATTGCCTCTAGTACTATCTACCGCATGAGACCTAACCAACCTCAAAGATAGTCGTCCTCTTTGAACGAATCAAAGAATAAAGAAAAAATTAGGGTGGAACCACGAAGAATTACCTTCGTCCCTTTCATATTATAGACGGAGGTTTTTTTATGGAAAAAAAGGGCACATCTCAACAAAACCTAAGTTATCTTCGCCATTCTTGCTCGCATCTGTTGGCTGCTGCAATTCTCCATCTCTGGCCAGATACAAAGCGTGCCATCGGGCCGTCTATTGAAAACGGTTTTTATTATGATTTTGAATTTAGCAAACCTATCTCTGAATCAGACTTTTCAAAAATTGAACAGGAAATGCACCGACTAGCCAAAGACTGGAAGGCATTTGAACGAAAAGAAGTATCCAAAGAAGAAGCTAAAAAAGCATTTGCAGATAACCCCTACAAGCTTGAACTTATTGAGGAATTTTCTGCTAATAAGGAACCGTTAACTCTTTACGGCTCCGGAGAATATCTTGACCTCTGCAAAGGGGGTCACATAGAGCATCCCAAGGACGAATTGAAGCATTTCAAACTTCTTTCTGTTGCCGGAGCCTATTGGCGGGGGAGTGAGAAAAATAAAATGCTTACCCGCATTTATGGCACGTGTTTTCCTACCAAAGATGAGCTTGATCATTTTCTCTGGCAGCAAGAGGAAGCAAGGAAGCGTGATCATAAGAAATTAGGCCGCGATCTTGATCTATTTATCATAAGCCCCGAAATCGGAGGAGGATTGCCTATTTTTCTCCCCAAGGGGCTCGTGCTTCGATCTCTCATTGAAAAGTTTATTACCCACGAAAAACAAAAAAGAGGATATCAGTTTGTGTGGTCGCCTCACCTCGCTAAAAGTGATGTGTACAAGCGCTCCGGTCATTGGCAAAAATATGATGCCATGTACCCGCCGATTTCTCTAGAAGACGAGGATTACGTGCTCAAACCCATGAATTGTCCTCACCATTTTCAAGTGTACCTCGCTCGTCCTCACAGTTATCGGGAGCTACCGATCCGCATAGCGGAAAACGGTACCGTCTACCGCAATGAAAAAAGCGGAGAACTCAACGGTCTTCTGCGCGTCCGAGCAGCCACTATAGATGATACGCATACTCTCGTTCGACACGATCAAATTGCCGAGGAGATAGACAATGTATTGGATCTTATCCATACAGTATTTACTGCATTTGGCTTCAGTAATTATAAAGCGAGAATTTCTATTCGGGATCCAAAAAATGCCGACAAATATTTAGGACTGCCTAAACTCTGGGATGAAGCGGAACAATCACTCATTGAGGCAGCCAAGAGAAGAAAGATCGACTACTTTATCGGTGAGGGAGAAGCGGCGTTTTATGGACCAAAGATAGATTTTATGGTCAGTGACAGCTTGGGGAGAGAGTGGCAACTCTCTACCAACCAGCTTGATTTTGTGCAGCCGGAAAATTTTGATTTATCCTATACCGATGAGAAAGGAGAAAAAAAACGACCGGCAGTTTTACACATTGCTATTTTAGGATCGATTGAGAGGTTCATGGGCATATTGATCGAAGATTGCGCCGGCATGTTTCCTCTTTGGCTTTCTCCGATACAGATAGCCATATTGCCCATCTCCGAAAAGCAGCACGACTACGCCAAAAACGTACATACATTTTTACAAGCAGCGGGTTTTCGGACAGAGCTTGATAGTACAAATGAAACGTTGGGTAAAAGAATCCGCCATTGGGAAATGCAGAAAGTTCCCTATGTGGTTATCCTAGGAGAAAAAGAAAAAATAGGTGAACTCGTCGCGGTGAGGAAACACGGCCAGGGAGATTTAGGCACCATGAGCCAACATGATTTTCTCCTAAAACTGAAAGAGGATATGTCGGACAAGAATAGAAATGTCACCCCTTTCTAGGAAAAACGATCCGGATATTGTCTCCAAGGATGATTAGGTAACGGTTTCCAATTGAGTGTATGGGTTGTCAGTATTACTGGTGGTTTACTCACTTTTTGCGGTTTACCAGGCAAGAGAATGTAGGTGAGGTACTTTTCCCGTAAGCTGAAATGAACAGTTCCATCAAGCCATTCTTCTACCAGTACCATATCTTTTGCTCGAACGGTTACCGGTTGAACCTCTGCTAACTGATACCATCGATTTTTAAATTGAATCGTAAAATCATTATTCACCCGTCTTCTCGATTGGACAGAAAAAATACGCTTGAGATTCTTGGTATCCTGCTGAGTAAGTGGACGATGGACGTTCCCTTCTTTTGCAGGGATAACAGTAAACTTGGCATTAAATTTAGGAAGAAAAACTTTTTCCAAAAAGATGTTTCCATCTCTAGGATTATTGATTCCGGCAAGCCGCATCTCTTTTACTAATCTGTCTTGTAATGTCCCAAACAGTCGTTCAATCCGTCCTTTTGCTTCTGCTGAGTGAGCAGAAATCATGACAGTGCTCAGATCCTGCATGGCACGTTGAAATTGTGTCATTAGCTCATGATTATCAACCGCAGCTTTATGAGTGATCTTGTAGGTGGAGAATTTATCAAGATAGACAATACCGGGTTTTCCAATAGTGAGTACATAGTCTTTCCAAAAGGTAAATACAGCGATAACGCCCTCATTGGTTGCAAATGTCGCCTTGGTAATCTTGCCTGTGGCATCATCAATGGAAGCAAGTAAGCAGACTTCAAAAGGGATACCTTCCCCATCAACATATCTATTTTCAAACCACAGATGATACGATCCGTCAAACTGTTGCATCTCACCGAAATACTCTTTTCTTGGACGCCAGGATCGATACTCACCCGTCTTCTTGTGTTTGCGTGGTTTCCATAATCCCGCCTCAGTCATCCATACTCGAACTGTTTGGGATGTGAGTTTTATCTGATGATTCTCTTCCAATTTTTCTGTAGCAAATCCCGGTTTGAAATCAGGATAGGTTGTTGTAATGGTTTTAAGGACCATTTCTTTTACTGATGCTGCCAGTGCATGGTTGCTCTTTTTTCCTATGAGTTTATGTACCACTGCCATCTTCCCAAAGCGTCGGATAGGTTGCTTTAATCGCTGTACCTGACGAGGAGAAATGCCCAGCATTGTTGCAGCTTGTCCATTGGTCATCTGATGGTGGAGTACTTGGGAAATGATATCGAATTTCTGTTGCTCCCTGCTTGAAAGAGTTACGTCATCGGCCATAGAATACAGCAAGCAGGTACTGCATCATACCCGATTAATCTTCGACTGCTAAGGTGTCGTTTCTATTCTTGTAGAGAATGACATATCTATTCTTGTGTAATAAACTGAAAGAGGATATTGACAAAACAAAAGAAAAAGCTTTATAGTCACAAATGATATGAATAGAAATCATTACACAGTCGTTGCATCCCGTAAGCCCCTTAGAAAGCGTAGGGGAGGGTAGCTGTTGCAGACTGTAGTTTTAAGACAACGAACCTCCCCCAAGGGGAGGTTTTTTTTGCTGCGCAATGTGGCGAAGCAGTTATAAGTTCTATACCTTCCGAAGTTTTGCACAATGAGGTGAAGGACAAAGAAGGAATATGGAAGGGAATTATATGATAGTTATGAATTTTGGCAACAATATATTGGATGGAAATGCTCTGAAAAAAGTGGCAGCAATCATTGCCGGTTATCACGACGGCGGAGAAAAAATAGTTGTGACAGTGCCTAAAGGAGTGGAAAAAACAGATATTCTTAGGCAATTGTTGACAGCCATTGGTATACCATACGCGTATATTGATATGCGTCAGACAGAGGAAACCGCATCTGGTCTAATTATTTCGGAACGGGTAAAAAATACAATTCAACGCCACATTGATGAGGCACAGATAAATAACGTTTTACCCATTATTGCATTTGCCGCATCGAGTCCATACGAAACTATGGCGGCGTTAGTCGCTTCTTCACTAGACGCAAAGGAGCTCTGGCTGTGGAGTGATATTGATGGCATATATACCGATGATCCGGAGAAAAATCCGCATGCCGAAGTATTTGCCCTGATCACCTACGAAGAGGCGTACAAAATGGCACGAGAGGGAAAAATGGGGCTTGATGACAGGACGCTAATGCCTATGAAAGAAAAAAACATTCTTCTGCGCTTTAAAAACGCTCTCCATCCGGATCATATGGGCACAATGATTCACGAGATATAAGTGTGCCAACTTATGAAAAAAGGTTCTCTTTTAGGGAAAAGAGGACAACGTATTCGCCTTTTGGTTTGCTTGCCTGTAGACGATTGACCACATCTCTCACATTTCCACGGATCATTTCTTCGTGTATTTTTGTCAGTTCGCGTGCTAGCACGATGGTCCCACAACCAATAGTAGACATCATTTCCTCCAAAATTCGGACAATTTTATGCGAAGAAGCAAAAAAAATGAGCGTCTCCTTGGCATATAGGCAATCTTTAGGATCATGATTTTGTAGCGACTCAAACAGAGCGATTCGGTGACTTCGCTTTTCGGGCGCGAAGCCGATGAAACGAAACG
>OBEQ010585790.1_pt1 | contig 10829 bp, 15 predicted proteins | sample 1670901 | NCBI WGS metagenome assembly OBEQ01 (sample SAMEA104232315, study PRJEB22302) | groundwater metagenome | biome: forest; feature: aquifer; material: groundwater | place: USA | collected 2011-08-07 | depth 5.4 m | reverse complement strand
AGTAGCAAATGAATCTAAAGCCTTTCCAGTAAAATCTATCACTCGTCCCTGTCTTGAGGTCAGAAAGCATAGCGCTCCCCACGCTGACGGATTTAACTATGGAGGAGTCAGGAGCCCTCCCAAGATTATCTAAAACCTCCGATTTCGAAAGGAGGTTTTTTATTTCATTACCTGTTTTAGATAAAACTTCGTGGTGTGTTAAGACAATGAGCATTAGATTAAATCTTTAATATTTTTAATAATTTTATCAGCAAATTTTTCTAAGTTTTGGTAATCTTTCCAAACTATTCTTTTGACTTCACGCTTGCGAGCTTCTTCATTGTAATCAGGTATTGAGGAAATGGAGATGATTTTATCTGCGCCGTACCGTTCAATATCAAGTACATGGAAAGATCCCCCAGCCTTACAATCTCGATCTAGAAGTATTATGTCAAACTCTAAGTTTTTGGACTTGTTTATAAATTCTTCGACTTGTGTATATTCGGATAGTGTTACAACCGAGATATCCTTTGATGGTGTGGAATCTGCCAATTCTTCCTCAAGTAGATGAAGTTTTTTAAGAAGAAGCGATAATGTCTCCAAATCATCTTCTAGAATTAGTATTCTAATCGTTTTCATTTAGGATCCTATATGATTGTTGAATACACTGATTTTGTAGAATCAACTATTTAACTAAACTGCCTTAGATATTTTTCAATATCTGATTTATTACCTTTAATTATTCCCTCACCATTTTTGTTTTTAACTAGACCCTTTGATTCAATTGCTCGCAGAATTGCGATAGCTAGGCCGTAAGAGACTTTTAATTCCCTTTGAATATATCCATGTGTCAGAATTCCGTTATAGGCAAAGAAAGTTAAGCTTTGCTTTAATAATTTTTTGGTTACCTGTTTGTCATAATTAATATGAGATTTCTCAAATATTAATGTTTGTTTTGTGCGATCACCAAAAATATAATGTTCTTTTTTTAACACATTAATAATACGAGAGAGATTTGATTTGGCTTCAGAAATATTAATCTTATTTTTCACATTTACGCATTCAAACGATTCAATTCGGTATGTTCCCAGAACACCCCGCCTGCGAATACTTTTGCTGGTAAAAAGACTTGGAGTTATAGTAATCAGCCATCATATCACTTGAGCTACTGTAATTTTGATTTGTAGAATCAAGAGGACCAATTTGCGCTTTTTTATCGTTCCACTCTTGCCTTATCTGTGCGCATACTGAGTCGTTAGAATCACGTATAGTAGAAGTTGGAACATTTGTTGAATTAGACTGTGCGGGCGTAGGGCTACTAGTATATATTGACGAATAAGAGTCTGACAATTGTTGTGCTTGCGCTTTTAAATCATCACAATATTTATTAGCCTCAGCTAATGTACTGCCATATTCAGTATATACACCATATTTTGTAGTACAAGAGATTGTAAAATTATGGGAACTGCTCAATGGTACGTTTAATTTGCTTTGTGGAGTATTCGTGGTTTCGGCAGAATGTTTTTTGTTACATGTGTCATTTAACATTAAAGTCCAGGTAGTATTGTTATTCAATCCGCAATCGACATAATTTTTACAAACACTCTGTTTGTCCTTGATATATTGGCCAGAATGTACTCCTGGCCCACAAGAAACAATTGGGTTCGCTGTAGTTGGTGATGAACCAACATCTAGTGCTGTCGTATTTATATTTAAACTATCTCCAGAACTTGACGGTAGGGGTGAAGCATGCTCGAGAAAGTGGTTCAATTTTAGACTTTTTACATAACTTGTCTGAGAGGCAAAAAATGTGGCTATTCCACTCACTAAAAATATAATCAAACATTTTTGCCAGAACGTTGAAATCTTGAAGGTTACTTGATTGGACATTTCCGCGAATTATAAGCTTTTATTATTAAGGTTACAAACATTACACTTTGATTAACCTTCGTCACTTTTTTCGACATATCCCATTCTGGATAAAATCTTTTTCTTTAAGGAGATTAAATTCGCTCCTGCAAATCCATGCTTCTTTTTTTCTAAATACATAAATGGCAAATTCATAAATGAAAAAAGCAAACTAATTAACGGGAATAAAGCTAATGAAACTGAAAGTAAAACATTGTGGCTTGAGATAAATAGCCAGATAGCCAAACCTATTCCAACAGGCCATTTGAAAATGTTTACTATTACTGCAGATGCACTTGATAGTCCAATATTGATAAATCTGTTTACTAAAAATGACTTCCATACAAATTCTAAAACAAAGATGAATATCAAAGTTGCTATCCAACCATATCTTAAAACTAAAAATGGACCAAAAATTGGCGACAGAAAAATTGGGAAGGCTTCCCATTCTTCGGCTCGAAGATAAGCAAATCGATCGTTTTCCTCATGAGTATAGTCTTTTGGATCCCATCCTAAACTTTTTTTAATCTTACGGTACATAAAAAGCCCTTCGCCAGCGATAGCTTCCGCTACCCATAATCCTTTCGGACTATGACTATTCAGGTGCTCTGACGAAGAGCTTACTAACCTGAATAGTTTTTCTTGCCATGCCTCAAATAGAGGTTTAGGCTAGTAGATTGTTATTTGAGCCCAACGGCTTCTAGCTAAATTATAAACCCTTCAATAACAGTTTTCATGAATTTATGAGACTTTGCTTAAACCATTAGATACTTTTTGTTCAATTTCATCCAATCTTTTATTAATATCCGAAGCCTCATGGGCATCGAGCCAACACCTTGCTAAGAAACCCATTGTGCTTCCGACTTGAACTGGCACCCCATCTGCCCAAACCGCATTGATTACCATACTTAAGAACTTTTTAATATCATCTGGCGATTCTATTTTTACCATTCCCCCATATATTCCTTTAAGCTGTCTATTTTCGCCGCCTTTTTGAGAAGCAATTAGCGCTTTTTCTTTTTGTACTGGATCATGCCGAAAGCAAAACGCGCTATCATTTTGTGCGAATGCTTTGCATTGTTGGTTATTATTTAATATCTTCTTGCAAATCATAGATTCCATAACTCTTCAGAATGATTACTAGTTTATCTTTGTAGCTAGCATCATTCTTATCAACTTCAATTCTTCGACCGTCTTTTTTCATATAATACTTTCCATTAATATCATTTAAAACAACCGTCTCGTTGCTTACATTTCTACTGACTAAAACTTTTTCAATTTTATTGAGCCTAGATATTTTATTCATTGTTCAATAAACGTTGAAATTCTTCTTCTCTTTTAAAGCTTACTGCTATCGGGCATGGCACCCCTTTTAGATGTAATATTTCAGCTTCTTCCGACGTAACATCCCTATGTGGCTCACCGCTGGATGCGCCGCCAAGGATCGGGAAAATTGTAACTTTTTTAAAACTAAGCATTTTATCAACCTTTTTGTTTAGTTGCTCAATCCTTGCAGCGTTCATATTACTTAGTTGTAGGGGTATACCCTTCAAATTCAATTTCTACTAGTATTTGTAATGTGCCTTTATTAATCTTCATTTAGCCCTCCATTGGTGATGTGCGATAAAGTTCTGCCAAATCACTTTCGAGTTGCTCTTTTTCGTCACCGGTGGCCTTTTCTAATTTCTGGCGTAGTCTGATGCCCTCGGCGACAAAGAAATTCACATCTTTGCCTGCATATTTGGAGGGAGTTTCGCCGTTTGATGACGTTCCGGACGTTTCGGGCGGTTGTTGAGGGGTTGGTTTTTTAGGCACGTCAGCCTCATCACTATCGGCTGAAACAATAGTGAGGAGAGGTAGGGGGGTGTACAATAATTCTCTTTTATCAATAGGATTTGGCTCGCTGGTGAGCAATCCTGAGTTTTCTAGCATTGGTAATATTTCTAGCCGTAGCCTCCATTCTTCGAGGAATTTACCAACAACCTCTTGATGTACTTTCATGATTTGTTTTTTACTAACACCCTTTTTGAACCCCTCCCCCAGGGTCTCCTCACTATTGTTTGGGCTTATAGTTTCGTTATTTCGTGCGTAAGCTACCAAAATCACATCTCTAAAGAGATTAAAAACATATGGGGGTAAGTTGTATTCTTGGCTCTCTGATATTTTTGCCCAAACCCTTAGAGCTTCGTCTAGGTCTGCTGCACTGGCGAATAGAGAGCCATTAGTCTGTCGCCTGAACCAGAGATTTAGCAAGGCGAAGGCTTTGATTACATTCAACAGTCTAGCAATATCCCGTTGGTGTTTTGGTCTCAATACTTTATGTTCTGTAAAGAATCGGTCTATTATCTTTTCCGGAAAGTCTATAACTATATCGTCTATATGGGCTTGTTTCACCGCTCTTATGCGATCTATTAGTAGTTTGCGTTTTGGATTAGCAGATAAGGTTTTGTAGTAAGCCCTCTTATCTGTATCTCGGCGTACCTTTTCAAGAATAGCTAAACGCAATTTCTCTTGGCTTGTTTCAGGGCTGAGTAAAATTAACCTTGTGTTTTCCTGCTCATCCATCTTTAGACCTGCGGTGCAAAACACCACCGAAGGAAAGCCTCGAATTATAACTTCTTTAGTTCTGATTCCACTGCTTACTTTCTTGTCGGTAATTTCCAGTCTAATTTCTTTTTTATCATGTGAAAGTAAAGATCGTAGTCTTTCAAGTAGTTGAGGATTTTGCTGGTCGATAAAGATTAGTATTTTGCGTTCCAGGTCTACGAACAAGTGTCCTTTCTTTTTCCCGTCTACTTCTTCTTCGACCCATTCGCCTTTGTGGTAAAAGGCAGTTGGGGAGGCATAAGAAATTTCCCTAACATCTTCGGGAGGGAATAGTGTTGCAATTTCAAGTGGAATATACGATTTGCCTGTAGAGCTTGGAGCATTAAAACTTATGTTAAATTGAGAATCTTCTGTGTAGGTGGTCAAAAGACAAAGGAACGTAATTATTTTATTTGCCTCGTCTTTTTTGATAGTTTCCCCTAAAATTTCAAGTAAATCATCGCTGTTTAGTTCCTCGAACTTAGTAGAATCAATGGGTGTTTCCGGAACGCTAGTCAAAACACTGCTTTCTTTGTTTTTGGTGGTTTGCGTTGCGATTTCTGCAACAAACCGAGAAGCCCGTGAAGTCTGGTATTTAAAGTCTTTTGCGTCGCATGGAGGATTGTAAGTTGCGTTTACTCCAGCCAAGACTCTCAATACCTGATCCTTATTAAGTCCACGCTTTTCCATAAGGGCAAACTCCGAGCAGGCAATTTGGTAAAGACTATTTGTTCTTGCACCATCGTCTATATCAAGAAAATCCGCCATCCTCAAAGGCTCCCTGTTGTCTGGGTCTCTTTTATCGGAATTGATAAGTCTTACGATTTCGTCTGAAATTGGCTTGAGTTTTGATAAGTTTGTGCTGGGTTTCGAAAGCCAAGTCCTACCGTTGAAAGGCGGAACCAAACAATAACTATGCCAGGCTTTCAGGTCGATATTTATTTCATGGTTTTGGTGCGAGTGGATTTCTCTATCGTACATAAAATAGTAGTGCTTGCCCTTATTGGCGCTAGTTGCGATGACAGGGGAGTCAAATCCCCATTCTTTTAATCCGTGTTTTACTCTGTCGTCGTCAACAATAATGACACCAGAAATGTCGCCAGTTACAACAGCGAGCCACCAGCCTTTCTGTAACCATTCATCAATTTCGTCGACTGTTGCTCGCCTTGTCTGGAATTCTGTCCACTTGACAGTCGGCTTTTTGGAATCCGGCGCGATTGGAATGAGTGACCATCCAAAATCTAAATATGCTTTTGCATAATCTAGGAGTTTCATATTTGTATTTCTTTTAGCTTTTGATTGAATTTATTAATCAAGGCAACATCCTGTCTGGCGAATCTTTTAAATTTGTCACAATCGGCGCATACTTGTTTAATCTGTGGAAGGTATTTCGGATAAGGGAATTCTCGACCCGAAGAAATGATCTTTAAAGAGTAAAGAAAATCCTTAGAACCGCAATCAAAACATGTGTCTGCAAGAAGGTCGTCAGTTTTCTCTTTATCATAAGAGTTATTGTCGTCCATCTCTAACCTCCAAAAATAATGCCATTAAGGCTTCCGCTATGGCTGCCTTTGTCTTTTTAGATAATTTCTCACACAAGTTTGTTCTTACTGTGATTGATTTATTTTGATCCTTATTTTTCATAAGGAGTGGATACGAGTTTTTAGCTCGTTGATTGTTTCAATTAAGTCTCTTGCCACAACGGAAGTTTTTCTATTCCAATAATTATCAATTGCATCGGATGCCTTATGATTTGGATCATCAAAAACGAATGTGACAAAATTTCCGGACTGTCTTTCAAGTCTCAATAGGGGAAAGCCAAGTGTTTTTAATATACAGGCTTGATAAAAGTCGTGGAGCTTAATTACATTTTCATCTTGCATACATTTATCATATTTGTATGCCTGATGCTTAGTGAATGAGATAATACCAAGCTAAATATTAGCTTGTTTAGGGAAAAACAGCGGGTGAGACAATCAGCTTAATTTTTTTGTTTCCTCGTTCTCCATACCGTTTAATCATTACAATGGCCTTCATTATTTTATTTATTCTAGCTTTGTCAAACCTATTATTCATATGAGTCGTAAAACTACTAATGTCATTATCATTTAGGCTACATAAGGTTTGCAATTGTTTTATACTCAAACCTTCTTTGCCGCTTTTAATTATCTCCTTCACAAATTTTTCAACACCATTTTGCGCCTGTGTTGGCGATTTATTTGGCTCAAATTTGATTGACCCATAAACACTTAAAAGTAAGGTATGGTTTTTAATAGTGAAATTTCTGTCCCAGACTGCGTCCTGTTCTAAATCTTTAATATCAATTGGAGACATTCTTCTATCGTAATAATCGAAAACAAAATCTGAGAACCGAACCATAAACACAGAATATTGTTCTCGTTTAAAAATCTCTGTGAAGTTTTTAATTTGGTAAATAGGGTCTTGGGTATTCGACAAAATATGAATTTCTTGCAACATAATCCATGCTCCCCAATTTGTAGTTTCTAGACTTTTTTTGAATTCTTGATCGAGGAAATTATATTTGAGGAATAACATATATATCTTGCCACCTAGAAGTGGATTGTTATTTTCATTGAAATGCAAATATTCTTGTATGGATTTTTGATGTTTTGTATTTGCTAATTCCTCAACTGCATATCTTGTTTCATGGTAGAAATCTAATGCGTTATATTTATTTTTGGAATTTATCATGAAAGTTAAGGCAGCAAATGCATTGTCGAATTTAGGACTAATAGTATTGGATTTTATATCAAGACTTTTGATTTTATTACAGACGACTACGGATTCGAGGTAAATATCGTTCAGAATGTTGGAAAGCTTTTTTGAAAGTAGAAACCGTTCACTGTTTAAGAAATCAATTGGTTCTATGAAATGTTTATTTGAATTTATCCAAATTATTAACCTATCGACTTCCTCAAAAAATAATTTATTGTTTAATATTAAATTAACATTTTTTATTCTCGACCTGATTTCATCTATATGTTTCGCTATTTCATCATTCATTTTACATTTAAAATTCTTGCTTAATTATGTCACAAAAATTATCTTAACCCCATTATTTTTGACTATGATTTTTTGAATTATTCCTTGTAATATTTTACGCTTTAACTCAAGTGGAGCTTGCGAGAACTTTCTAGAAAAATCTTTTAAAAAAGTCTTTTTCTTTTTTATTATTGCCGATTTATTTAATGAACCTTTCAAAGCATCTTCAAGTTTCGTTAATTCTTCGTTAGTGTTATTTTCTCCAGTTAGATTTTTTTCTTTCGCTTCAGAATACTCTCGTAAAGTAATAACTTCTCTTTCGTAGGCTTCCCAATGCCGGCTGGCGGCGGTTTTTAATGATTGGAGTTTTTGAAGTAACATGCCTCGTTCTCTTTGCAGTTCCTCTACTTTGGCATTATTAGTCTTTTTTAGGAATTTCTTATGAACCTGCGGGTTTTGGACTATATTTTCTATTTTTTTGATAATAAGTTCTTCAAGTTTTTTAGCACCCATGATGTGTCCTTTGCACTCAAAAGTTCCAGATCCATGATGACTTGAAGTTGCACAATAGTAGTCAAAATAGGGGATTGAGTTTGGGTGTTTATCCCTGTAATCAGCACCTCTCCTGTTTGTCTTGTAATAAAGATTTTTACCGCAGTAACCACACTTCACTAGTCCGATAAGAAGACCTTTACTAGCAACAGCACGTCCTCTAAGCACCTTTTTTTGCTTGATACGCTCCTGAACTTTTTGGAACACTTCCTTATTAATAATAGCTGGGTGTGTGCCTTTAATTAATATCCATTCCTCGGCAGAATTAATAATTCTTTTACCACGCTTAACAGGTCGGTGGTTATGACGGACAAAACCTAGATAAACCGGATTACTTAATATCCGATGAATGTAGGCAGACGACCATAATTTTCCAGTAGGAGATGGGATTTTAGAAGTATTAAGTTCTGTGGCTATTCTGCGAAAACTGAAATCTTTATTTCCATACCAATCGTACATGCTTCTAACAATATTGGCTTCCTTTGGATTTTCAGTTACTTTTAATTTAACCGATGGGTGAATTTCGAGATATGCCTTATCATAACCATAAGGAACATCGTGTAATTGCCCTTTTAAAGCTCGATTCTTAGCACCCTGCTTCACTTTGCGCCTAAGACTCTTGATATCAAGATCGGCTTTTATATCTGCTATTCCTTCGTAAATAACTCCCGAATCGTCCTCATCTGGATCATACTTTTCAGGAGCGATTGGTTCTCTAGGTTGGTCAATTGAATACACCTGCACGAGGCAATCTTTCAATTGCTCCCTAATAATTGTTGCCGTTGCTCTGTCTCGAGATAGTCGATCAGCGTCACGAACGATTACAAGATCAAATTTTTGTAGCTTGGCATCTTCGAGGAGTTTGATAAGTTGTAACCTATTTTGAATTCCGTGGCCTTTTTGGGTATCTTGGTATATATTTATCAAGTCCCAACCGTGTTCAGATATTGCACGTTTGGCTTTTTCAATCTGATCGTCATGACTACCTTTATCTTTTCCGGCCTGTTCCTCAGTACTAACTCTAGTATAAATAACTACCCTCATAGCCTCTATTATAACAACAATGTAAATCCTTGTCCTTGCGGATTTTTTGGTTCGGAAAGTCGAAACTGCACCTGTTCACCAGGCGTAATCACGCGCTACCAAAAAAGACTTTCCGGCCCGATTCTTGACAGAATCGACATCCACATCTCTGTCCCTATGTTGCTTCCTTCGAAGCTAACAGGGCAGTACCAAACTGAATCATCAAAGGTCATCCAAAAACGTGTGCAAAAAGCCCGAGACATTCAGCTAAAAAGATTCAAAGGATTAAAAATAACTTCAAATGCAGAAATGAACAACAAACAGTTGAAAGCTTTTTGTAATTTAGATGAACAATCAATTCTACTTCTCAAACAAGCAATCGCCAAACTTAATTTATCAGCGCGTGCATTCCACCGAGTTATTAAAATAGCCAGAACAATAGCAGATCTTGAAGGAACTGATAAGATTAAATCCAATCACATAGCGGAAGCGCTTCAGTACAGACCGCAAGCAGAATCATAAACGCCAATTATTTTGCTATACTTTCATCATGGCAGAGCAGCAAATACCGAAAGATAGACTTGATTATTCAGGTGATCTTCAACCAGTTATTGATAACGTTTGCAGCACGTACGAAATCGGAGCCCCAGGAGAACTTCTCTGTAATAGAAACCGGTTATGAGGATTGCAACGTCATAATTGGTACCGAAAAAGGCCGATTTCTTGCGAAAATGTTTGCAAAAACTCGCACACCAGAAGACATTAGCCGATATACCACCATCATGCAAAAGGTTATTGAGGCGGGTGTAAACCACCCAGAGCTTGTTACAACTTCAGACGGCAAAAAGATTTACAGAGATGCGGGCATTGCGCTGGTTTTAATGCATTTTGTCGAAGGCAAAACGTTTTTAGAATTGAATAGGGCTCCTAATAATGATGAATTAAAAGCCGTAATTGAACAAGCCGCGAAGGTCAACTACATAGACTATAAACCGCCTTATCTATCTGATTCGTGGGCTATACCGAACATTAAGACGATGTTCGAAAGAGTCAAAAAGTTCATTGAACCCGATGACTTAAAACTAGTTGAACAGGCTGTGCAACAATATGAGCAAATACCTGTTAATGATTTACCCCACGCATTTGTACATGGAGACTTTACAAAAGCCAATATCGTAAAAGCAGACAATGGCCAAATTTATGTCTTGGATTTTTCAGTGGCCAATTGGTATCCAAGAATTCAAGAACTGGCAGTAATTGTTGCAAATCTTATGCACGATAAGAACGATCCGCGCTCTTTAAAAGAGAAATGTGATTATGTTGTCGAGTTGTATGGCCAGTTTGACACCTTAACAGACGAAGAAACACAGCACTTGTCTGCGTATGCATTAGCAGGTATATCAATGGAGCTTTTAGGTGGACTTCAGGAAAAATATATCAATAGTCACGATAGCGAAGAAACGGCATTTTGGATTGCCACAGGTAGAGAAGGATTAAAAAAATCACTGGAATGAAATAATGAGAGTATTAGTGATAGGTGATAAAGGTTATCTTAACAGTGAGTTTGTTAAAAGACCCGAAGCGCTTCAGTAAAAACCCTAGGTAGATATCTAATACTATTTTCCCTTGACAAATGCAATTGAGCTGCATATACTAAATGCAAATTAATAACATTTAACTCGATGGCCAGTGTACAGCACGATTGTAAAAAAGAAGTGCGAAATGTAGATCTTAACGTAACACCCGCCAGGCTTGGGGTCTTAGCAGCCCTAGAAGCT
>OBEQ010476071.1_pt1 | contig 10829 bp, 9 predicted proteins | sample 1670901 | NCBI WGS metagenome assembly OBEQ01 (sample SAMEA104232315, study PRJEB22302) | groundwater metagenome | biome: forest; feature: aquifer; material: groundwater | place: USA | collected 2011-08-07 | depth 5.4 m | reverse complement strand
TAGTATAAAATTAAGAAACTATTAAGGAACCAATTAGTTTAATAAACAACATTATTTAAGGAGCATTATATGGCAAAATACACTCAAAAATGGCAGATAGCCTATGTAGCTAAGAAATTAAGACAAGAAAAGAAAGTTACTTTAACCTGCCTGCAGAGCGAAACACCTTTAATAATTGAAATGTTAAGTGCTTTTAGCAACTCAAACCCTATTTTAAGTCAGGCTGTATGCAAACCAAACTCACAGGAAGTCCTTCTAGAGATTGTCAACCCATAAACCGTAGAGGTGCGATTAATCGCACTTCTAAATAGGTTTATTAATCGAAATCCTTTAAATATCTACACCAGAACTATCACTTAATTTGTCTTCTAAATTATCTACAAATTCAAGCATTAAGCCTAGTTTTCTTAACTTATCTTCTTTAAAAATAATGTCCTTAGCTAAGTCTTTTCTCTTCTGATAAAGCTCACTTAAGTCTTTTGCTAAAGTTCTAAATTCTTCTGTTATTGTTGCCATATTTAATTCCTTACATACCTAAGAATCAACTAATTTTAAGGTTCGGCATCTATAACTTAAACAAAAGACTTAAAGCGGGATAACCTGTAAGGATTTTAAAAACCTGCTCTAAATCTCTAATTCAAACTTTAAAGAATCTATCCGGGTACGATTAATCGCATGTCTACCAAATCGACTATCTCTGGAGCAAGTTCCCAAGTCTTTCGCTCGGACGCAATAAATAAGAAAGGGATAGCCCTAAGTTGCTGCTGGGTTTGTAGAAGATTTTCTGCTGGCAAAACCTTTCATTGCATTATATAAGTACCCAAGACTGTTAGTAAAGGCTTCCCATGCAGATTTAACTTCTATCTTTTTAAACAACTTTGCAATTGATTGATTACTTGTTTCTTTCTGAACATCTAATATTTCTTTTCTAAAATTTGCCAAATGATCAAATACAAGTTCATTCACAATCGGAAAAACTTTAATCAGGGTGTGAGTAACAAAGCCAAAGAAACCCTTATTAAAGACCTTTGCAAGTAATGGCATCGTCAGATTTAACGGAACAAAAATAGCTCCAAACAGATTTGAAGATTCTTTTACCCATTCAGGAGTTACTGATGTTGCTACCCTTGCAATACGCGAAATTATTGCCGCTACCCAATATTTATCTTTTTCTTCTTGTGTGTTTTCTTTCTCAAATTTGTCTTCTGGTGCTTTAGTACCGTTGCTATTAACACTGTCTCCCAAACCTTCATGTAGTTTTTTAATAAAACCTTCATCTGTTGTATCATCAGTAAATTGTTTTGCAAATTTTGGATAATCCATATATCTATAGCGCCTCAGCCATTTTTTTGCAAGCATTGCAGATATTGTGCTATCTTTGCCAAATATTCTTCCAACAGCACTGTTTATATGTTCAATCACTCTTTGTAGTGAAAACTCTTCAAAACTAAGTGGGGTAAGATTTACTTCAGAAATAATTATTTCTTTATTTGTTTCTTTTTCAACTTTTTGAATCTCTTTAATTTCACCAGCATAGTTACCTAAATTTTCACTTACCAGATCACAAAGCCATGGATTTATAGTAACCATGAAATCAAAAAGTTTAACTTTCGGTAAAAACATTTTTAAAAATGGCATAGCAATATTTTGGAAACAGAAAATTTTAGGAAATTCTCTCACAAAGCCCATATTTAATTTGTTATAGTTATCAATCAAAAAAGATGCTGTTTTTACCAGCTTTTGTTTTTTATCACTATCTTTATCTCCTACAAATTTAGTCTTTAAATATTCATCTGCTTCCAACTGACTTTTTTCAGTAATCTGTTTGTATTCTGTATAGTCCTTGGCAAAATCCCCATCTGTAAGAATTTTTGAGATTGGTCCGAAATCATCTTCTTTCAGACCATAAGATTTAAATACAAAATATGAAATCCATGAGGTCAGCGTAGTACGCCTGTTATAAGCTCTATCTAAAATATCAGATAGAAATCCTAAAGAAGCATGTGATTTTTCTTCTTCTAGAGTTAGTGATTCGTTTTTTAATTGTGCTTTTTCATCCTGTGGAATTTCTCCGACATAGCATTTATCTTCTTTGTCACTTACTGAGACAGAATCCAAAGCTGCTTTTAACCCCATGACTATTTTGTTTTGCTCAGCAAAAGTTTTTGAAACTTTTAATACATCTTTCTTGTTTGGATCAAGTGCATATCCGTTAGGAATCTCTCCATCAACAATTTCTATACTTCTAAGATTATCTAGACCAGTTACATCAGTAAATTTTGATCGTAAATAGTCATGAGCAGAAGCCAGCCCAGAGTTCAAAACAGTAAATGAATTTCGATTTATGGATGTCATATATACAAATTAAAAACATTTAAACAGTTTCTATGGGCCATTTCTGATCTCCAATAAAAACTATAATTGTTCTTAAATATTTTTTCTAAAAAAAAGCTAAATCCTAAGTAAATCCAGCCTTTAAGGCGATTTTACCAATTCTTAACCTATAAAAGGAACCTTTTCTTAACCTAAGATCAAAGATTAAACAAGTAAAGATCTAAAATACACTAAAAAGTTTAATCCTTTAACCTTCATTAAGGGTATAAAAACACGTAGGGGCAAATCAATGTGTTTGCCCTAAAAGTAAGGAGATCTATGAGCAAAGTAGTGGTTATTGGTGGGTGTGGAAGATTAGGGCTTAGGGTTTCACTCATTGCTGCAAACAAAGGACACAATGTTACAGCAGTTGATATCGATGATGAAAAAATAAATGAACTTAAACAGGGCTCCCTACCATTTGTAGAACAAGGTGCAGAAATTTATTTAGAACAAGCTTTAAAAAATAAAACTCTGAAATTAAGTTTAGAGTACGACATTGTTTCTCAGGCAGATATTGTAATAATTACAATTGGAACACCTGTAGACTCAAATTTAAATCCAAGCCTTGAACCGGTTGCTGGAGCTATTTTTGATGTATCAGGATATTTAAAGAGAGAGCAATTAATAATCTTTAGAAATACTTTATCACCAGGAATTGCAAAGAGAATTAAAACTTTAATTGAAGATAAAACTAGCTTTATAGTTGGGAAAGATATTTATCTTGCTTTTGCTCCTGAATTAACGAATGAAAATATTCATGATATTTCAAACAATACACAGCCAATAGGAGCATTTGAAAAAGAAAGTTTTAAGGTAGCAGAAAAATTTTTCAAGACCATTACAAAAGGAAAAATAAGCTTCTTATCTCCTGAAGAGGTGTTGCTTGCAAAACTAATGAAAAACATGAGTTCATATATTCAAGCTGCTTGGGCTAATGAGTCATATTTGATTGCAGAAAGCTTTGGTGCAAATATTCATAAGATAACTGATGCTATATCATCCCTCAATCCTCAATCCTCAATCCTCAACCCTCAATCCTCAATCCTCAATCCTCAATCCTCAATCCTCAATCCTAATCCAAATAACAGTGGACCTGGCATGCACAAAGAAGGATGGTTTTTAGTAGAGAGAATTCCATTCAATGAATTAATAACAAATGCATTTAAAATCAATGAGTCAATGCCATCACAGATAATCAAAAAACTACAAGAACATAAGGTAAATAAAGTAGCAATTCTTGGAATGACTAATAAAGCTGATTCAGATGATGCAAGATCTTCTCTTAGTTACAAACTTAGAAAAGCTCTTTTTTATCAGGATTACAATGTAGCTTGCTACGATCCATACTTACCGGAATATTCTGACTCTTCTGCTTTACAAAATGCAGATGCTGTAATTCTTATGACTCCGCATAAAGAATTTAAAAATCTGGCTGATGTTTTGAAACTTATAAAAAAACCTAACTGTCTAATAATAGACATACAGGGATTCTGGAGTGAAACTAGAGAAAATGGAAATAACGGCATATTACAAATTAATAGTGTAAGAACTACAACAAAGGGGAAAAAATAATGAAAAAATATTTGATTTTGCTTACGGTTATTTTAAATTTAACAAACTGTTTAATAAGTTTTGCATTTCCACCAGATAATCAATGGAGTGCTTTAGTAACACAACAATGCAGAACAGATACTGTTACATGTAGAGCAAATATTACTCAAGTAGGCAATAATCAGCAACTTTTAGCATGTATACAATGTTGTGGTGGAGCCACAATCATCGGGGCCCAAACCTGTAACAGTTATTGTATTTGTGAATGTGCTATAGGAGCTGCTCCAAACGGACCAAATACAATAAAGCTGTGTTCAATACCAACACCACCACAACCAGCACCACCACCACAATTACAACCACCTCTATCTACACCAACCTCACTACCGACACCTACGCCAGCACCACTAATACCTCCACAAATACCCCTACCTCAGTAAAAACTAATGAAAAACAAATTATTTTTAATATCCATTGTCATAACGTTAATTTTTTCTTCTAATTTAACTTCGCTGGCAAAACCAAAATTATCCAGCGTATGTAAAGAGGGAATAAAAACTTGTATTTTGCTGGATCAGGGATCACAAACAGTTTCTGAAGCACTTCAGGCTTGCATTCACTGCTGTTCAGAAGATATCAAAAGAATTATAGGTAAACCCTGTTTTAATTCCTGTACAAATAAATGTTCAATCAAATTTACAGGAAAGCCAATCAAAAGGACCACAGAGTAAAACATTACACTAATCTTTTTCTACAAACTGCACAGAAAACCCTTAATCCTTGTTTTTTATAAAATCTAAAGTCTGAATAATTTCTATTTCTTGCCACATGCATTTTCCCATCAGCAAGACCTCGAACAAAAATATGAACTGTTTCTTTATGACAAAATTTAAAGTCTGGTGGGATTTGAAATTCCTCAATTTTTTGTTTTCCCAAACTCGGTAGCTTATCAAGTTTATTTAGTAATTTTACCCAGTTTAGTATTGCTTTTAGATAATTGTGCATTCTTTATTCTTTTTTTAATGCTCCAGACAAGCTGGAGCTTCCATCGGTCAATTCCTTTCACTTGATCGGATTTGCCCAATAAATGGGACAAATCCTATAAATATAATACCGTCCTCTACAACTTTTATTCTCTTTTAATATTTGCGCTACATTTTTAATGACACCTCTTGTATTATATTTAGATACGCATGTCAGAGGAAAATAAAAAACAAACCATAAAAATGAAAGGCTCTGAAGCACTTTTAAATTGCCTGGTAAGAAACGAAGGCGTAAAAACAATTTTTGGTTATCCAGGTGGAGCAGTACTCGGACTATATGATGAGCTTTATAAAAGGGATGACATAAATCATATTCTCGTTCGACATGAACAATGCGCTGGGTTTATGGCAGACGGCTATGCAAGAATTACCGGAAAACCTGGAGTCATTTTAGCTACAAGCGGTCCTGGCGCTACAAATATTGTTACTGGCTTATGTAGTTCTCACATGGATTCAATCCCAGTAGTTGCACTAACTGGACAAGTTCCTACATATGGCATTGGAAAAGATTTTTTTCAGGAAGCAGATATTACCGGAATTACAATGCCTGTAGTAAAACATAGTTATCTAGTTCTTGATCCTGCACAAATTCCAAAAACTGTAAGAAAAGCTTTTTTAATTTCATCTACAGGAAGACCTGGCCCTACACTTATTGATCTCCCAAAAGATGTTTTAAACGGAACTTTTGAATATTCTGAAGGAATGGAAAACAAATTTACACTTCCAGGTTACAAGCCCACCGTAAAAGGAAATGCCCGCCAAATACATACAGCAAGCAAAGCAATCTTAGCTAGTAAAAAACCAATGCTATATATTGGTGGTGGAATAATTTCAAGCAATGCTTCAGAAGAATTAATTAAACTAGCTGAAACCTGTTCTATACCTGTAACTTACACAGTTATGGGTAAGGGTGCATTTCCTGACAATCACTTTTTAAATTATGGCATGCTTGGCATGCATGGAACTGCATATGCAAACTATGCTATTCATGAATGTGATTTATTAATAGCTGTTGGAGTCCGTTTTGATGACAGGGTTACAGGAAAAATTGAAACTTTTGCACCGGATGCTCATGTAATTCACATAGATGTTGATCCTGCTGAAATCGGGAAAAACAGAAAAATGAAAGATGTAGTAGACATTCCAATAGTAGGAGATGCAAAATCTGTTCTGGCAGAGCTAAATGAAAAACTTGAAGGCAAAAAATGCGACACTCAGGATTGGATTAAGCAAATAGAAGAATGGAAAAAACAATACCCTCTTGATCTGCCAAAAGATAAAACCCAAATTTCACCACAGCAAATATTATTAGCCCTGAACAAATATCTTAAAGACGCTATTTACACAGTCGATGTTGGTCAACATCAGATGTGGGCTGCTCAATATCTTGAAATAAATAAACCCCGCAGATGGTGTAGTTCAAGTGGCTTAGGCGCAATGGGATATGGCTTTCCTGCAGCACTTGGAGCAAAAGCTGCTACAAAAGATTTAGGGCTCAATATTCCTGTCGTAGCCATTACCGGTGATGGTGGTTTCCAGATGAACTTTCAGGAACTTGGCACAATGGTTGCTCATGATTTGCCTGTAATAATTGTTCTATTTAATAACAACAATCTTGGAATGGTAAGACAATGGCAGGAACTCTTTTACGAGAAACATTACAGCTACATTGATTGGGGAGCTGGAAATCCTGACTATGTAAAACTTGCTGATGCATTTGGTGTTAAAGGAATTAAAATTACTGATCCAAAAGACGTAGATAGTGCGATCAAAGACGCCGTAGGGGTTTATTGCAATAAACCCTTACTGTTGGAATTTCAGCTTCACTATGAAGCAAATGTCTGGCCCATCGTCCCTCCTGGCGGCAGTAGTCATGAAATGATGGGAGTAGATGCTGATACCATACCAGGAAAACCTACCAGCAAAGAAGAGTTAAAAAAGATACTTAAGAAGTAAAAAGTCTTTTTAAATAAGCGCATCTAAACCTGCATCAACAATTAAGTCTTTAGCCATAAAACTTGGGACCAAAGTACCTTGGCTGACAATGCTAACTGCACAAGTTTTAGCAATCATAATAATATACTTCTTCGCATGGTTCGATTTTATTGATTCTTTTAATCTTTTTAATTCATCTGACAATGTTTTTAGATTTGATCTTAACTCATCTATTTCATCTTTTAAATCAGCTTTCTCTGCAGTTAATGCTTCTACTTTTTTATTAGCATTAGAAAGAGCAGTCCTAACTCCTTCAAGACTATTTACAAGTCGATTTATAACCTCCCTATAATATTGCTTTTGTTTAAGTGATTGCTCCATTTCAGTCTTTAACAGGTGTCCTTCCAAGCCAAACATTAGAGCTGTGTCTTTTAATGCAAAAAGTTTCTCCAGTTTTTGCAGAGCTTCACTAACTGCAGCTTTTTCGTAATCAGTAAGAATACTTAGGTTACAATCTCTTCTGCACAAAGCTTCTATTCTTCCTAGTTCATCCTCACCAAAAAAATCCATATCTTTATTCACCATATTAGACAAAGCAAATGTTGAGTTAGTCCTCACAAGTTCACAGGAATCATTATATGAAAGTCTTAAAAGACTTTCTTTATCGCTTGGCAAAACATCAAGAGAATCTTCTTTTAAAATTACTAAAGCAAATATATTAGTAGCTCCTATTCTTACTCCTTCATGTTCATCATTAAAATATTTTCTTGAAAACTCTTTAATTTTCGGATCAGTTAAGTTTCTTGTTCTTAAATATCCCTCCATTGCAAGAAATGCTAATCTTCTATCCTCATGATTTGGATCATCTAATTTAGATACCAGCTTTGAAATCAATTTATTGTCATTTATAACATTTATAAGAGACCATCTAAATCTACTGGTAAGCGCTTTCAAAGCATGAGAATCTTCATTTAGTACACCATTTGTTAATGTAGAATCAAGCTGGTAGTGTTGGATATCATGCTTCTCCAAATAATTAATAAGAGCTTCAAAAGCTCTAGCTCTTGCTAATGGCTCACTTTCGTTAGCACAGCTTACCAGGACATTTTCAAATTCTGTATCTTTGCCGTTATAAATTATATAATTCCCATTTGAGTTTTTAGCAAAAAGAAATCTTGGATCTGCTGAAACGATCGCTAATTCAATTTTTTTCTTTCTTTCTGGAACAGCTTGGATGTCTAATGCATCAACTAAATTCCATAAAATACCAGCATCGTTTCTCCATTTCTGTTTGGAAGTATTGTAAGCAGCTTCTGCACCTTCATTTCTAACTTCTGGCAATGGCGCAGTTAACAAATTTTTTATTATTATTCCTGAGTCAGGAAGTTCATTACCAATTTCCTCCAAAATTAATTTTAAAGCTTTCGCACAATTAATTGCCCCGGTTTTGCACTTTCTTCGATAGTCACCAACAGAAAAAAATACATCCCAAAAGGTAATTTCTTTTTCAGGCTCAGCTAAAGATCGCTTCATTAGCCAACTGTTTGAATATAACCCCGTTTTCAATTTTTGAGGTTTAATCTCCCTTAAGATGTCAAGAGCAAGTTGTGAGTGGGTATGTAATATCGCATAATAAAATTGACCATCAATAAGATGGATAAAATCACTCCAGTTTACAGAACCCTGGTTAAGCTTTTTTCTTAACTTTTCAAGATATTCTGCATAATCTAAAACAGGCCAACTACCAGAGCTAGGTGGCCCTGCGAGAAGTTCTATATTTGATGAGCTTATAATACGATGAACCATCAATAATTTCTGTTTTAAAGGACTAGTATTTTGATCTGGTTTATATTGTAGATTTGTAAATCCATTTAGAGAGCCAGCCCGTGAAAAATCTTTTCCTACAAACACTGGAGCATGCGCAGCTCCACTCATAGCAAATACATAACGATTTGGATTCCCATTTAACAAATCATCAACTCTTTTTTTGCTCTCTTTATTTGATTCATCAATTAATTTCTGTCTTACTTGTGAAAGATTAATGATCTCTTCCCTAAGTGCAAGAGGATTATTAAAACTTAATTTTTCAAATTCAGATTCAAGCTTTTTCACACTTATGCCAAATGCTTTAGAAGCTGCATCTAAAGAAAGTTTTAAAAACTCTTTTAATTCATCTTCGGTTAGTTTTTCTATCTGTCCTTCCTGAAAAGAACCTAAATAATCCAGCACTAAAACTGAAAGTGGAGCTCTTTCTTTTACAGAAGCTTTTTCTGCCACATCCATTCTAAAAGGGTTTTTAACAGGATCAAAAACAGAAATACCATGGCTTTCTGCATAATTATTTAAAAAGATATTTTCACAGGTAGCAGAATCTTTTCCTTCTACTAAATGTATTTGGTCTTTTGGATCTATAGTCTTTGAGATTTTATTAACTTCAGTTTCTGCAGCTCTCTTATTTATTTCAAGATTATGGCGAATAAGGCCTATATATGTACCAGCCTGGCCAAAACCATTTCCTGAAATTTTTCCTCTAAAGATTTGTGGAGTTCTTAAAACCATATATTAGATTTATTAAGCTATTCTAAAACAAAGCATCCTTAACTATCTATAGGGAAAAGGATGATTAAGACCAAAGCTTACACCAAGGTTAAGAAGGATAAACCAGGTTAAGAAATCAGGTTTATCTTAGCTATTTAAGTCAAAATATATTAAATTTCCTGTACAAATTTTTAAAATTAGTTTTTACGGTGTATATAATAATATAAATCTATTTTAGAAAGTTATAAGCTTTGAAATTAAAAATTAATGAGGGATTTTTTTAAGAAGCTTATAGCTTTTATATTATTGGTATTTAAGGAATCTATTTAAAATGACTTCTGTTATAGCAAGTACACATCAATTAGTTGGCTCCACAGAGCGAAAATATTGGAGTATAAACAATATTTCAGAAGTCCTCAAGGATAAAAGGACAAAAAGATTTATAAATTATGCTGGTAACGGTGTAGCTTCAGGACTTAATCTTATTGCAGGAGCAAATCGGGTTTTTAATTTTTCCGACTCAATTCAAGAAGGCTTTGAAAAAATCACAGGAATATGGACAAAGTTTGCAACTGCCAGCCAAGGATTTATAGCAATGATAGACCTTTGGCAAAAGAAAAATACAATTCCACTAATTGGCAATGCTCTTGAAATTCCAATAGCAATATTTAGCTCAATAGAAAATCTTTGGCTTTTCAGGGGAATATCTCAAGGGCTTGGACAATTCTACAGAATAATCGATCAAAGAGAAATCATTCTTAACGATGGGAAACCAGCTTTGAACGAAAACGATAAGCCATGGATAATTTGTGGAAACTTTAAAAAACGTGGTTTTCCAAAAAGTTTTTGGATTACTCTTAGAGAGATACCAAGACTGATAAGTGAGTCTTTTAAAGATTTTAAAAATCTGAAGAAACTTCCGCATGCACTGACACTAGCTTCAGTTACACAAATAGCAGGAGGAAGCATAGCACTTACAGGATGGCATAATTTTGGTGCATTAATAAGGGATATTGCTGGAATTGGGGTTGACTTTGCATTAATTCGAGATAAAAACTTGGAAAATAAATTTGACAAATCTAAATCAAGCATAGAATGGAAAGGGCTTGAGCTTACTTCTCCCTTTGTACAGGCAGGTCTTGTTTGGATGGGAGCTGCTGTAGCTGACTATGCAAAAAGAATCTCGTTTATAGACGAAAAAATACCTGGATTAAATTTCTTTTCTTACTTTTTTGACAGAGGGGCTAGTGTTCGTTACGTCGAAGGTATTCTTGGCGAAGGAGAGGTTCCTGATGCTGAAGCTGATGAAGTTATTTCAATATATGATCAGCTTCTGAAGTAAAACCCAAATTAATTATATTAAAAAAATAAAATGACTACAGCACT
>OBEQ010457789.1_pt1 | contig 10829 bp, 7 predicted proteins | sample 1670901 | NCBI WGS metagenome assembly OBEQ01 (sample SAMEA104232315, study PRJEB22302) | groundwater metagenome | biome: forest; feature: aquifer; material: groundwater | place: USA | collected 2011-08-07 | depth 5.4 m | reverse complement strand
TTTGAGTATATGACTTTTGTTTTTACGGTTGTTAGACGAGGCATGTCTAATGTAGTTGTTGCAGATTGTTTAGTAGGTGCTGTGATAGATAATATTGAAAACAGTATGGGAGATCAGCATATTTCAATAACCATTGATCCTAAATATGTTGATAATACTTATGGAGGTTTGGGTATTGGCAATGGACCTGGAAATATAGGTACACCTGAACAGGCATTACTTGCAAGTTCTTTTGGACTTGTTCAGTAGGTGTAACACCGAATGTGATAAATAAACCAACACTTGTCATTCTGAACGAAGTGAAGAATCTCTGCTGACCGATAACGTTCTTGTGAGATTCTTCGGCTTCGCCTCAGAATGACATTTAACGTTTTGGAGCTTGCCACGTCGGCTCTTTGTGCCTCCTCGCAATGACGATTGCATAATGATACCCCTGAATTACATTGTCCTTGCAATGACAGCAGTTTACACAGAATTTATAACTTAATATGGTTAGGGATATTACTGCTTTCAGTGCTTAAGTTAATAATTTTTGTGGAAAAAATTTATTGAGACTTGAATAAATAACATTGTCATGAAACGAAAATCCAAATTTTCTAGATCAGAAAAGGGGATTGCAATGGCAGAGTTGGCCGTTGTTATACCTGTATTAATTGTCTTTATTGGGGCAATTTTTGAAATATCACGTGCATATTATATTCAGCAGGTTCTTGAGTTTGGTGTAAAAGAGGCTGCAAAAATGGGGACTCATGTAAAAGTTAGTGGTACTACTTTGACTACTGCATCTGTTCAAAACCTTATTGTAAACAGTGTTATGGTAAGTGGTGTCATTATGGAGACAGGTCAGTTTACTATAAAGTACTATACAAAGAGTGGAACAGAATTAATGGGTGCTTCATTGCCCTTTGACAGGACAAATAACCCAGCTGGTTCTGTTGATTTAGTGGAAGTAAAAGTTTCATATCCAGGAACAGGAGCTGGTGTAAACACACCTGTGCCTGCTATTTTAAATCCTGGAAGTGTTTTTATGGGGAGTCTGACTCTTTCAGCAAGATCAGTTTTTCAAATTGATGGATAAAAACATGAGGTGGGCAAAAAAAAATAAAAGAAATGATTCTGGTGCAGCTTTAGTAGAAGCTGCAGTTGTTATTCCTATATTTTTACTTATAATATTTGGTTGCTTTGAATTGTCAAGAATAATGTATGTAATGAACACCTGTGGTATTGCAGCAGAACATGTAGCGTATAAAGTAGGTTACAACATAGCACCCTATGGAAATACTATCTCAACTACAGACTTTGATCCTTATGCTACTGAAATTCGCTTTCCAGGTTCAGTTTTAGAAAATGCACAATTTTCTTATGATATTTTAGATGCAAATAATATGTCCATCTTATCGATGGGACAGGCTGTTGGTGCTCAGAGTAGAAAAGTAGTTGTAACCTGTAGTTTTCCACCTCCGAATTTTCCTGAGTTTAAAATTCCTATTTTTGATCCTGGTACACTTGTTCAAAATGGTATGATGTTTCCTGCTGGTGGAGTTCAGCTTATGAGTTCAGCAACAGCTTTAATTCAGTTTTCAAGAAGGACCCCGATATAAAAATGTTTATGAGAAAAAACATTTCAGGTTCTATTATTCCATTATTTGCAATACTACTTACAGCTCTTATTGGCCTTATTGGACTTTCTACAGATTTAACTTATTCTGGCATGGTAAGAAGTTCTATTGAAAGGGCCTGTGATGCTTCAGTTAGAGCAGGCAGGCAGAGCTATAAAAAACTTGGAAAAGATCCAGGGCTTGCTTTAAATGATGCAGCAAGAGTTTTTAGAATGAATATAGCAAATCAAATAGGTGGGGCAAATGTAGTAGCTTCTACAGGATATAAAACACCAACAACACTTTCTTATTCTTATACATATACAACAGCAGATGGAATAAGTAATGTTTTTAGGGGTCAATCTGTCTCATTTCAAACTGACATTGATCTTACTGCACAGACTATTACTGTTACTGGAATGGTTACACCACAAACATTTTTTTCTACAAATAACCAGCCTGTTACTATTTATAGACTTCAGTATTTAATAGGTTCACCTAAAGACATTGTTCTTGTGGTGGATTTATCTAGGGAAGACAGACTTAAGACCTTCAAAACATATGTAGGAACGGCTGATAGGGATGATGGCATGACAACCATGACTTACAACGATGTTATCCTCTATCAGGCAATGTCAAATAAAGGTGCTCCTATAGTTGCAAATGGATACACTATAAGTGGATTCAATATTAGAGATGTTCTATATAACACTCCTGGTGTTGATATAGATACTGCTGCTACTTATACAGATGGTTTTCCTTGCTATAAAGTAGATGGTGCAAGGGGATGGGTGACTAATAACTTTCCATATGATGATACAAGGTTACGAACAACACTGTCAGGATATAGGATATCAGAGCTTATGGCACTTCTAGGTATGGGTACAATTTCTGCTGCTGATGCAGCTATTGAAACTTCATATACTAATAACCAGGGTACTGTAGCACAAATTCAGGCATACTTTAATCAGGCTGCTCCTCACATAGAATCCACTGCAAGTGTTCAGTATGGAGCAATGATCTTTGCAGATGAACTGGCAGGTTCTTTAAAACATAGATTTGCTCTGGTTACTTATTCAACTACTGCTAAAACAGCTGACTGGACACAGAACTTTATGGCAATGGACATGGAAACAAATAATATGAGCAGGCAGGTAACAACTACCTTTCCTTTTTATAATTTCACTACAACTTTTACAGATGTCTCAAATAAACTTGCAATTGTAGATAATGGTGGTACTGGTCTTACTATGGCTAGCCCGCTACTACTAAATGGGTTTCCAAATTCAACCACTGATATAAGAGATGGGTTAAACGCTGCAAATTCACTTTTTAATAGTGGCAGTAGTACATTTGAAAGAATAGTAATTTTATTTGCCAGTAATGATCCCTCTCATAGTTATGCTGTTTTAGGCACTACTGTAGCAAATCTAGTAGCAAATGGTGTAACTGTTTATTCTATTGTTTTGACACTATCTTTACCTCCTGGTGAAAAAGCTAGCTTTCAATCTGCAATAGAAAATAATGGTGGTGAACCAGTGATATTTGTAGATGATCCAGCAGATGTTGATAATGCATTTTTAACGATAGCTGATGATATAACGTGATACGTTAGTGTCATTCCCGCGAAAGCGGGAATCCAGAAAAGATGAAAACATATTATGTCTATATTTTGGCAAATAAAAGGAATGGCACTCTTTATATTGGTGTAACTAATGATCTTATAAAACGAGTGTATGAGCATAGAAATAATCTTTTAGAGGGTTTTACAAAACGGTACTCTGTACATAAACTTGTTTATTATGAAGAGACTAACGATATCAATGGTGCTATAAAGCGAGAAAAACAATTAAAAAAATGGAATAGAAAATGGAAACTGGAATTAATTGAAAATAAAAATCCTAAATGGGAGGATCTTTATAAGATGTTAATTTAATCCTCTGGATTACCCGGTCAAGCCGGGTAATGACAAATGAGAGATATTACATCAAGTTAAAATCTGTCTGATTTTAATAAATTTTCAGGTTCAACATTGGGAGTCTGATTTTTATTTTCTTTTTCATCAGGTAGTTTGTTCTCACGGGCAAGTTTCATAGCTTCTTGTGCTCTTGTAAATCTTTCCATTTCTCTTTGCCAAACTTCTTTCACTTCCTGTTCTTTTTGCTGTGCAATTCTTTCTTTTTCCTGCTGCTTGGCTAATAAGGCTTGTTCTTTTTGTTTTGCAAGTTCTTTTGCAAGACGTTCTTTTTCATAGGCTTGTTTTTCTTTTTCAAGCTCTCTTGCTATTAGTGCTTCTTCTTTCTCTTTGGCTAGTTTTTGTTTTTGTTCTTCTTTTGCAATATGATCCTGTTCTATTTGATGTTCACGCTCTTTTAACATGCGTTCATTCTCAAGTTGTTTTGCAGCTAGTGCTTCTTCTTTCTCTTTAACTAGTTTTTGTTTTTCTTTAGCCTTTGCAAGAGTCTCTTGTTCTTTTGCTAATCTTTGCTCTTCTTTTTGCTTAGCTAATAGTTGATTTTCTCTTATTCTGGATTCCTCTTTTTCTCTAAGGATTTTTTCTCTTTCAAGCTTTTGTGTTAATAAAGCTTGCTTGCTTTCTTCTTTTAGTTTTTCTTCTTCTTGTTTCTTTACGGAAGCAATTCTTTGTTGTTCCTGCTCTCTGGCAATTTTAGCCTCTTCTTTTTCCTTTGCAAGTTTTTCTTGCTCAAGCCTAGCTGTCTCCTCTTTAGCTTTTAAAAGTTTTTCAGCTTCTAGTTTTTTAGCTAAAAGGGCTTGTTGTTTTTCTTCTCTTAGTTTATTCTTTGCTATTTGTAATTTAAGTCTTGCTTCTTCTTGTTCTTTCTCTCTTTTTTCACGTTCAAATTCTGCAGCTAATATTGTCTTCTCTTCTTTTTGGGTTTTTATTGTTAGTACTTCATTGACATCAGTTTTGTCCTGAGGTTTAATTTCCTTTTCAAATAAAGGCTCTTCTTCACTTGATTTTTTAATTCCTGGTTCTGTTGTCATATCCTTTTTAGCTGGAGTGTCATCAAATTCTATGGATTCAAAACTGTTTTTCTTCTCTTTCTTTATTACTGGTTTTGTAACAGCATTTACTGGTGTGGTTTCCAGTGGCTTTTTGACAGGCTCTGAACTCTTCTCAGTCATTTGAGGTGGTTGTGCAGTACTTTTTGTGCTGCTGGCTGGTGTTGCTTCTGTCATTTGTGGTGCATGTGTAGCACTGTCAGGCTTTTTAAGTTCTTCTGGTTTTTCAACTTGGGTCGGAACAGGGCTTGGTTTACTAGGATTAAAGTCTTCAAGTTCTCCAGCTTTTTCAGTCATTGAAGCAGGTTTTTGCTCAACTTCAAATCCTTCTGTCTTACTTTCTTGTTTTTCACCTGTGCTTTCAGTAGGTTTTATTTCAGGGTGAAAGTCTTCAAGAACTTCTTTTTTAATTTCTTTTTTCTTAACAGGTTGTTCTGTCATTTGAGGAGCAGCATCTGTCTGAGCTGGAGCTGGCTCTGTCATTTGAGGAGTAGTTTTATCTGCCTGGGCTGGAGCTGGTTCTGTCATTTGAGGAGGAGTTTTATTTGTCTCAGTTGTAGCTGGTTTAGTTACTTGAGCTGGCGTAGGAGTTCCTTGAGGTTTTACTTGTGGCTCAGCTTGTTTGTCAGTCATAGTAGGAGCTGTTTTGGCTTCTTGTTTTTGTGCTGGGGTTTTATCTATTTTTACTTCAGGTGCTGTAGGTTTATCAGTCATCTGTGGAGCTGGTGTTGTTTTGATTTCTTTTGTTTTAGCTTCTTGTTTTGGTGTTTTTACCGGAGCAGCTTCAGGTTTTTTTGGAACCGGTGGAGATTTAGAAGTATCAGGTGTTTCTTTTACTTCAGGTGTTGCAGCAGGTTCTTCAGTAACTTCTTCTATTAGTGGATTTGTTTGAGGTGCTAGTAAAGGTTCTTCATTATTACCTTTTGCAGCATCAATTGGCTTTGCAAAATCTGGACCTTTTTCATCTTCAAAATTTTGTAGAGTGTGTTTAATGGATTTTTTAACTGGTGGCAACTCATCAAATTCATGATAAGGTACCTCTGTTGTTCTGTTTAACTGTGCAACATTTGGAGACTCTACTGGTCCTACAATTTTAGGAGATACTACAATTAACAGTTCGGTTTCTCCTCTTCTAAATGATTTACTTCTAAAAAGTGAGCCAAGAATAGGAATTTCACTTATACCGGGCATCTTTCTTAAGCTTCTGGTATTGTCTTCTCTGAGTAAGCCACTGATAGCAAATGCCTGACCTGATTCAAGTTCAACCTGTGTTTGAGTTCTTCTTGTTTTAAATGCAGGTGGTCTTAAAAGAGTAGAACCAGCTGGAGCAACGAGGTTTGAGAGTTCAGTGTCTATATCTCTAATTTCTGGAACCAGCTGCAAGTGAATCTTACTTTCTGTGGTTATAGTAGGTAGAATAATAAATCTTATACCGAAGGGTTCATATGAAATATCCTGTCCTGCTCCACCAGCAGTAATTATTGATCTTTGAATAGGGACTTCGCCACCGGCAAGAAAAGATGCAGGTTCGCCATTTGAAATAACAAGTGTAGGTTCAGCAAGTGCTTTTACCTCGCCTCTTTGTTGAAGTGCTTGAATAGCAAGTCCAATGCCGTTGTCAGGATTAAATATTGCTCCTGTTACTCCTTGTCCTATTCCTTGTCCTATTGAGGCACCACCCATGTTTCCAGCTGCAAAACTAAATGATGGTGCCCCCTGTCCTGAAAAACTAGATAAACCTGCAACAGAACCTACGCCACCAATAGGGTTGCTTACATTATTTCCACCTACAAACGAACCAACCTGTAAACTACTTCCACCAAAAGACTGATTAAATCCTAAATCTCTGGAAAGTGATCTTGAAATCTCATAAAATCTTATGGCTACTGAAATCTGCGGAGGATTTTTAACTGTTAAAAAACTTAAAACTCTTCCTCTCTGAGTAGTAACTATTACACTTCTGCTAAGGTTTGCGTGACTATTTGAAGTAAATGAAAACTGATCTCGTGAACCAAATGATGTTATACCACCAGTAGCACCACCACCGCCACCACCAGCACCGCCACCACCACCAGCGCCACCGTCGCTATTTCTGTGAAGATTGTAGTCACCACTTAGCCCGTCTATTATCACTCCACCTGGTTGACTTATAATTCTAATTCCCTGATCATCTACATATGCTCCAGCTATCTGAAGTGCTTTAGCTATAACTTCTGCATTTGCAACATTACCAGTTAAAATAATTTTTTCTGATGCAACAGCACTAGTAGCTCCTCCAGCACCTCCGGCAGCTCCACCGCCTCCAGCAGCACCAGCACCCCCGGCAGCACCAGCACCTCCAGCAGCACCAGCACCTCCTGCTCCTTGTGATGGCACTGATCCGTCACTGCTTACATCAGCTGTTCCTGGAGCTAAGTTGCTAAGGGGTGGAATGTACTCTACCATTATGTTTTTATCCAGTGCCTGTAACTGCTTGGTTAAGTATGCAATGTCTGGCCATACTGAAATGTCAAATCTTGAAGGTGTAGGTTTGCCTTTCTCCCAGAGGAGGAATGTACAGGTTCCAAGTCTTTTTGCTCGGACAAAAATCTGTTTTTCATTTAAAATCTGCAAATCAGCTATAGAGGGGTCACTTACAGCTATCCTTGCTATAGGGGTATCACTTGAAATAATTTCAGCTTTACCCAAGATAATTTTTTTATCCTGTGTTTTATCTTGATAATATTGTGCTTCAAGAAAATAAACTTTTGGACTGGCGGGTAAATTTGAAAATAAAAATACAAAAACCAAAAAGAGAATAGAAGCTCTAACATTCTTTAAATGTTTTATTTTGCTGAAAATCACAAGAACTTCAGAATATGTAATAAGTTAAAATGTTCCTTAAGTAAGTGGTTGTTATCTAACTTAAGATAAGTCTTGATTTATTGTAATCAGGCGTAATCCTTAGAGCTTTGAAAAGGCAGCAATTATCTTTAAAACTGGTGGACCCAACGTGACTGCAAGAATGCATGGAAATATAAACAATACCATTGGAACCATCATTTTTATAGTCATTTGTGCAGCAACTTCCTCGGCTTTTTGTCTTCTTCTCATTCTTAAGAAATCTGACTGGTCTCTTAACACTTGTGCTATTTGGGAACCTGCTTTTTCTGACTGAATTATTATGCCTGCAAGATTTTTTAATTCTTCGGAACTGGATCTTTCACCAAGATTTCTCCAGCATGTAAATCTATCCTGTCCTAAACTCATTTCTCTGTTTGTCAGCACAATCTCTTCCTGTAATTCTTTGCCGCTTTTTCCAAGATTTGATGCAACTCTAAGAAGAGACTGATCTAGACCCATACCGGCTTCTGTACAAATCACAAGAAGATCAAGTGCATCTGGTAGAACTCTATCTACATTTTTTTTACGTTTTTCCATCATTTTATCGAGGAAAATATTGGGCAGCATGAAGCCTAAGCCTCCCCCAGCAAGGCTTACGCTAAGTGCTTTTTGAGGATTGTCAAAAGTAAAAACTATAAATGTGATAATAGAAAACAAAACTGCTGCCATAAGTTTTACACCATAAAAGATGGTGACAGCATTTTTTGTCCGGAGCCCAGCTTTAATGAGTGCAAGTCTTTTGGATTCTTTACTGGCATAAGAAACCTTATCTGACATCCAGTTTCCAACCTGCTCGCCAAGTGGCAATAAAACACCTTCAGTAAATGTTTTTTCCCTGCTGATAGGCTCTTCGCCAAGCATGGATTGTTGTACGTTTGCTTTTTCAGAGAGCCAAAAATCAAGTCTTCTGTTGATTTTGTCTGCATCGCTTTTAAGCTGTCTGGCTCTGAGTGCAATAATTACAATGAGGGCTATTGCACCAAATGTGCAAGCTGTAATCAAAATCGTGTTTACAAGAATCATGTCCATAATTAAACATCCAGCTCAGTCATTTTTTGAATCATAACCCAACCAATACTCATTGAAACCAGGCAACCTAAAATTATTTTTTGTCCTATAGGGTCTTTTAAAAATGGATTATAGGTTTCTGGTGCAACACAGTTTAAAATTATAAACATGACAAAAGGTAAAACCATAAGCATTATTGATGACATTTTTCCCTCTGCAGTAAGAGCCTTTATAATACCCTTTAATCTAAATCTTTCTCTTACAGTTACACTGACTTTTCCGACAAGTTCAGCTAGATTTCCTCCCATTTCCCTGTTAATTATTATTCCGGTACATAACATCTGTACATCCATAGTCTCCATTCTCTCTGCAAGATTATTTAATGCATCATTAATTGGCAGTCCTAAATTTATTTCAGCAATTACTTTACTCATTTCTTCACTTAAAGGTGCTTTTGAATCTTCAGCCAGATGCTTTAGTCCGCCCAAAACATCTAGCCCAGCCTTCAGATCGCCGCGTAAAAGATCAAGTGCTTGCGGCATTTGACCTATAAAGAGATCTGCTCTTTTTGATTTTAGTTGTTTTAGCCACATGAATGGAATGTAACATGCTACAAAACCAACCAGTGGAAAACCAAGAAATTGTTTTACAAGAATTGCTCCTATAAAACCAACTAAAGTTGTTATTAATAAAAATTCTCCTAGTTTTACTGTAATTCCTGATTGTTCAACTAATATCATTAGTTGAGTTACTCTCTTTTGGAATACTTTTTTAAGGAATTCGTCAAGCCATGGAAGATTACTTAATCTTTTATCTTTTCTGAATTGTAATTCTTCAAGAGTTTTTGGTTTACCACTATCACCATATTGGCTTTGAACATTTATAGCTTGTTCAAGACGTTCAGTTTGTGTTTTTTTAGCTTCAAATTTTTGCCAGTAGTTATAACCAACCCAGCAAATAATAATTACTACTATGAATACAGTAAGAGTAATGAATAGTATTCCCATAGTTATTTAACCTGCTACCCTGTTTATTATTAAAGAGTTTATCTCTGACAAATAAAATATACCCATAAATAAAGACTTATCAACTACAAGACAAAAAAACCCGATTGTAAAGTTAATGAAAGTTTTTATAATATCCCTGATAATACCCTGAAAGTCTTATTTGAAATTATGTTTAATTTGCAACATTTTCTTAACAGCTGTGTTAATTTTTTAAGTAATCAGGGAATGGTAGTTGTTCTTATTGAGATAAAAGTAAAAAGATATTAAAAAATACTGACAGGAAAATCTTAGATAAAGTTAAATGAAAATTAAAGAATTTAAACTAGAAAATCTTTGGGTATTTGTAATTATTGTAATGTGTTTTGCTTATGTTTCAAGTATGCCTGTAGATCAATATGACTTTTGGCACTATATAAAAACTGGTCAAATTGGCTTTAATTCTCATGAAATCCTTAATAAAGAAATATTTACTTTTACAGCGTTAAATACTGATTATATAAACCTTCACTGGACTTCACAGTTTATTTATTTTTTCTTGTATTCAATGGGTGGAATACCTCTATTGATATTCTTACATGCCACGGTTATTACCCTTACATTTTTACTTGTTTTTAAACTTTGTCTTGATAGTTGTGGAAATCTACGAATTGCTTCAATTGCAACTTTAGTATCAATAATACTATCAGTTACTAATTTTGCGCTTAGGCCTCAGGAATTCTCCATTTTATTTTTTTCTTTAGCCTTTTATCTTTTAAAAAAAAGGAAATATAAATTTTTACCTTTATTGTTTTTAATCTGGGTTAATACTCATGGTGCATTTGTATTAGGGTTATTACTGTTAATGGTGTTCTGGCTTGGTGAGATTAGAATTAAGAATAAATTTGATCTTTCTCCCAGATTATTTTTTGTTTTTTTAATATCTCTTTTAATGACATTATTTACTCCATGGGGACTTAAGCTCTACTTGACAATATTACATGCAGAGTCACAAAATCTTTCAGTCCTGGTGACAGAATGGTTCCCGCCTTCACTGCACAGTGGCGCTGGTTTTGTTTTTTTTGTGGTTTTAATACTATTTTTTATTTTACAGAATTTTACTGGTAAGAATTGGGAGAGAACAGATATATTTTTATTTATTGTATTTGCTGTTTTTGCTCTACGTTCACAGAGAGCTATAATCTGGTGGGCAATAGTTACTGCTCCTGCCTTTGCTTCAGCTTTGAATAGTTTTCTTTTAAGCTTAAAAAAGGATGTTAAAGCTGAAGAAAGCAATAATCCTGTGTCAAATCTTATTCTTGCTTTTTTTATT